>ENA-ORXI01000706-ORXI01000706.1-sediment-metagenome-genome-assembly--contig:-NODE-706-length-27747-cov-9.570257_pt1 | contig 27747 bp, 19 predicted proteins | sample MGYA00237861_ERZ511468 | MGnify/ENA primary metagenome ERZ511468 (study PRJEB26299, sample SAMN06266213) | sediment metagenome | isolation source: Hudson Canyon methane seep mesocosm | place: USA:Hudson... | reverse complement strand
ATACAGGTTTGAAGGGTGCTTCAGAAGTGGCTGAAAAAATTCGAAAAAATATTCAAGGGACTGGAATTGAGCATTTGCACTCAGACGTCGAGAGTGTTGTGACTATTAGCGTTGGCACTTCAACATTTAAAGGTAAAATGGATGGCTCAGATGACCTAGTACGTCTCGCTGATGCTGCGCTGTATGAAGCGAAAAGAAATGGTCGAAACAGAGTAGAGCAGTCCTGACACTCTAAATTATACTTCCTTCGAGGACATCGCTACAGCCTGCTTTGGGTCGACAAGCGCCCTTTGAACAATTCGTCGCTTACGTGCCAGAAGCAGTCATCTATCTAACGTTCACCGCTTCTGTAAGCAGTTACTTAAGTGAATGTTAGGTTTACTTTATCTAGACAATTTTTAATAATGCCATATTAGTTATTTACACTGTTCTAAAGCATGACGTACATCTTCAAACGATGCTTGAATTTTCTCCAGTTCATCTCGGGCAGCATCAAGATGGCCTTCTTGATATTTAAGTTGTGCGGACTGTGCCGCATAGTGAGACTTACCAAGGGCTTGTCTTAGTTTATTTATACATGACTTATCAAACAGTTGATTGTGTCTTGCTCGTTCAATCCAAGCGTTACAAGGACAGTGTTCAACCTCCACCATGGGCCAAGAAGTAGCCTCTTCAGGTTCAGACTGAATCTTGGAGATAAACTTATGTTGCCATTGCTCACAAATCAATTTAAATAAGGCCACTTGTTCTTCTTTCGGGCTAAGGTGTTGACTACCATTTCTCAACCAGTCTTGATTGGGTAAGTAATGACTAAGCCAGTTAGTCATATCCTCTACAGGCATTGGCTTAGCAATACCATAACCTTGGGCTGCTTCACAACCCATAATGATTAACATCTGACCATGTGCTGTCGTTTCAACACCTTCAGCAATAACCTTACGATGAAAAGAATCAGCCAGTCCAATAACACCATCAATAATGGTTGTATCACCGGGATCATCCAGCATGTCTCTAACAAAGGTCTGATCTATTTTAATGGTGTTGATAGGCAGGTTTCGCAAATGTGTTAATGATGAGTAACCAGTACCAAAATCATCCAAAGCAAAATTGACCCCTAAGGTTTCTTGGCATATCTTAATAATCTCGCCAATTGCATCAAGATCACCCAATGCACTACTTTCCAGTATTTCTAACTGTAAACTGGCAGGATCTACTTCTGGATGTTCTGCCAAGGCGTTATGCAGCTGGGAAAAGAAGTTGACCGATAATAAATGATGTGATGAGATATTGATACTGACTTCAAGGCTAATACCTTGTTGTTGCCACGTATCGAGTTGAGTCACGGCGTTATTGATAACCCAGTCCCCAATCAGTAGCTCTAATTTCGTGCCATCAATGATAGGCAAGAAATCCAGTGGTGGAATTAATCCTTTATCAGGATGATGCCAGCGTATCAATGCTTCAGCACCAAATACCTTACCAGTGACCATATTCACTTTAGGCTGGTAGTACAAACTGAATTCATTATTAGTTAAGGCGTTCTGGATTTGATCTAATCGATGATTTTTAGCAAAGGCTAGCTGGTCTTGTTGAACACTAAATTGGCGATGCTGATTCTTACCGGCTATTTTGGCTTCATACATTGCTTGATCAGCATGCCTTAATAATGTATCCAAATCAGAATCATCGAAGGGGTACAGCGTGAAACCAATTGAAGCACTAATATGATGGGCATCATCATTAATGACAAATGCTTGGGAAAGGATGTCTAGAATGCGTTCTAACAGTTGCTCACACTGGCTAAAGGAGTCAATATTGCCCAATAATAGTGCAAACTCATCCCCTCCTTGGCGTGACACGGTATCTTCTTCTCGGATAGTGTCTTTGATACGTTGTGCTACCTGAATGAGTATTTGATCCCCTGCATTATGACCATAGTTATCATTGATGGGTTTGAAATTATCTAAGTCAAGAAAGCAAATAGCCAGTTGATGGCTTGTGCGTTTGCTATGAGCAATGGCTTGTTGGAAGCGGTCAATGAATAAAACCCGATTCGGTAGTCCCGTGAGCACATCATAATGGGCCATGACATTGAGCTCTTCTTGGTGTTCTTTACTTTTGGTTATGTCTGAAAATATGCCTACATAATTAACGACCTTGTCATGCTCATCTTTCAATGCCGAAATAGTCAGTAATTCAGCATATACCTGACCGCTTTTCTTACTATTCCATATTTCACCATGCCAATGATCGTGCTCATGGATTGTCTGCCACATCTCTTTATAGAACTCAGAACTTTGTTTGCCAGAACTGAGGATACTGGGATTTTGGCCAATGACTTCTTCAGGGCTGTAGCCAGTGATATCACAAAAGGCAGGGTTCACGTCAATAATCAGTTTATTAGCATCAGTGATGGCGATGCCGTCGTGGGTGTCACTAAATACACGTGCTGAGAGTCGAAGTTTAGCTTCAGCTTGTTTTTGCTCGGTGAGGTCGATATCCATGCAAAATAGTTCATCATCCCTCCCTTCTATGCTTACAATGGCATGACTAGAATATACAGGTACTCGAGAACCATTACGATGTTTAAGAAGTAACTCTGAAGAAGGACTAGGCAGGCCCTTTTCCGCCATTAATCTAATCCCATCTCTTACATTATCTTCCATATCTTCTGGAATAATTAGATCTAATAGATTTCGTCCAATTGCTTGCTCCTTTGTATAACCATACAGAGCCTCAGAAGCTTTATTCCAATAAGTAGTTGTACCGTCTAGCTTGTATCCTTGTACAGATATTGTAGGTATGTTTTGTAATAATTTTTGGAAGCGGACCTCAGATTCAGAAATCTGTTTTTCAGCTTTTTTTCGGTCCGTAATGTCTTGGATAAATCCAGATATCTTTTCAGGATCACCATTCTCACCTACAACAACTTTTCCTCTACACTCTATCCAGCGTTCCTCACCATCATTAGGGCGTTTTATTCTGTATTCAACATGGTGTTCTTTACCCGTAGAAAAGCTCTTCTTCACTGATTCTATAAAAGCAGAAAAATCGTTTTCATTGACAACTTCACAGAGTGATTCTGGCCCAGGTTTAACATTTACAGCCAGTCCAAATAAGACGTACATTTGTTCAGACCAGAATGCCGTTTTCTCGTCAGCTAACAACTCCCAATGGCCTATTTTTGCATAGGCTTGAGACTCTTTTAGCCTTAATTCACTTTCTTTAAGTGTTGTTTCAGCTTGTTTTTGTTCAGTTATAATTCGAGCGATACCAAACAATCCAATGAGGTCATCACTTACGTCATATATAGGATATTTACGGTTATCTACCCAACCTTGATTACCTTTATTATCAAGTGTTTCTTGGATCTCATGAGCAACATGAATACCTGAAAAGATCTGCTTTTCCAACTTGTAATAGAGATCAGCATATTCTTCAGGGAAGACATCATAGTCAGTGTGACCTATCAAGTCCGTCCAGTGCTCAGAAGGGTTTGTTAATTCGACAAGTGTTTCACTTGCTCCCGTGAATACGTGGTTACGATCCTTAAAATAAATATAATCATCAGTATTCTCCATGATGGCATTAAAGTTAGTCATGAGATTCCCATGTTCTACCTGCTTATAAAGGCCTTTAGAATCTTGCAATAATAACTCGAGAATGATGCCATCAAATGTATCTGATACCTTGGTGTATTCCCCCTTAATACAGCGAATATGTCCATTAGCTTGTCTTAGCCTAATATTGAACGTGTCATAAAGTTCAGTCATATCTGTCGAAAATAGCTTATCAGCAATATCCTGATCGTCAGGATGAATGAGACTCTGGAGTGATACTTTTCCTGATGATAAATCAGCTGGCTTAAAACCAATGAGGTCTTCGATACTGTCACTAACTGAAAGTACCGAGACAGGGTCAGTTAATGATATATGAATAGTAGCTTCCAGCAGTAATGTCATGTTCATAAGTATGTCGCACATTACGTTAGTTGGTCAATATATCTATCTAACTACTAACCTGATATAGATGACAATACCCAAGCTGTAACGGTCAACTAATTTCGGACATTGATTTAGACAGGTTTTCATCTTTTGCGCTCGCCTAATTATTGAGGTTCTTTTTTGTTGATATTAAAGGTCCTCACTGTCCGCTGTGGGTCGTAAACGGTCAGTCAGTGGCACTCCTCATCGAAAGACAACTGAGAAGCTGAAGGTGGCTAGATCAACTGTACAGCATATAAAAAAGACACTGTAGTCCACATAGAGCATGATTATTCTATAACATCATAAAATCAGTAATTAGGGAGTTTTATAGTCTATCCCTCAGACAAAAAAAAGGAGCCGAAGCTCCCTTTTATAATATTATCCCACCCATTTTCTTGCATTATGGAATAGTCTTAACCATGGACCGTCTTTGCCCCAGTCGTCTGGGTGCCATGAATGTTGCACTGTACGTGTTACACGTTCAGGATGCGGCATCATAATCGTCACACGACCATCAGTTGTTGTTAATGATGTAATCCCTTCTGGTGAACCGTTCGGGTTCTGAGGATAAGTCTCTGTTGCATTACCAGCATGGTCAACATAACGCATAGCAACCAGTGAATCAGTCATTGAGCCCGTTTCACTATAATCAGCTCGACCTTCACCATGAGCAACTGCGATTGGCATTACCGAACCTGCCATGTCTTTTAATAAGACAGATGGTGATTCAACGATTTCAACTAATGAGAAACGAGCTTCAAACTGCTCTGATACATTACGTTCAAAACGTGGCCAATGTTCACTACCTGGAATTAACTCTTTAAGTTGAGATAACATCTGACAACCATTACACACACCTAATGCAAATGTATCTTCACGGTTAAAGAAGTCACTAAATTGTTGTCTTGCTTTGTCATTGTGCAAAATTGTACTTGCCCAACCACGACCGGCACCTAATACATCACCGTATGAGAAACCACCACAAGCAACTAAACCTTTAAAGTCAGCTAAATCGACACGACCTTCAAGAATATCGCTCATATGAACATCAATAGCAGTAAAACCAGCATGATCAAATGATGCTGCCATTTCAAGCTGACCATTCACACCTTGCTCACGCAAAATAGCCATTTTAGGACGAACACCACTGACAATTAATGAGGCTGCCACATGCTCATCAGCATCGAAGCTTAAATCTGCATATAAACCATTATCAGATTCATCTAACAATGCATCAAACTCTTGTTGAGCACAGTCTGGATTGTCACGTAACGATTGCATCTGGTAGCTTGTTTCAGCCCAGAAACGTTGTAATGTCACTCGTGAATCATTGATGACTTGTTCGCCATTTACAGTAACAACAATCTGTCCGTCATCACGTAATGAACCGATAACATGACTATGATGTGATAAGTTTTGTTCTCTTAGAATTGATAACGCATCTTCAACATCACAATGTCGAACTTGTATAACGGCACCTAATTCTTCATTGAACAATACTGGCAATGCATCACCTAAACCTGATAAATTAATATCAAGGCCACAATGTCCAGCAAATGCCATCTCAGTTAATGTGCCTATCAAACCACCATCACTACGATCATGATAAGCAAGTAAGAGATCATCTTGCTTCAATTGTTGAATTGAATAGAAAAATTGTTTTAATAGTGCAGCGTCATCTAAATCAGGACCATGATGGCCTACTTGACCGTATACTTGAGCTAGAGCTGAAGCAGCAAGACGATTTTGTCCTTTACCTAAATCAATATAAATCAGATCAGTATCACCATGATCAGTTCTTAATTGAGGGGTAGATGTTTTGGCTGCATCCGTTACTGGAGCAAAAGCAGTCACAATTAATGATAATGGCGATGTAACAGATTTACTTTCATCATCATCTTGCCAAACTGTTTTCATCGATAAAGAATCTTTACCAACCGGAATAGCAATGCCTAGTTCTGGACATAATTCCATGCCCACAGCTTCCACAGTGTCATATAACAGTGCATCTTCACCTGTATGACCACATGCTGCCATCCAGTTAGCTGATAGCTTGATATCGCCCAGTGTTGCAATAGTTGCAGCAGCAATATTGGTAATAGATTCACCGACCGCCATTCGACCTGATGCAGGCGCATCAATCAATGCTAATGGTGCACGTTCACCCATCGACATCGCTTCACCTTGAAAGCCATGATGATCAGCTAATGTCACAGCACAATCAGCAACAGGCACTTGCCAAGGGCCGACCATTTGATCGCGTGCTACTAAGCCTGTAATGCTTCGATCACCAATTGTGATTAAGAAGTTTTTACTCGCAACCGTTGGTAATTTTAGAACACGTTCTAATGCATCGCTTACTTTCACACCGGCCAAATCTAGTTCAGGTTTAGTGAATGTATGATGTTTAACATCACGAAGCATTTTAGGTGGTTTACCTAATAGCAATGACAACGGCATATCAACCGGATTATTATCATTATCAGCATCACCCACTAATAAGTGCTGCTCTTCTGTAGTTTCACCTACTACTGCCCATGGACAACGCTCACGTTCACAAATCGCTTGAAACTCTTCAACACGATCAACATCAACACCTAATACATAACGCTCTTGTGATTCATTACACCAAATTTCCATTGGTGACATGCTTGATTCATCATTTGGAACAATGCGTAATTCGAATTTTCCACCACGACCACTATCATCAACTAATTCAGGGAATGCATTAGATAAACCACCTGCGCCAACATCATGAATAGCAATAATTGGGTTTTGGTCATCTAAAGCCACACATCGGTCTATAACTTCCTGACAACGGCGTTCCATTTCAGGGTTACCACGTTGTACTGAGGCAAAATCTAAGCCCTCTTCGCTTGTACCTGAAGTTACTGATGAGGCAGCACTACCACCCAAACCAATTAACATTGCAGGCCCACCTAAAACGATAAGTTGAACGCCTGGGTCAAAAATATTTTTCTTAACATGCTGAGGACGAATCGTTCCCATACCACCGGCAACCATAATAGGTTTATGGTAACCACGTACTTCAAAACCATCTGCTGAAGGTACTAATGCTTCATAGGTTCTAAAGTAACCACATAAATTTGGGCGACCAAATTCATTATTAAATGCAGCACCACCTAAAGGACCATCAAGCATAATTTCTTGTGCAGATGCCATACGTGTAGGCTTGCCATAGGGTGTTTCCCATGGCTGTTCAAAGCCAGGAATATTTAAGTTCGAAACAGAAAAACCAGTTAAACCTGCTTTTGGCTTAGAGCCTCGGCCAGTCGCACCTTCATCACGGATCTCACCACCGGCTCCTGTCGCAGCACCAGGGAATGGAGATATCGCAGTAGGATGATTATGAGTTTCAACCTTCATTAAGATATGTTGAGCTTCACCTTGGTAACTGTATTGATTTGTTGCCATATCAACATGGAAGCGATGGCTTGTTGCACCTGCAATAACCGATGAGTTATCGCTATATGCCGTGATCACGCCTTCAGGATGCAAAGCATGGGTATTACGGATCATATTGAATAAGGTATGAGGCTGATTTTCACCATCAACAATCCAATCTGCACTGAAAATTTTGTGACGACAATGCTCAGAGTTTGCTTGAGCAAACATCATTAACTCAATATCATTTGGATTGCGGTTTAATGCCGTGAAATTATCAACTAAATAATCAATTTCATCTTCAGCTAAAGCCAGTCCCATTGTTTTATTCGCTAGAACTAAAGCTTCACGACCACCATTTAATACATCGACAGAAAGTAGAGGACGTGATTGACCATGCGTGAATAGACGCTCTACTTCATCATCAGAATCAAATACAACTTCAATCATGCGGTCATGAAGCAACTGTCTTACTTGTTTTTTATCTTCGGCAGTCAATGAAACTTGTGTTTCTACATAAAAAGCAATGCCTCGCTCAATACGTAAAATATTACTCACGCCACTATTATGCGCAATATCTGTCGCTTTAGATGACCACGGAGAGATTGTTCCAGGACGAGGAGTGACCAAGAAAAAGCTTTCATTATCTGCCGTTTCTGCCGTGCTTAACTCAGCTTCGAGTAGTGTTTCTAAAACAGATTGTTCTGCTGAATTTAGCTCTCTATCGCCTTCTACCTCAATGAAATAGCGGTATTCACTGCGGATAGCTAACACACCCTTTACTGAGGCTTGCACCGAGGCTAATAACTTATCTAAACGAAACGCAGAAAATGCCGAGCGGCCGATCAATTGCAACATGGTCATTCCAATTCACATTAATAAAGGAATAATGATACTTTATGTCGCTATCTCAGCCCAAATAAATTACAAAATATATGTCAAACACAGTAGAAGATTATTGCCGACCTAGTTTATTTCGCCATTTAGCAGTCATGGTCTATGACACATTTTTACTGCTTGCAATATTACTCTTAGCCGGACTTATTGCCGTTGCATTCAATGGTGGTCAGGCAATTGGTCAAGGTAATCCCTTTTTCTTTATCTATCTAGTTGCGGTTAGTTTCTTATTTTATGGCTGGTTCTGGACGCATGGTGGGCAAACTTTAGGCATGCGCAGCTGGAAAATAAAGCTCATTAGTAATGATAGTCGTGAAATAAGCTGGCAGCGTGCATTTATTCGTTTTTCTGTAGCACTTATCTCATGGATCCCCGCTGGACTTGGGATTTGGTGGCAATATTTAGATAAGAATAATCATAGTTGGCCTGATTTAGCTTCTAATACGGCCTTGCATTACAGTAAAAACAGTACCAACAAACCTCTTTCACGCTTGTCATAATCTTTCTTATCGTCGTACAATCATCCGGAATGTTACACGCCTCAAGGATTGTTGGTGAAGAAACTACTTAGACACAGCTTAATTATTGGATGCCTTATATTAGCGCCCAATATTTATGCACAAGTATTAATCGTCCACCCTCAGAATACCTTCTCACAGTTAACACGCAATAACCTTCGCGCCATCTTTGCAATGCGCACACCACAATGGCCCAATGGTGAGCCTATACATGTTTTTGTTCTCGAAGATAACGATCCTATTCACATCTCCTTCTGCAAGCATTTACTCGAAATGCTTCCCTATCAACTTAGAAGAGTTTGGGACCGCCAAGTATTCTCTGGTACTGGTATAGCGCCGATCGCTGTAAAAACAGAAAAAGAGATGCTTGAACGTATCGCTAGTACGGAAGGCTCTATCGGTTATTTATTACCAGAAAACGTAGATAAATCAGTCAAAATAATTGAGGAAATACTATGATCCTTGGTTGTTTAAAATTAGTTAATCGCATCACACTACTTGATTACAAATCATCGTATTCTTCTTTTATGAAACGATTAGTATTACTTTTTGCTTTAACTTCTCCACTTATTGTTTTCGCTGACGAGCATAACTGGCTGGAAAGAATTCAAGTTCATGGATTCGCATCTCAAGGATTAATTTTCACCACGGACAATAATTTTTATGGTGATAGTGAGCATGGTAGTGCGGCTATGACTGAACTGGGTCTAAATGCGAGCATACAATTATCACCAAAAATTCGCCTTGCCGGACAAGTTATTTCACGTAATGCAGGTGAAATGGACAACGGTTCCCCACATCTTGATTATGCTCTGCTCGATATAAATCTTATCACCTCAACTAAAGGTCGTTTAGGAGCCTATCTGGGTCGCATTAAAAACCCACTTGGTTTGTATAATGATACCCGTGATGTAGCCCATACTCGTCAGGGAATATTCACTGCACAAACAATATATTTCGATAAAGTTCGTGACTTAACTATCTCCGCTGATGGTGCACAATTATACGGTGAATATTTTTTACCGAACGGCACATTACTTGTTCAAGGTGGGGTGGGTTACCCTATTCCTGATGACAATGTCGAACAGGTTTATCTTGGACAAGATCATCAAGGAAAGCTAGATGGCAATGAGTTAGCCATTGTTGGTCGTATTATGTATGAACATGATGGGGGCCGTTGGATTCTAGCGGCCAGCGGCGCAACACTTGATATCGATTTTGAAGGTACCGCGGCAGATGCACTAGGTCCTTTCATTCCTGGTATTGGTTACATCCCCCAATTATTAGGTATTAATTCAGGAACGATTGGTATCGACTATACTATTTTTTCTGCTCAATATAATAGCGAAAAGTGGCAACTCACTGGCGAACTAGCTTATGAAGATATCAACTTTATCGATATTGGCGGCCTATTTAGTGATGCTGATGTGAAATCTTATGGTTACTCACTTGAAGCGAATTATAAATTCACATCAAAATGGGAAACATTCATCCGTCGTGAAGCCTTTTATTTGGATAAAGAGGACAAATATGGCAAAAACTTTGAAGCTGCATCAAAACAGCTCAATAATACATATCCTTTTATACCGGCTACTCCTGGACATGTTCGATATTCAGAAAACTGGATCATGGGGATGCGTTGGCTGATATCGCCAAATTGGATGGCGCGTGCTGAGTATCAAGTCAACAAAGGAGCAACAATCCTTTCCCAAGCTGAAAATGACATTGCTAACACCACTAAAGACTGGGACTTATTTGCCATTTCATTGTCATATCGATTTTAAGGTGATGCTATGAGCAAGAATGCTACCCATGCATTTTTCAGCCTGAAATGGAAAGCAGCCTTTCTTTTTGGCACGATGCTACTGCTATTTAATACCCTTTTCCCAGTATTGGTTTATTGGAATCTACAGCAAAAGTTTGAGTTCTCACGCAATCAAGTTCAGCAACAATTCCAACAGGAATTAACGAGTCAGTTACAAAGTACTAGCGAACAAATACAACGCATGGCAGAGATGACGCTCATTCCTGATGACGGATCTGAAAAGAGAACTCTAAGGTTGTTAGACCAGTATCAAATACAGCTTGAATTAAACTGGAATACTACTCAGGCACAATTATTTGATCATTCAGGTACTCGATTAGGTGGTTGGGGAGTGAACATTCCCATAGAAATTAAAAAATTTATTCCCGAAGTACTAAAGAATGAAAAACCGCATAACGTCATCGATTGTCGTCAGGGTTGCAAACAATATGATCTTATACCGATATTAAATAAAGGTCAGACTGGACACGTACTATTACTTGCCTACGATATGTCTTCAACACTGCTCGAATTTGCTAATAAAACAGCTGCTGACATCGCTGTTTTAACTGCAGAAAAAACAGGAGAGTCATCAAATAATCGTTTACTGCCTGATTGGAATATGCGTGTAAGTGCAATTACCTCTTATCATAAAAATATGCCATTCCTACAAACCATTTCCCAAAAACATTCCTTTGCAACGGTCAACCAAGAAAACAGTATTTTTCGAGATAGTTCACTTCCTATTGAGCTTAACATCATCATTCCTGAGAGTAATAGCCATATTGTTTTTATCATCATTGATGATATTGAACAACAACAGCAAGAAATCATCACTATAACTATGTACAACATTATGATTGCCATACTCGGTTTAGTGATCTTTGGTGGCGGTTTATTTTTCTTTATATCTAAGCCTCTATCGCGGCTATCAACGGTATCACAAGCACTTCCATTACTTGCTAAACAAAAATACAACCAGATCCGAGAGCTCATTCCTGTCAGTGATCAACCTCATAAAATGGATGAGCTCGATCAATTAGAAATTTCAACAAATGACCTGACGGGACAACTCGAAGATTTACATAATTCTGTGAAAGAACGTTCTGCAGCTTTACATAACCGTGGTATTGAACTCCTTCAAGAGCGTGATTTTGTTAAAAGCCTAATTGATACAGCCCAACTCATTATCATTACGGTTGACCGTCAGTGTAAAATTAGATCATTTAATGGCTTTGCTGAAAAGACAACGGGACACCTAGAAAAGGAGTTACTTAACTCACCACTAAAAGCCCTATTCCCTAAAGGACAATGGCAAGAGGTTGAATCAACACTGGCTCACCTCAAAGCTCATCCTCGGGCTGTAAGTCAACAAGAATCAGAGTTTATCAATCGTGATGGGTCTATTCGCATTATTTCATGGCTACATTCAAGCCTAGAACACCCCACAGATAAAACAGTTGTCTTATCTGTGGGCCTAGATATCACAGAGAAAAAGCAATCAGAAGAACATATTATCTGGCTTGCTGATCACGATGCTCTAACCACTCTTTATAACCGCCGAAAATTCATAATCGAATTTGAACAAATACTAAATCAAGCTGTTCGTTCAAAACTACAAGGAGCCCTCCTGTTTCTTGATTTAGACCAGTTTAAAGATATTAATGATAGCTGTGGCCATAAAGTAGGCGATCAAGTTCTCAAACAAGTTTCTCAAACCTTATTAGATATTACTAGGACAACAGATATTGTTGCACGGCTTGGGGGAGATGAATTTGCCATTATTTTACCTGTAACAGATGCTGAAGGTGCGATAACCCTCGCTGATAAAATCAATGACCAGTTAGCAGTATTAGAATTAAACTTTAATGATATTCGCTATAAAATCAGTTGTAGCCTTGGCATAGTTCGATTTCCTATGTCCGATTTATCTGTCGAAGAACTGATCAGTAATGCTGACTTAGCAATGTATCAAGCAAAAAGTAGAGGGAAAAACACTTGGCATCAATTCGCCCTCGATGATAAAACACGTTTACAGTTAGAGACACGTGTTTTATGGAAGCAAAAAATAGAAGATGCATTAAAAAACAACCGCTTTGTTTTCTATTACCAACCCATTATGGATATTAGCACCCGTACAGTTAGCCACTATGAAGCACTATTACGCATGCAAAATGAAGATGGCTCTATCAGTCCTCCAGCAACATTTATACAAGTTGCAGAGCAAACCGGACTTATCCATGAAATTGATCACCATGTATTGCACCATGGAATACTAAAACAAGCAGAGTTAGATAAAAACAACCGACAGATTTCATTATCATTAAATCTGTCTGGTTACGCAGTAGATGATGCCATGTTATTACCATTGCTAAAACAGTTGTTTCATGAGAGCGAGGTAAACCCTGAACACTTAATCTTCGAGTTAACGGAAACCGCAGCCGTGGCAGATATTCGTCAAGCCAAAGTACTTATGGACCAAATGAAGAAGTTAGGCTGCCGCTTTTCATTAGATGATTTTGGTACAGGTTTCGCTTCTTTCCGTTATATGCGTGAATTACCTGTTGATATTGTAAAAATTGATGGCTCATTTGTTACAGATCTTGTCCATAACCCTGACGACCAGCTTTTTGTTAAAGCGCTCGTTGACGTTGCAAAAGGGATGGGCAAAAAAACGATTGCTGAATTTGTTGAAAATGCAGAAACATTGGCATTATTGCATGTGTTTGGTGTTGACTATGCCCAAGGTTATTATATTGGCAAACCTCAGCCTGAATTTCTTGATGGGCCACCAGAACTAAGATAAGCTGCATTTTAAATAAAAAACAGCCGTCATTCCCGCGTGTTTGTAGCGGGAATCTAGTCGGTATAATATGGATTCCGGCTAAAAGCATACCGAAACGAAGTAACCGAAGGATCAATGACCAAGTAAGAACTAAATTTTCTTAGCTCAAGTTCAATGAGTTAGACTTTCTTCAAGCCAACCAATTTATTATTATTATCAAATTGGATGCTGAATTTTCCTTCAATCCCATTGGCGCCAATAAATGCTCGAAGATGTTCCGCTGGAAACTGCACTTTTTGACCCGTCGTCGCTGTTACAACAACAACCCGTGCAGTTCCTTCATAATAGCGTAAAATTTCTTCACGACTTATTTTTAAATAAAACTGTAATTCAGTCGACATCTTGTAATAAGTCAGCAAATGCTGATTTTATTTGTTGGCAAACAGCATCACTTTCTTGTTCGCTATAGGCCACTGATTGACCTTTTCCCCACACAGGCGCCGGCCATGTTTCATCACCTTGGTAACGAGCAACATGATGGATATGCAGTTGTGACACAACGTTACCCAGCGCTGCTGTATTCATCTTATCCGCTTGAACCAAATCATTAAGTGCTTTAGCAACAAAGTTAGATTCAAGTAGAAGCTGCTGCTGTTGAGCTGCATCGAGTTGAAACACCTCCGTTAAACCAGTGATCTTTGGCACCAGGATTACCCATGGGTAACGTGCATCATTCATTAGCAGTACTTTAGATAGAGGAAATTCTCCTAAAAGAATCGTATCCTGTTCTAATCGTGGATCGAGTGTGAACATGATGATTCCTTTTAATCTGCTAAATATTTAGTAACAATTTCATAAACATCAGGTGATAAATCTTTTTGATTTGCAATATCACTTAAGGCTTTTTTCATTAATACTTGTCGGCTCGCATCATATTGTCGCCATGAGTTCAAAGCACCTAACATTCTTGATGCAACTTGAGGGTTAAGCTTGTTGAGAATAATGATCTGCTCAACTAAGAATTGATAACCTGAACCATCTTTAGCATGAAAGTTAATCGGATTATTACGACAAAACTGTCCAATTAAAGCTCTAACATTATTTGGGTTTTTAATATTAAATGCAGGGTGTTTCATCAACCCTTTAATTCTAATTAAAGTATCTGGCAAGCTCGACTGTGCTTGTACTGTCAGCCACTTATCAACAACTAAACGGTCATGTTTCCACTGTTCATAAAATGCACGTAATGCATGTTCACCTTCAGGTCCGGCTTGATTTGCTAATGCCACTAAACCCGAAATCGTATCGGTCATATTATCCGATTGTTTCATTTGTTTAAGACAGCGTTGTGTTTGCAGCGGGTCGTCAGTTGCCACTAAATAACTCAAACATAGGTTTTTAAGACTACGCTTGGCCATATCATCAGAATTAAACTGATATTTTCCTGTTGAATTTTGTTGCTGATACACATCACTAAATTCTTGTTTCAATCTATGGGCCAGACTATTTTTTAAAAACTGTCGTGCAGTATGAATAGCATCGACATCCGCTACAGACATTTGTGCAGCAAGATAATTCTCACTTGGTAAAGTGAGCATCTTAGCAATCAGCGCCGGATCCATTTTTATATTCGTTAGAATGGCTGAAAACTGTTCTATTAAGCCTTTATGGATATTTAATGGTTGTTGTAACTGAACATTATTAACTAAAGCTAATAGTGTATTAATCAGTAAGGTTTGGCCTGCATCCCAGCGATTAAAGCTATCACTATCATTAGCCATTAAAAACTCTAATTCAGTATTACTCCGTGGGATATCAAGTTTTACTGGTGCAGAAAAACCTCGTAACAATGAAGGTACGGGTTCAGACTCAATATTTATAAAGGTAAATGTCTGACTAGACTCATTCAGAGTTAGTACACGTGTAAAGTCTTTGTATGCCCTCTCCTCGCCTTCAAGTTGCAATAATAGGGGCAAACCCTGTTGATCTAGTAATCCAACGGCTAAAGGGATATGAAAGGCTTCTTTCTCTAATTCATCTGGTGTTTGTGGACATGATTGTTCGACATGCAAGGAATATGTATTACTGATCACATCGTAGTGACCTCTAAGTTTTAATTCCGGTGTTCCAGCCTGTGAATACCAACGTTTGAATTGGCTTAGATCAACGTCATTCGCATCTTCAATCGCTTTTACAAAATCATCTGTTGTTACTGCTTGGCCATCATGACGGTCAAAATAAAGATCCGTTCCAGCTCTAAAGCCCTCATCACCGACAATTGTTTTAATCATGCCAACAACTTCAGCCCCTTTTTCATAAATAGTAACGGTATAAAAATTACTTATTTCTATAAAGGAAGCAGGACGAACCGGATGAGCCATAGGCCCAGCATCTTCTGCAAATTGCATTGTACGTAGTTGATTAACATCATCAATACGCTGTACCGCTTCAGAATTCATAGCACCACTAAACTGTTGATCACGTAAAACAGTAAAGCCTTCTTTTAAACTAAGTTGGAACCAATCACGACATGTGACACGGTTTCCAGACCAGTTATGAAAATATTCATGGCCAACAATGCCTTGAATACGATGATAATCAGCATCAGTCGCTGTCTCAGGGCTAGCTAAAACACATGATGAATTAAAGATATTAAGACCTTTATTCTCCATCGCCCCCATATTAAAATCATTCACAGCCACAATCATGAAAACATCTAAGTCATATTCGCGACCATAGGTCTCTTCATCCCATTGCATCGATTGTTTTAACGACGTTAAGGCATGATCGCATTTATGACTATTTTCATGATCGACATAAATCTGCAAACTTACTTCACGGCCTGACATTGTTGTGAAGTGATCTTGTTGGCGATATAAGTCACCGGCAACTAAAGCAAATAAATAACTCGGTTTAGGGTGAGGATCATGCCAGCGAGTCCAATGACGACCATCGTCAAACTGTCCCTGATCTTCCATATTGCCGTTTGCTAGCATGATCGGCCATTGCTGTTTATTGGCAACGATAGAAACAGTAAACACCGCCATGACATCAGGGCGATCTAAATAGTAGGTAATACGTCTAAAACCTTCTGCTTCGCATTGTGTGCACAATAAAGAACCAGAATGATATAAACCTTCTAAAGCTGTATTTTTATCGGGCTCAATGCGAGTTTCAATTTCTAACTCAAATTTATCTGGTAGTGCCGATAGAATTAATGACTTATCAGTGCGTTGATATTCATTACCTTGTAACTGTTGTCCATCAACCTTAACGGATAGCAGCTCAAGGTGTTCACCATCGAGTACACAGTCACCACCGAGTCCTTTAGGATTTTTTCGCATCGACATTATGCTACGAACATGAGTATCAGAAGCCGCTAACTCAAAATGCAAATGTACTGTATCAATTAAATAATCAGGAACACGGTAGTCGGCTAAAAAGGTTTCTTTAGGTGGTGATGGTAAAGTCATAAATCACTCGTAAAATTAAAAATCATCCAGACACTTTATTGACTGGACATCATAGGCAGGAGTTTCATAAGGGTGAGCATGAATTAAAGCGAGCAATACAGATTTAATATGCTGTTCGGAGCAGATCATTTCAACACGATATTCTTGAACCGTTTCGATTTCGTCATGAGAGCCAATAAAAGGCTGACTACCTGTCAAAGGTTTGAACTGGCCTGCACCCTTTGTTTCCCACGAACAGCAGTCATAGCCCTCATAACGTCCAGCACCTTGTTCAAATACTGCCTGCTTGACTGATTCCTTGTGACTTTCTGGCACAAAAAATACTAATTTGAGCACTATCTAAGTTTCCATTTCTGGCCTATACCATTGCCAGATTCACTATAAATGGATTTTCCATCAGGAGAAAAAGCAACCGCTTGCAAAACAACTCCTGGACGAAGTGCTTTTTTTCTTGCAACCTGCCAACAATCAAGTTTCTCACCGCTGGCTACTTTCCATAAGCAAATTTTCTGTGATGGATGACCTGTAACTAGATATTTATTATCTGGTGAGAAATCAAAGGCTGATGTTGTCGTTTTAAATGATGGAAAGTCTGGTAAAGGCATGTCTTTAGGCCATGCAGATGTCCGTAAAGTATATTTTTCTTTACCTGTCTTCATATTCCAAAAATGAGTTTGGCCATTACCTGCTCCGGTTAGAACATAACTACCTTTAGGATAGAAACCAACAATATTTACAGAGTTTTCATGCTTCCAGCTACGTATCTGCTCACCTGTTTCTAATCTCCACAGGCGGGCGGTTTGGTCATCACCACCTGTTAAAGCATATTTACCACTAGGTGACAGTGCTACGGCGTTTATCAGTTGATTAATCGGTGAGTTTACCGCTTTACCATCATGTTCAAGTATTTGTAATACACGATTGCCAATAACATCAAAATAGATGGCCGTACGGTCATATAAGGCTAATAAAACAGTGTCACCGTGTTGAGATAAAGCTAATGATTTTATTTTTACCGGAAAGCTTAAACGCATCATTGGCTCACCAGTAGCCACTTCCCAGAAGACAATTACATCCTGTTCAGATGTAGCGGCCACTTTGCCATCTCCAGAAAAACCAACAGCAGTTGTTGTACCGACTTCTTTATTATTCTGCCAAGTGTAAACGACCTTATTATTATCAATATCCCATAACCTAGAAGGAGCATCAGTATCGCCAACTAATACATATTTTCCATCCGGTGAAAAAGCAGCGGCATAACTACTTAAATCGCTATGTGCCCATTGTTTATCTGATTCACGCTCACTAGTACAGCCTGTAAGAAATACTGTTAGTAGCAATATTGTTAATAATCGTGTCATTGGCAAAATACTCATTATTTTATGACTTTGGTAAAGTTACGCCTTCTTGGCCTTGATACTTACCATTGCGATCTGCATAAGATGTTTCACAAACTTCATCTGATTCAAAAAATAACATCTGTGCAATGCCTTCATTAGCGTAAATCTTAGCGGGTAATGTTGTTGTATTTGAAAACTCTAAAGTCACATAACCTTCCCACTCTGGCTCTAATGGCGTGACATTAACAATGATTCCACAACGTGCATAGGTTGATTTACCTAAACAAATAGTCAATACATTACGAGGGATTTTAAACTTCTCAACTGTTCTTGCTAAAGCAAAAGAGTTCGGTGGAATAATACATACATCAGAATTAACATCAACGAAGCTACCTTCATCAAAGTTTTTAGGATCAACAATCGCTGAATTGATGTTGGTAAATACTTTAAACTCACTAGAACAACGTACATCGTAACCGTAGCTTGATGTACCGTAAGAGATCATTCTACCATTTTCACCTTCACGAACTTGCCCCGCTTCAAATGGTGAAATCATGTCGTGCTCTTCCGCCATGCGACGGATCCATTTATCTGACTTTATGCTCATTTTTCTACTCGTTAATCCTGAATAACCATAATAATAACGTGATTTTACGTGTAATTGTATACTTATCTTGGAATTGCAAAATTTCTGCGATTCCGTCATCCCCGTGAAAACGGGGATCCAACGATAATGGCTATTTTACAGCCCATGGATCCCCACTTTCGTGGGAATGATAAATACAAAAATCCTCATTAATCGTTTTTGATAACAATGTTAGGGAAAGCTGACGAATAATCTTTACCCTGTTTAGCCAATCTTGCCGCAACACGCACCGCAATAGCACGGTAAGACGCTGCGATATTACCATCTGGATCAGCAACAACAGTTGGATGACCTTGATCAGCATCTTCACGAATTTGAATATCTAGCGGTAAATCACCCAGTAAATCCACACCATATTGCTTGGCCATTTTTTCACCACCACCAGCACCAAAGATATGTTCTTCATGGCCACATTCACTACAAACATGAGTGCTCATATTCTCAACCACACCCATAACCGGCACATTTACTTTTTCAAACATTTTTAATGCTTTACGTGCATCAAGTAATGAAATATCTTGCGGTGTTGTCACGATAACAGCACCACTTACCGGCACTTTCTGAGACAAAGTCAATTGAATATCACCTGTGCCTGGCGGTAAATCAATAACAAGGTAATCTAAGTCTTTCCAGTTGGTATCATTTAGCATTTGCTCTAATGCTTGTGTCACCATTGGGCCACGCCAAATCATAGGTTCTTCTTCATCAATCAAAAAGCCAATAGACATGCTTTGCAGTCCATAGCTTTCAATTGGTTCAATACGTTTACCATCTATAGATTCTGGACGCTGAGATGTGCCAAGCATTCGTGGTTGGCTAGGACCATAGATATCAGCATCTAAAATACCGACTTTAGCGCCTTCGGCAGCAAGTGCTAATGCTAAGTTAACTGACGTTGTTGATTTACCAACTCCGCCTTTACCTGATGCAACAGCGATAATATTTTTAATATTTTTAATCGCTTGAACACCCTGCTGTACTTTATGCTTGGTGATTTTTGAATCAACATTAACAGTGATATTTTTTAACTCAGTTTGGTCTTCAAGTAAGTCGAACAATTCTGACTGAATTTTATCAAAATATGCTTTTGCCGGATAACCTAAAGTGACTGCAACAGTTACAGAGTCACCATCTAACTTAACATCTATTTTGGCTTTAGTATCAGCCAAAGTCATTTGAGCTACTGTGTCAGTATAGTCGTTAATAATCTGTTCGATTTGAGACGGTTCTAGCATGGTTTCTCCAGCATGAATAAAAGTTTGATGGCTACTCGCCAAAAAATAACCGACTATTCTATACTGAGTTGAACTAAGCTTCACCCCCATAGTTTAAATGGTTTCTTTTACGAGCCTCTTATACTCAGTAACTACTCAATTATATCTTTATTCCAGTCCTCGACACTCTGCTGAACACCATCAACTTTTCTATCAGCACTGTTAACAATTTCTAACATTGACTCTACAATTGTTGGCCCATACTGTTCTGCCAGAATATTTCCCATCATTACGCAGAAAATCACCATAATGATGAGATATAAATGAGTAAAAATCCTTGCCATAACGTTCACCTTAAATAAAATTTTATTATCGACCTTGATACAGCAACTTATTCATCGTTGTAATCGTACTTACACTAATTTGTTTCGGGCAGACACGTTCACATTCACGATAATTACTACAACCACCAAAACCTTGTTCATCCATCTCAGTTAATAACTTCTCAGCGCGATTTTTATCCATTTGACCTTGAGGAAGAGTTGATAAATGTGTCACCTTAGCTGCAACAAATAATGTGGCGGAAGCATTAGGGCATGCGGCAACACACGCTGCACAACCTATACAGGTTGCTGCATCAAAAGCAGCATCCGATACTTCTTTTTCAATTGGGATCGTATTGGCTTCAACTGCTGAGCCAGTGCGAACCTCAATATAGCCACCAGCTTGAATAATTTTCTCAAATGCAGTCCTATCAACAATAAGATCTTTGATAATAGGGAATGCCGTTGCTCGCCAAGGTTCAATCCACAATTCAGCTTCATCAGCATAGTCACGCATATATTGCTGACACGTTGTCGTACCCTGATGCTTACCATGTGGCGTGCCGTTAATCACTAGGTTACATGATCCACAAATCCCTTCTCTACAATCAAAGTCAAAGGCGATGGCTTCTTTGTCGTTTTCTATCAGGTTTTCATTCAAAGCATCTAACATTTCTAAAAAAGAGGTGTCCTCACTGACATCTATTTCATGTTGCTCAAAACTTCCCTTTGAATCTGCATTTTCTTGTCGCCAAATATGTAATTTATAAATCATATATATTCTCAAATGAAATAAATATGTAGATCATATTGATAAAGCTCGTCATCCTCGCGTATGCGGGGATCCAACGATAGTGGCTATTTTCACTGCCCATGGATTCCCACTTTTGTGGGAATGACGAAGGAGAAACTGCATTTTCAATAGTCATGGGTAGGAGTCTCATCTGTAGTTTCTTGTCGTTGGTCTTACAAATTCGAAATCGAGTTCTTCTTTATACAAAACAGGTACACTTAAATTACCACTGTATTGCCATGCTGCAACATAGGTAAACTCGTCATCATGACGTTGTGCTTCCCCATCTTCTGAAATATGTTCTTCTCGGGCATGACAGCCGCATGATTCCTCTCTAGTCAGGGCATCAATACACATCAGCTCAGCAAGTTCAAAAAAGTCTGCAATACGGCCTGCTCGCTCAAGAGTCTGATTAAGGGTTTCATCACTACCCGTGATTTTCACTTGTTGCCAGAATTGTTCGCGTAAGTTTTTAATATCTACAATAGCTATTTCTAAGACACTTTTCTCTCTGGCCATCCCACAAGCATGCCAAATGATTTGGCCTAATTTACGATGAAATTCATCCGGAGTTTTCTGCGGGTCAGGTGCATTCATTAATTTTTTGATTTTATCTTTGCATGCTTGTAATGTTTGCTCAGCCTCTGGATATGACTTCGACATATCTAAAGGTTTTTGCTGTGCCAAATAATTAGATACCGTCGTAGGCAAGATAAAATATCCATCGGCCAATCCCTGCATTAAGGCACTGGCACCTAATCGATTAGCACCATGGTCAGAAAAATTAGCTTCACCACCAGCAAACAATCCATCAATAGAGGTCATTAAATTGTAATCAACCCATAAGCCGCCCATAGTGTAATGCACAGCAGGATAAATACGCATTGGTGTTGTATATGGGTCTTCAGCAGCAATATGGGTATACATATCAAAGAGGTTGCCATACTTTTCACTAATAGCATCAAGGCCATGAACCTCAATTGCCTTAGCAAAATCTAGATATACGCCTAGCTTCTTACCTTCAATTTCATGACCAACACCCCGTCCATCATCACAAATCAATTTAACAGCACGAGAAGCAATATCACGAGGCACTAAATTACCAAAGGCTGGATACATTCGTTCAAGGAAATAATCACGATCTTGTTCTGGAATTTCTTCAGGTTTTTTATCACAATCTTCTTGTTTCTTAGGCGCCCATATACGTCCATCATTACGTAATGACTCACTCATTAAGGTAAGTTTCGATTGCAACTCACCAGCCTGAGGAATACAGGTTGGATGTATTTGAGTAAAACTTGGATTAGCAAATAAAGCGCCCTGTTTATGTGCGCGCCATGCAGCAGAGGCATTACAACCTTTGGCATTGGTTGAAAGATAAAATACATTGCCATAACCGCCGGTACACAGTACAACGACATCTGCCATATGTGACTCTAGTTTACCCGTCACCAAGTCACGAGAAACGATGCCTTTAGCTTTACCGTTTATTTTAATTAAATCTTGCATTTCACAACGAGAATGATGAGTAATAGTGCCCTCATCTATTTGTTTACTCATTGCTTGATAGGCACCAATTAACAACTGCTGCCCTGTTTGACCACGTGCATAAAAAGTTCTTGATACCTGTGCGCCGCCAAATGATCGATTAGCTAGATAACCACTATATTCACGAGCAAAAGGCACTCCTTGAGCAACGGCTTGGTCAATAATGCTAGTGCTTAACTCTGCTAGACGATAGACATTGGATTCACGCGCCCGATAGTCCCCGCCTTTGATGGTGTCATAAAATAAACGCCACACACTATCACCATCATTTTGGTAGTTTTTAGCAGCATTTATACCGCCCTGTGCTGCAATACTATGTGCTCGTCGTGGACTATCTTGAAAACAGAAGGTTTTTACGTTGTAACCCATCTCCCCCAAAGATGCCGCTGCGGCTGCACCCGCTAAGCCCGTACCAACAACAATAACATTGTATTTTTTACGGTTAGCTGGGCTGACTATTTTTAAGTCGAATTTATGCTGAGTCCATCTATTTTCAAGACTTCCTTTCGGGGTATGACTATCTAACTGAAATTCACTACTCATGGCATCACAAAATAAATATAAAGAGGAATCAAAGCAAAACCACCTGTTAGAGAAAGAACTCCAGCCCACACTAAAAAGTGATTAATCACCGATGTTTTACCTAAGGTTTGCAATACATTAGCTAATGAGTGTTGCAAATGCATGGTTAATACAAATAAACCAGCCAAATAAAATAGCAACATGATGGGAGATTGGAATAGTTGTGTTAACTCGCTGTATAGCTGCATGGTATCAAATAGCAGTGTTTGCACAATGTGGATAAGAATAAAACTTAATAGGAAGATAATACTGACAGTCACTAATGGTGCAGGTATTTTAAACTTATCGTGTTTTGCATAATCAATAGTGCGAGCTTGAGCATTCACCTTACGAATTTTAATGGCTGTTTTCACATGTATTGCAATTGCAATAATCATAGCTAATAAGACTACCCACCTGATCGGGCCAGTATTATATAAATCATAAAATTGATTAAAGGCGGCTTGTGAAAAAAAGCTTAAGTTTGAAAGCATATGAAAGACTAGATACACCGTCATAAATAGCCCTGCGAGTGCCATGGTCCGCTTAGATGATTGAAGAGGCCTCAACTCTCCATATCCACTAAAACATCCTCACTATCACGTCGAGGTTTAAGTTTTTCTTTTTCGATTGTTCTGATGCAACTATTCCATCTTAAAATCGCTTCATCATTTTTATCAGGGCAACGATCAACAGCTTGTTGATAAAACTTTAAAGCCTCAATGAAATAATCATAAGCAAAAGAATGTGACATCGCTTGAGTGATCATATGGCGTGCTCTACGTTCATTTAGCAAACCTGAATAATAGTAACGCTGATATTGGCTAGTCAGTTTTTCAATCGTACGTTCTATACTTTTGATTTGTGTTTGTTTTTCTGTGCGTGAGATTTGATCTAATAAGGCTAGAATATAAATCACTAAAACATTTTGATTATCGGGATCGATATGAAGCACATCAAGGCAAATACTCTCAGCGATTTCAGGTTCCAATAGAGAACGGTATTGCTTGGCTTTAATTAAAGCCTCATCTACCGCATCAATACGAATATCATGTAACTTTAATTCCATCACAAGCCTTAATATGTTGATTAATTCAAAAACAACTACTACTCAATCTAATCCAAAGCAAACAGCAGATCAATCTATTTAACTGATTATATGGAGTAACAACACGGATTCTGGTATCTTGCACCGATATTTTCAACGTTTTATTCGGTTTATTCATGCAAAGAAAAATTCTTGTTACCAGCGCCCTTCCCTATGCAAACGGTTCTATTCACCTAGGCCACCTTGTTGAATACATTCAAACTGACATTTGGGTACGCTTCCAAAAGATGCGCGGTCATGAATGTCACTATGTCTGTGCGGATGATGCTCATGGCACGCCAATTATGCTACGCGCTCAAAACCAAGGTATAACTCCTGAAGAGTTAATTGCTGGCGTTAAACAAGAACATGAAGCTGACTTTGCTGATTTTAATATTGCCTTTGATAACTTCCATAGTACACATAGTGATGAAAATAAAGCACTCGCTAGTCAGGTTTATTTAGCTAATCGTGATGCTGGACATATTACAACCCGAACTATCAGCCAAGCATATGACCCAGAAAAAGAAATGTTCCTGCCTGATCGTTTTATTCGCGGCGAGTGTCCTAAATGTCATGCTCAAGATCAATATGGTGATAACTGTGAAGCTTGCGGTGCAACTTATGAACCAACAGACTTAATCAATCCTGTTTCTGCTGTATCTGGTGCAACACCGATCACTAAAGATTCTGAACATCACTTTTTCAAACTGGCTGATTTTGAAGAATCATTAAAAACATGGACACGTGGCGGACATTTACAAAGTGAAGTTAGCCATAAGTTAGATGAATGGTTTGAAGGTGGTTTACGTGATTGGGATATCTCTCGTGACGCGCCTTATTTTGGTTTCGAAATTCCTGATGCGCCAAATAAGTTTTTCTATGTTTGGTTAGATGCCCCTATTGGATATTTAGCAAGCTTTAAGAACTACTGTGATCGTACCGGCGTTGATTTTGATGAATATATGAAAGCAGATAGTACTGCTGAAATGGTTCACTTCATCGGTAAGGACATTATCTACTTCCACGCCCTATTCTGGCCTGCGATGTTACAAGGTGCTGGTTTCCGTCTACCTAACTCAATTTTTGCTCACGGTTTTTTAACTGTTGATGGCAAGAAAATGTCTAAATCACGTGGTACATTCATTAAGGCTCGTACCTATTTAGATCATCTAAACCCTGAATACCTACGTTATTACTATGCAGCTAAACTTAGCTCAGGCATTGATGATATTGACCTTAACTTAGAAGATTTCCAAAGTCGTATTAACTCGGACTTAGTCGGTAAATTGGTTAATATCGCAAGTCGCTGTGCTGGTTATATTAGTAAAAAATGTGATGGTCAATTATCAGCAACATTAGCTGACCAAACCCTATTTGATGAATTCACATCTCAAGCTGACACGATTGCTGAAAAGATGGAAAACCGTGAGTTTGGTCATGCTATGCGTGACATTATGGCTTTAGCTGATAAAGCTAACCAATATATTGATGATATGAAACCATGGACATTAGCCAAAGAAGAAGGCAAAGAACAGCAAGTTAATGATATTTACAGCATGGGGATTAACTTATTCCGTGTTTTAGCGACATACTTGAAACCAGTTTTACCCCACACTGTTGAACAAGCAGAAGCATTCCTAAATATTGAGCCTTTACAATGGTCTGATTACGCTACTCCTTTACTTGGTCATAAAATCAATAAATTCAAACCACTTATGACGCGTATTGAAGCAGATAAAATTGAAGCAATTCAAGAAGATTCGAAAGAAAATTTACAAGCTGAACAAACAGTAGCTGCTAAACCAGTAGAGTCCAACATCGATCCTATCGCAGATGAAATCAGCTTTGATGACTTTGCCAAAATTGATTTACGTATTGCTAAAATAGCTAATGCTGAACATGTTGAAGGTGCCAAGAAACTACTCAAATTAACACTTGATCATGGTAACGGTGAAAAACAAGTTTTTGCAGGAATCAAGTCTGCTTACAACCCCGAAGACTTAGTGGGTAAATTGACCGTTATGGTAGCTAATTTAGCACCACGCAAGATGAAATTTGGTCTATCAGAAGGTATGGTTTTAGCAGCTGGCCCAGGTGGCAAAGATTTGTTTATATTAAACCCAGATAATGGTGCTCAACCGGGCATGCGAGTTAAGTAATACATGATTAACCACAGAGACACAAAGAACACAGAGAAATAAAATATATTCTGTTGAAAAACAGGGGGAATCCTGTCATTATTTATTTTAAGCGCATGGATGCCGCTTTATTCTCTGTTTGATCGTTATTTCCTGACTCCAGAGAATTCCAGCCTAATCTATGTATAGAATTTACAGAGAATTTATTCTCGTTAATAACAAGTTAGGTTTAAAAAATGCCATTTATTATAGGATTTTTTACAGTCTGGATTATTTGCTTTCTTATCAAACCGAAGATTATTATATCTACTGAGCACGATAGTTTTAAGATAAGAGTTATTAGCAGAAGCATTATTTCAACATTGTGTTTTGGTGTTGGAATAATTGGTGGCGAAGGCTTTGGTCTGCCAGGCCCAATCCTAGGCGCATTAATCTTTTATAATGGGCCAAATTTTTATTTATATACTGCAATTATTCCATTCATTTTCTGGTTTTTTGTTTTCTTTTCATGGCATAGTTCTGATTTCAAATCACAAAAAAAGAAATCCTAGTTAGTGACGAATAAAATGGGCAGGCTGTGTCTCACTCATAAGTCACGACTATATTTTTACAAGTTTCTTTTTACTATCAATGCCTAATCGGCCAGTCTTAACTACGTTTCTACGTATACCCGACACAGGTGAAATCAAATAAAGGTCGCCATTTTTACCAAGTAGTTGTCGATTAACACCTTGTGATTTTGCAATGCCTGCATTGGCTTTTAGATGGTGTAATTCACCATGAACTGGAATGGCACAATCCGGTTTTATCCAGCTATACATTGCTTTCAGTTCATCACTTGCAGGGTGTCCTGATGCATGAATGGGTAGAGTACTTTCATCTGCAGTAATCACATCAACTTGCATTGCTTTTAAACGCTCAATCATTGCATGTATTGCTAGCTCATTTCCTGGGATCATCTTCGAACTAAAGATAACGGTATCACCCGGTTCAAGATGCATATCTCGAAAGCTATTTGTACTAAGCCTATTTAAAGCCGTTCTTGGTTCACCTTGACTCCCTGTTGCTACGATCAACACTGTATGTGCTGGTAAATACCCCAGATGACTCGGATCAACACTGGTTTCTACTGATGTCCACAAGCCAGTTTTTTTAGCTGCCTGCATCATATTAATAAGTGACCGGCCTAATAAACCTAAATGACGATTAGTTTCCTTCGAAATTTC
>ENA-ORXI01000705-ORXI01000705.1-sediment-metagenome-genome-assembly--contig:-NODE-705-length-27760-cov-3.599176_pt1 | contig 27760 bp, 27 predicted proteins | sample MGYA00237861_ERZ511468 | MGnify/ENA primary metagenome ERZ511468 (study PRJEB26299, sample SAMN06266213) | sediment metagenome | isolation source: Hudson Canyon methane seep mesocosm | place: USA:Hudson... | reverse complement strand
TTTGCTGCTTCTAATGGTGTCCTTCCATCTAAATCTGGATGTGGCAGATCTCCTACACCATCTAAAAGAACGTAAATAATGTGAATGTTAGAATTATCCATTTGATCTCTGTTTATCAAAACTTCTGATCTCTGTTTTAAATCTTGCAATATGTTTGCGATCATTTTTTTTAAATTTTAATTCTAAATTAAACTAGAATGCGAATGCAACAGAAACTTCTGAAAAAGATTTATTTGCATTATACCAAAGATTCCAATTTAATTTTAATCAACTTCTAAACGCGAAGGATGTTTATAAAACTTTACCTAATATTGAAGGTAGAGCTTTAATTTATCAAAAAATTTTACTTGAGTCAGAAATGGTTGAAAAATTAAAATTGTTAAAAATATTAATAATAATAGTTAATGGATAATTAATGGTTGGAACTGACATAATAGAGGTTGCTCGTATTGAAAAACTTATCAAAGAAAAAGGCGATAAGTTTTTAAATAGAATTTCTTTACCTAAAAGAAATTCATTTTATAGTTTATAATAAAAAAGTGTCATAAATGTGGCACAAAATAAAAATGGGTTTGGATGGTTGAATTGTAGATATAAATTTGCTTAAACTCCTATATAAATGTATTCTCATATAGGAGTTAACCTAATTAGTTTTATTGAATATGAGAAAGAGCAGCTTTAATTACAACAACTTGCGCATCGATACACTCTTTGTCTGTTACATTCTGACTATCTGGATACACTTCTGTAGTAGTGCAATACTTTGCATTTGTAATACCTGCACAAAGTCCTAGTTTTTTTGTTTCGTAGTTTATGACACCTTCTTGAGCTATATCTTCGCCAATAATTTTGTTGTTGATATCAGAAGGTGCTATGTGTGTCACCTTTTTAACTTTATCAATAATGGCTTTTTGAAAATCAAATTGTGGGTTTTGTGTATCGCCTACTAAATAAAAACCATCGGGTATTTCCCACTCAGGAACAATTTTTGCATCTCTTAGTGCAAGAGCTGGTCTAAATGTAGTGTTGTCACTGTCTGTTGTCTCATGTAAATCTACATGTAGTAAAAAATCTGTACCAGTGGACTTTAAAAATTCCATCAGAAAACTTGATTCTTCACAGCCACTTTGTTCATAAAAAGAACGATTTGGGTCTTGTGCATTTGGATTCCAACGGTTAATACTCTCATACGCCCAAGGGCTAACACAAGGAACTAATATAAGATTAAAAGCATCTGTATAAGAGGATGCTTCATTTTTTAAAAACTCCAAAACACCATGAACTCCGCTTGTTTCATACCCATGAACCCCACCTGTTATTAATACATTTTTTTTATCTTTTTTAAATCCTTTGGATTTTAAGGCAAATAATGGGTATTTCTCTTTATCAAAAGAGAGCTGTCCATACTGAATTATCTCAAAATAATCTTTGTATGAATCTAACTTTGATACAACATCTTCAAAGTAAGAACGCCGGATCTTTTGTTCTTTTAACCACTTTAGTTTGTCTTCTTGATTCCATTTTTTAGGTGTGTTTAAATTATTTTTCATTTTTCTACTTTATTATTGCATCATAGATGCAGTTTTTGGATTTTTTAGAAGTTCATAAAATACTTCCCATTTTGAGTCTTCATTATCTTGTCTCGCGTTTTTAAGTACATATTCTTTGACGATATCTTCTCCTAGGTTGTAGTTAATTACGTATGAACGATTTGCTTCAATAAAGGCAACTCTTTGTGTTGACTTTTCTTTATTGGTTAAAGAATACTTCATTAGTAACCCAATGGCTTTGTCTTTATTAATATGTCCATCTAAGTATTGTTGTGCAACCATATTTCCAGCATAGGACAACTTTTTAAGTAAGTCTTGAACGTCATAGTATAGCTGTGCATTATTAGAATCAAGTCCAGCTAAAGGAAACAGTACTTCTTTTTCAAACTTCATTCTGTTTGTTTTATTGAAAGTTAGTTCAATACCATAGTTGGCACTTCCTTCTGCTAATAAGGATAAAGGAGAGTAAAGTGTATAAACACTGTATTCAATCCAACCTTTTTCATCAACTAAGTGTTTCTCCATGAGAGAATTAAAAACATGATGTCCAGGATATCCTTCATGACTAGCTAAATCAATAGCTCTGTCAATTTGCATAGGAAAATCCGTATTAAGCTGTATTACACTGTAATTTTTTCCTTTATACCAGTTGTATCCACTCCATACTTTATCTTTAACATATTCAATAGTGAAATTCTCATCTTTGTCTAAATCAATGTACTTTTTTGTTCTTCGTCTTGACTCAGTAATAGCTGCTTCAAATACAGCATCTAATTTATCAGTAGGAATGATAAACTTTTTTGAAAATTCGTTCATTCGTACGTTTAACTCTCCCTTTCCAGGTATAATTTTATCAAGGTCATTTAAATAAGAGTCAAGGACTTTTTCATCTAGAGTAGGGGACTTTGCATCATATAAAGCCAGTGATTCATCATCAAAGGATAAAACTACTCCACGAAGTTGATCGATAAATGTTTTTGCACTTTTTGCATGAATTAATAAAAAGTCTTTTCTTGTTTGTTCATCTTGTGTTGTCTTGTACTCTTGAATATCTAAAATTAGTGCTTGAACTTGTTCTAATAAACTTTCTAGAGGTTCTTTTTTGTCACTCTTCCATTCTTTTGGACCATAATATGCATCAATATAATGTTCATGGTGATTACCAATTGCCAGAACTAATTTTACATAAGTTTGTGCTATTTGATTTAGTGTCATTGAATTAATCCTATATGATTTTAATTTAATTGAATTTTATTCTAATTTTGCTTAATTGTAGAACAGAATTTTGGACTTTTAAATAGATAATTTATTTAAAGAAATTTAAATTTTAATAATGAATAAAATAATAAAAGTTATTTTTAAGAAATGTTTAATCATATTAACTATATAGTTTCAAAAGTATTACAAAGAAGTATAAGGGAAGTTTCATGAATATCCAAAATAGTAGTTTTGTTTTAAACACAAATATTAGTTTAAATGCAAATCTTACAAATAATAATATTGAAACTCCTCAAAATAACCAAAAAAATGATGATGCTCTAAAACTTGAAATCTCAAAAATAAATAAATTAACGCTTTCTCTTCAAGATAGTAATATAAAACTTTCATCAATACAAAATGATAGTAATAAAATTAATGAACAAATAAATACATTAGGAAATATCAAAGAGTTGTTAGTGCAAATAAAACAGCAAGACACAAAAGATGTAAAGACTTTAGCAATTAAAGACTTGAATTCTATGATCGCAACTTTTAATGAAGTTTTTAATGCCTCAAAAAGTAATGATAAACTATTTCTTCCAAAAGGTATATTGATTTCAGATATAAAAGAAGTTAATACTAAACCAGTATTTGATGTAGAAGATTTTTTTAAAAATATTCCCCAAAATGTAAAAAATCTTGAAAGAGAATCAGCAAGTCAATTTCTTAATCCAAATCAAAAATTTTATTCAAAAGGTGAACAAAACTCTTTTTTAAGAGAAATGGAAACATCAAATATTAATTTATTGCTTTTGAGTCCTGCTGATCAGAAAATTTTTATGAAAAACATGGCAAAGGCGGGTTTTGAAAAACTGGATATTAAAACAGAATTTGATTCAGTCTTAGACTCAGTTTATAGTGCAAAAAGAGTTTTAGAAGATATTAAAAGTATTCGAAGCAACTCTTCTACTTTGCCAAAGTTTTCCAATGGATTTTCTAATTCTTTAAGCAATAATTCAAATCTTAAAGAATCCTCATCTTTGAACTCTATTAAGTCCATTAATTTTGCAGATAATACCAATAAAAGTGAAGGTGTAAAATCAAATGAAGATTTAATTGATGCGCAAATAAATACGTTAGATGAAATACATAGTAAACTTTTACAAGCTTCTAAAGAACCAATGTCTATTGAAAAAAAAGAAAAACTGTTTGATGAGATTAAGGATTTGCTCAAAACTTTAGATAGTGATGTCATTGAGGGATTATTTGGTGGATTCGATGAGTTTGCAAGCACCCCAAATGACTATAAAAAGGGTCTTAAAGAGGGACTCTCTACTACAAAAAATAGTGAAGAATATTTACAATATAGAGCATCACATGTTGTAAATGTAAATGAATATACAACACTAAACGAAGGAACATTTGTTTCAGATTTAAGTAATCAACTCGATGAAATAATAGAAGAACAAAAAGATGATATAGAAAAACTTACAGATGTTAACCTTAATGTTATATCTTTGTCTGATGCAGAACAATACAAAGTAAAACTAAACAAAACAACGGTTGATTATGAAAACTTATCAGCGCAAAATAAAACAGTTTATTTAGCTAATAAGTATAAAATATTAGAAGTTATTGAAGGAAACGAAAAACATAAACCATCGCCAAAAGAAATAGAAACAGAAGAAGATGTAGTTAGTTTAGATATGTTAAAAATCAAACCTGATATTGTTTTGCAGTTTGATGAGTATGAAAAACTAAATGATGAGATAAATGAACGTTTTGAAAAAGTTGTAAAAACTAAAAATGATGAGATTAATAACTTGGTTAATGCCACAGAATTTCCTACAACAGAAGATGCACAAGAGTATTTGGACATGATGGATAGACGAAAGTTAGATATAAAAGCAATGTCAGAAACAGATAAGATAACCGTTGATTCTCTTAAGCGTATGGCAGAATATGTAATACAAGAGAATAAGCAGTATGGCAATAAAGATGTTTCTGAAGACTTTATTGAAAACTTAATTAAAAATGTTGATAACATAAAGAGTGTTTTAATTGAATCACAAGTTAATCTTACGGAATTACAAGGAAATCTTAAAAAATCAAACTCTGATAACTTTACTTCTGAAGAGAAGAAAAATTCCAGTTTGGACATCAATTTTTCTAAGGAATCATCTGATTTTTCAAAAGATAATATTGGTCGAAATAGCGGTAGTCTTACTCTTTCACAAGGAAATAAAATTGATGAGAATCAAAAAAATTACCTACTTTCTTAATTTGAATATTTGTTGATATTACTCTTCTTTTAAATTTTCAAACTCTTTATTTACCATCGTTGGAATAAATTCTTGGATATCATATGTAGCAAGATTATTTATCATAAAGGGGTCTTTTTCTAAAACATCTTTAAGTTTTTTTAGAGAGGTTAGTCTTGATAGGATAATTCCACCTGTTCTTGGAACTTTTCTTCCTGAGGCAATAAAATATCCTTTGCTATATTGTTCTTTCAAATACGTTACATGTTCTTGTAAGTAGTTGTCTACTACGTCTAAATCACAAGTATAGCTCAATGATATAATAAACATTTTTTCTCTTTCTATTTAAGATTATATTGCTGATACCCCAAGTCTTCAGGTTTTCCAAAATAGTAACCTTGTGAGTAATCAACACCAATTTCACTTAGAATATTAAATATTTCTTCATTTTCAACGAACTCTGCAATGGTTTGGATATTTTGTTTTTTTGCAAAAGACACAATAGTCTCAACTACATTTTTGCTGAAATTATCATGTGCTATATTTTTAACTAAACTACCATCAATTTTTAAAATATCTGGTTCAAAGTCTAGTAATCTTTCAAAATTTGAGTATCCAGCGCCAAAGTCATCAATTGCAATTTGAACACCAAGTTTCTTCACTTCTTTTATAAAATTTTTAATAATTTGAAAGTTTTTTACATCTTCATCTTCAAGTAGCTCAAAAATAATTCGGTGTGTATCTTCTTTATATAATGCAAGAAGTTCAAATATTTTTGCGCGGGTATCTTCTTTTTCGATATCAATTGAAGAAATGTTAATTGAGAGTTTTGTTGTGATATGATTTAAAATTTTAAAGGAATTTTCCAATACTCTATTTGTGATTTTGTTATAATAGTTTCCTTTTTTTGAGACTTCAAGAAAAGAATATGGTGATAAAACCTTTTCTTTCTCATCAATCAAACGTACTAAGGACTCGTATTTCTCAATTTTTTTGGTCTTATTGTTAATTATTGGCTGGAAGTATGAAACGATTTTATACTTGTCCAATGCAATTTTGACCATTTTCATTACTTCCATATTTTTCTTTGCTTCAATATGTTCTTTAATTGAAGAATCGTTAGAATATTTGATCAATTCCTTTTTTGTAATCACTTCATCTAATCCACACTTTGCATCTTCGAATAAGTTTATTTTTCCAAATGAATAACTGATGACTATATTTAAATCATACTCTATTTCATCAATAAGGAATGTGGATTTTTTAACATTATTTACAAATTCTTCTAAATAGTTTTTGATGTTTTGTTTTGATTCAACATAGTTGAAAAAATCTGTTAACAATGCAAACTTTCCATTTCCAATATTATAAATATTTTCAAATATATACCCATTTGGAAGGTAGGTTAAAAGCTGTAATCCAAAAGTCTTTTCTAGTTTGCTCAACGTCGCAATATTGTAAAATTTGTCTAAGATGTCAAACTCTTCAATTTGTACTAAAACAAGTAAAGATAAGTCGTTTGAAGTAATTTTATCAATAAGATGTTTTTTATCACTCATAATAGCACTAATATTGTTTCTAACACCAACATACTCAACAATGTTGTTGTATTCATCTAATACAGGAGTGATTGTTGATTTGACATAATATTCTTTTCCAGATTTGGATTGGTTTTTAATGATTCCTGTCCATTCTTGTTTTTTATTCTTAATAGTTTCCCACAGATCTTTAAAAAGCTCCTTTGGGTTATCTGGGTGTCTTACAATGTTGTGGTTTTTTCCAATAAGTTCTTCTTCTGTATATTCTGATGCTTTACAAAAATTTTCATTTGCATATGTAATAATTCCACTTGGATTGGTCTTTGATATTATAGTACTTTTATTAACGATATCTTGGTATTGGTTTAAAAGTTTAAGATGATTTAAGTTTGAAATATTCTCTTCATTTGAAATATATTTTTTAACGGATTTTTCCAAAATAGTATTAAATTGTTTTTGTTTAAATGGTTTTATAATATATCCATCTATACCTAAACAAATAGTTTCTACAAAAGTTTCATGATAGTATTATGGTAATAATATCTTTATCAAGGTTTTTAATTTGTGTTAGAAGCTCAATACCATTTACCTGAGGTAAGTTGATTTCTGTGATAATAATATGTATATCATGTGTTTTAAATTTATCAATGCCTTCTTGACCATTTTTTGCAATAATAATTTTATTGAAATAAGTATGGAATAGTTTTAAGTTTTCATGAATTGTTTCGTCATGATTTTCAATATAAAGTAGGGTTAGTTTTTTAGTAGTAATGAATAAGTTACTAAAATGTGTGTTTATCATTGATTTGCCTAATGTAAATGAGTGTGAGTTACTGCATATATTTTATATTTGTTTTAATTAAAAAAGATTATATATAAAATTGACTAAATTGAGGATAAAAAATAACAAAGATAAAAAAACTAATAATAATATAAAGTAATTACAGTATTGCAAGTTGCTATGGTAGCTATAACAAAACACTTAAGGTGATGAAATGTTAAATACAAATTTGGAAATGATTTTTGATGTGGACGCTCCACTTGGACTTGACTTAGATTTTAATAATATTTCAGAAGAAAATTCCCTCTTAGATAATAATAAAAAATGGGAAATTAGTGCAATAGCATTAGAGTATTTTAATGATAAAGAATTAAGCGATGAAACTATTTTTAAACTAAGAGATGATTTTGACTTTAGAGTGAATTTACTTAATGATGTACAAAATAGAATGGAAGATATAATTGTTAATAGTTCCACTTTATTGTATAAAGAACTTGTAACGGTTATTAACCTTTTAAGTTTGGGAAAAAAATACAAAATTTTTGAAAAGTATAATGAATATTCTTCTTCTGAGATTTCAAAACTTTTTAAGGATTACGAATCTCAATTAGTTCATCAGTTTTCAAATAATGAAGATAGTTTTAATTTAACTTTTGACTATTATTTGACACTTTTGGATGCTTTTAATGAACTCTCAATTATAAATCTAACTGATATAAAAAGAAAAAAGAGTATAAACTCTATAATTACTTTGATAACTGAAAGTATCAATACCTTGAAGTATTCAGTTCACTTTGGTGAAGAGAAACTTGCACAGCTAAACTCTTTTCACGGAGAGTTAATATTACGTTTTTCAAATATTCTTTATCTTTCAACAGAAAATAAAAATATTGATGAGTTAATAACCCAATATAAACAAATTTATAATAAACAAGTTGATGGGTATCTTTTATCATGCTCAAAACTTATAAAAAATGAAAGTAAAAGTCATGAAAACTATGTAACTTTTTTATATAATAGTACAGAGTCTTTGTTATTATTACTGATGAAACTAGATACCTATGAAGGTCATTCTTTTGATAAACTTAAGGATATTGTTGATGTATATACAAAAGAGTGTCAAATTGTTAAAACAAATTTAACGTCTATAGATGATTTTAGAACTTCTTTATTGAATAATTTAGTGTATATATGTGATGATAGTATAGATATAAGTCATAAGGATCTTGTAAAATACATTCTTGATAAAAGTGCATTTTCAATTACCAATATGCAAATCATACATAATATTATACTTTTCTGTGATGATATAAATAAAAATAATTTGATTTATACTTTAAAGTATTTACTTAAAACTCCCAAAGTAAAAAATGACTATCATGAATACCATAAGTTAAAGATTGTTGATATTATTATAAATAAGTTTATAAAATATAATGGCTTTGAAGGGTTTACAAAGACAATTCCACTTATTTTAGAATATATGAATACTTCAAACACTGCATCACATCTTATGTCTGTTTTTTCAAAAATACGCTTGAGCTTATCTCAATATTTTTCTTTACTTGGAGAAGAATACTTATATGTTTCGCAAGAACAGTACTTTATAGGCGAGCAGATATGCTCCTATACATTAATAAAAGATGAATATAAATGCATTTTTGAAAATATTCTGCTTAACAATGCCAAGTCACATTTTAAATCACTCTCCTTGACCCCAAGTTTTAATTCTGATGAATTCATAAAGTTTGGATATCAGATGATGAATGATTTTATAACTAATAAAAATATAAAAATTAAATATGAAGTAAACAATGAAATAGAAAAAATTATTGAATATATTCTACAATCAAAACAGTGTGAACTCTCACAAGTAGAAGAATATATATCATTTGTAATTTCACAAAAAATATTTTTTAAGTTGGCTGTTTGTAAGGTAATTGATGCAAGTGAAGATAGTGATAACTTTAAGGAAATTGGATATGAAATTTTAGAACAAACTTTGATTAGTGGGTATAAAATTTTATATAAATACTCGTACTCTTATAAAGACAGTTTTAATGAAATTTTAAATAAAAATGATGTGTATATTAAAAAAAATATCACCAATTTATTACTAAGTTATTTACTGAAAACTAAAACATAAGGTAGTTTTATCTTCTAATGACATCAACTACAATGCCATTAGAAACTAAAATAAGAAATTTGTATTTAGATTCAATACTATCGACCAGAATAGATATTGTGTGACAAAACTACTAAATACAGATTTGGGATTATAATGAAATAGATTCATAATTATCTTGATGTAAATCAATATAAGATATATTTTGTCCTCTTTTTACATAATCTTTTAGATATCGGTAAAATAGAGGGTTTGGATGCCTTCAAGTTTAAAATAATCATTTATTATACATTTAATAAAATAATTTAAGATAATATTTATAATGTACTCAGATATCCTATTAAGAGTTATTATTATGAACTAATTAGTTAAATAGACTATCAAAATAGAATACTTATATATTACTTTATTTATACATTTGACTAACACTTGTAAACTTTGTTTGTGGACAAAGTAATTCTCCTGTATTTAAATTTGCTTCATGCCAACATGCAATATTTTCTTCTCCAATTATGTATTTATAGGTAACTGGTGTTCCTGATTTATCGTAGTTTTGCAATCCAGCTGAAATGTATTTAAAATCAGAATCATTTTCAGTATTTGTGCCCTCAGCACAATTATGGCTACTTCTTGGGCAAGAAAAAGTTAGGTTTGTATATCCTACTTCATTTTTTGTTTGAGTGTCCAAGTGTTTTAAAAAAAGACCTGCATGATCATTGTCTTTTAAAACTATTGTCCTTTTACAGTTTTGTGTTGGAATATCCAACTGTGTGGGTTCCCAATACCAATTAGTTACTCCATTGTTATTGTCATTCCAGTAATCTGTAAATTGTAACAAACTTTGCTTATTTTCTATTTCAATAAATGCTCTTGCATCTTCAAACATAGTTTGCGCGCAAGATATATCTTTTGAGTAATGATTCCCATTTCCCCAGTCTGCTAAGTTTGATTCACCTACTTTATAATTTATTTCAAGCTCTGAGCCACTTTCTAGGTACTTTTGTAACCCAGCGTTTATAAATAAGTCTTCTTCATATGAGCCCTCGGCACCGTTTGAAGACAAACGTGGAGAAACAAATGACATATTTGTAAAGCCCACTTCTTGTTTACTTGTTGGGTTAATTACTCTGAACCAAATTCCAGCTTTTTCATGGCTGTAAATAAGAAATTCTTTTGTTGTATTTTGTGGAATATTCGTTGGAAGTATATTTTTATCACTTAGCTTCCACTCACCCCACGCACCTAAAAGCTCTAACGCATGTTCTCCGCTTGAAATTGTAATTTTTACGGAGTAGATTACAGGTTCACCTAACATCTTATATCCTTTAATTCAAGTTCCATTATCAACCATATTAAATTTCTTAGCTAGATTTAGTATAACAAATGTCACGATATTGGGGGCTTAACAATTTAACATCATTTTTTTATTAAGTTTTATTCTAAAATAAGTTCTTGAGTACTAATTAGCTTTACTGTTTCTTTTACCTTAAAACCTAAAGTAATCAGAAATGATTACGGTTTCTTTAATTTAATTGTTGTAATGTTTTAAAAGTTAATATAGAAAAAGGAGTTTATTATGCCAAAATATGTAATCGAAAGAGATTTGCCAGGTGTTGGGGCTTCATCTACGAAGGACTTAAAAGGTGCTGCACAAACTTCATGCAACGTCTTGAAAAATATGGGACCTGATATACAGTGGGTTCATAGTTATGTTGTTGATGATAAAATTTATTGTGTTTATATCTCACCAAATGAGGAGATGATAAAAGAACATGCACAAAAGGGTGGTTTCCCAGCCAATAAGATATCTGAAATTCGAGCCACTATTGATCCAACTACGGCTGAATAAAAGGCTTATAAAACCAGTTTCAAAAGAAGAAACTAGTTTTTAATTTTAGATTCTAAACGTTTTGTATAAAAAGATATGGGATAAGTTAATGCTAAATAACCAAGTGCCAGTGGAATATAACTTTCTAAAGTTGAATACGTAATAGCTTCAACTTCTTGCGCATTCATTGTAAACTCCGAAATAGCAATAATAGATAACAAAGATGAATCTTTAATAATTGATGCAAATTGTCCTGTAAGGGAGGGCAACATTCTCTTAAAAGCTTGTGGAAATATAATGTATGCATACATTTGGTATTGACTCATACCTAGACTTAAACTGGTTTCATACTGTTCTTTTTCTATAGATTCTATGGCTGCACGTATTATTTCACATACATAAGCTCCTGAGAAAATTGCTAGAATAAAAGTACCTACTATATATCTGTTCTCAAACCCCAAGTTGTTTGCAAATACATAAAAGAAAATTAATATTTGTACTAGTAAAGGTGTTCCTCTAATTATCTCAATATAAAATCTTGAAAAAAATCTCAGTAATATAAGTTTGGAGTTTTGACCATATGCAAAAAATAGTCCAATTATAAAACTTAAAATTAGTGCAAAAAAAGAGATGATTAAAGTCATTAGAAAACCATCAATAAATTTTTGTTTATACTGTAAAATTGCCAGCCAATTAAACTCATATGATAGGTTTTTAAACATGAAATAAAAAGAACAAACAATTAGTAATAATAAAATTAAAAAATTAAAAAGATAAACTCCTTTTGATAAGGAGCTATCTTTTTTATGTGTTAGTTCATTTATAAATAGCTTTTTTAAATTATTTATAGTAATTTCCTAGAAAAAAAATGGAATATTTAATGTATCAAAAGTTGCTTTAGCATCTTTAAGATGTGTATTTGCAAAAGTATCAAATGTACCATCTTGTTTTGCTTGTTTGATAAATTCATTTACTTTAGTTTTAAGCTCATTGTCATTTTGTTTTAAAGCCACACCCCAATATTCAAAATCTTTTTGAAATGATTTTAATAATGCCACTGTTGTTTCTTTATGTTTCACTGAGTTTTTATAGATTGTTAACTGATCATACAAAAAAGCATCTGCTTTAGCTTGAGAAACTTCCAAGACACACGCATTTTCTTTGTCAAAGACTAAAACTTCCGCATTTTTTAAATGATTAATTGCGTATAGATGTCCTGTTGATCCCTTTTTAACAGCAACCTTTTTACCTTTTTGATTTAAATCCCCTATACTCATGACACCTGAATTTTTGTTTGCAAGAATTGCCAATGATGATTTGGCATAAGGTATTGAAAAATCAATAGTTTTTTTTCTTTCATCTGTAATGGTCATTGATGAAATAATCAAGTCTATTTTTCCAGTTTTTAGTGAGGGTATTAACCCACTCCATGCTGTATTTTCAATAACAACTTCTTGCCCTAAATACTCTCCTAGTCTACGAGCAAAATCAACTGAAACACCTTGTGGGTTTCCTTGTGTATCGCTCATTTCAAAAGGAGGGTAGGCTAGCTCCATTCCTACTTTTAAAACCTTTTTACTCTCTACTGTCTCTTTTTCATTGCATCCTGTAAAAATAAATGCAAACAGAATCAATAATATAGATAAACTTTTTTTCATTTTTCTTCCTCTTTTGTTTTTTATAATTATGTCAGAAAAAACTTATATATTGTTGTAAATAGTTCAAAAATGCAAAATTATTATACTTATGAGTTTCCCAAAATTTTGAAATATTTTTCTCTTGGGATCTCTTTTGCCCCTAATGACTCTAAGTGTGTGTTATGGACTTGACAATCTATCATTGTGATTCCATTTTCAACAGCTTGCTTGCATAAGTAATAAAATGCAACTTTTGAGGCATTTGCTTCAAGACTAAACATACTCTCTCCACAAAATACATCATTGATAAGTACCCCATAAAGTCCACCTACTAGCTTATTTTCTAAGTAACACTCAATTGAAAATGCGTGTCCTAAATCAAATAAATTTGTATACGCTTGAATAAATTCATCGGTAATCCAAGTATCATCTTCATGTTTTCTTTTGATGTTTGCACAAGATTTTATCACTTCACTGAAATTTTCATTGGACTTTATTTCAAAACATTTATTTTTGATTACTCTTCTTAAACTTTTTGAAGTTTTAAATTCGTTTGGATATAAAACCATTCTTTGTTTAGGACTGTACCAGTGTATGTAGTTGTATTCATCAATAAACCAAGGAAATAACCCCGCTTTATAGGCATTTAAAAGTCTTTGAGGATGGAAGTCACCACCAATTGCTACAAGGTCATCTTTCATCATATCAAGTGTTGGGAAGTTGAAGTTATCTTCATCTAAGAGGTATATACCATTTTGTTTGTCTAATAGTTTCATATAAAACGTATATTATCTTAATACAGCTAAAAAATTAGTCTTGATACCACATTTTTGACACAAAATGAAGTTACTATTGATTTGTGTGAATATTCAAGGGAAGGTTTATTATGCAAAGTGAACTTATTGATGATATTGTTTTATTATATGTAGAAGATGATGAAGATGTAAGGTTGATTTATGAACGTTTTTTAAAAAGAAGGCTATTAAATGTTCTTACAGCAGCTAATGGCAAAGAAGGATATGATTTATACTTAAAAGAAAAGCCAGATATCATAATAACAGATGTCCAAATGCCAGTTATGGATGGTTTGGAGATGTGTAGTTTAATAAGGGATGATAATAAAGATATCCCAATAATTATTACTTCTGCTCATTCTGAAACACATTTATTTCAAGAGGCAATTAATATTAGTATAAATATGTTTTTAATAAAACCTATTGATATGACGCAGCTTTTTAATACTGTAAAAATTACTGCAGAGAATGTTGTTTTAAAACAAAAAAGTAAAAAAAACCAAGAACTTATCACCAAAAAGACCTTTCAACTAGAACAAACAAATCAAAAACTAAAAAAAACAATATCAAATTTAAAAGAGGTACAAAGTAAATTAATAGAATCTGAACACTTGGCTAGTTTAGGCGTATTATCCGCAGGAATTGCACATGAAATAAACACACCAATAGGAATAGGTTTAACGGGAATTACGCATTTGACGGACATAACAAAGGATATAAAACGTAATTATCAAAAACAAGATATAAGTCAAGAGGAATTTGAAGAATATCTAAACAATATAGATGATGTGGCAAAAATGATTTATAGCAATATTGTTAGAACTTCTCAAATAGTTGGTGGTTTTAAACAGGTTGCAGTTGATCAAACAAGCGAAATAAAAAGAATTTTTAATGTATATGAATATATGCAAGAAATTTTATTAAGTATTAATAATCTTACTAAGAAAACGAATTTGAAAGTTAATATAAATATTGATAAAACGTTGAAAATCAACTCATACCCTGGATCCCTTGCTCAAATTATTACAAATTTTATTATAAACTCAATCATGCATGGTTACGATAAAGAGGGCAAAGGGATCATTTGTATAGATATTGTTAAAGTTGGAAATACATTAGAACTCACCTACAAAGACGATGGAAAAGGCATATCTAAAAATAATTTACCTAAAATTTTTGAATTATTCTTTACAACAAGCTCTAAAAAAGGTGGAACTGGCCTTGGTTTACATATTGTTCATAATATTGTCACAACAAATCTAAATGGCACTATTGAGTGTAGTAGTGAAAAAGAAAAAGGAATTGTATTTAATATTAAATTCCCTTTGGATAAATAATTGAATATAATCTTAAAGTTATAGGTATGGGAAATTATTAATTCGTTTATAAAAAAAAGAGAATAAAATATAATAAATCTCTATTATCTCATATATTAAGGTTCATTGTGAAATATTTTTTTTGTTTATTACTGCTTTTTACAACGTTATTTAGCAATGAAGAAAAAGTAAAACACATATTATTATTAAACTCCTATAACCAATCTATGGTTTGGGTTACAAATATTACAAAATCTGTGTATGACATTTTAGAACCCACGAAAAACAATTATATAATTCATACAGAAAACATGGATACAAAACGTGTCTATAATCAAGTTTATTTAAATCAGCTAAAAGAAATCTACAAAAATAAATATAAAAATATAAAATTTGATTTAATTCTTTCAAGTGATAATAATGCCTTCGATTTTTTACGAAAAAATAGAAATGAACTTTTTGGAAATATTCCAGTATCTTTTTCAGGTGTTAATTTTTTTAAAGATTCTGACTTAACTGGATATAAAAACTACACAGGAATAACTGAAGAATTTGATGTGGTAGGCACATTAGATATAGCGTTAAAGCTAAAGCCAAATACTAAAGAAGTTTATATAATAAATGATTTTTTGAAAACGGGAATTGCATGGAAAAACACAATGAAAGAGAGATTAAAAAACTTTAACAAAAATGTAAAAATAACCTATTCGAAAAATCTTACAATTGAACAGTTAAAAAGTAAACTAGATTCTTTGTCTTCTGATACAATTGTTTTATTGGGAGCTTATTTTAAAGATAAGGAAGGTGCATTTTTCACATATCAAAAAATGGGAGAGATATTATCAACGCATAGTAAGGTCCCTGTATTTTGTCTTTTGGAGTTTAACTTAAAAAATGGAGTAATTGGGGGAAGTGTTATTAGCGGGTATTACCAAGGAGAGGCGATGTCAAAAATTGCTAAAAAAATACTAGCTGGAACTGATGTATCAAAATTACCTGTTCAAAAACAAGGTGCAACAAAACTAATCTTTAACTATAATGAGTTGCTAAAACATAAAATTGATATAAATAACCTTCCCTTTTCTTCTGTAATTACAAATCAGCCAAAGAGTTATTTTAAAACACATAAGTTTCTAATCTTAACTTCACTTGCAATTATTACCTTACTAGTGGTAATTATAGTTATTTTGCTGATTAATATAAAACAAAAAAAGAGAGCACAAAAAGTACTAAAGGCATCTAAAGAAGAGATAAAAAATTTAAATAAATCCTTAGAGAATAAAATCCATAAAAGAACAAATCAACTTCAAAACTCTAATATTGAACTCACACAAACAATTTCAAATTTAAAACAAACACAAAATAAACTTATAGAATCTGAAAAAATGGCATCTTTAGGGGGATTAGTGGCTGGTGTGGCACATGAAATTAATACACCTGTAGGAATAGGATTAACTGGTATTACACATTTGTTAGAAATCACAAAAAATATAAGAAAAGAGTATCATAACGAAAGAGTAACTGAAGAAGATTTTAGTAACTTCTTAAAACAAAGCGAAGAGCTGTCAACTATGATAAATACAAACCTTTGCAGAACAGCACAGTTAGTTCAAAGTTTTAAACAAGTTGCAGTTGATCAAACAAGCGAGGAAAAACGAAACTTTAACTTATACAGCTATTTACAGAAAATCATTTACAGTTTAAACAGTGTGACAAAAAAAACAAACTTAAGTATAAAAGTTAACTGTGATAAAGAGCTTACTATAAATTCATATCCAGGTGCATATTCTCAAATTGTTACCAATTTTATAATAAACACAATATGGCATGGATATAAAGAAAAAGAAAAAGGAATTATTACAATAGATATATTAAAACAAGATACGTCATTAATTTTTATTTATAAAGACAATGGTGTTGGTATATCAAAAAAAAACTTACCAAAAATTTTTGATCCATTTTTTACAACAAGTAGAGAAAATGGTGGTACTGGGCTTGGATTAAATGTGATTTACAATATTGTAACGAGCAACCTAAAAGGCACGATTGAGTGTAAAAGTGTCTACACTAAAGGGGTTGAGTTTTATATCGTTGTCCCCTTAGAGCTAAAATAATCAGCCTATATAATAGTTATAAAAATTTTATATTTTAAGGTTAGCTTAAGTTTATAGTTAGACAAAAGTATTAATGGTGTCTTTAAAAAATTAGAAATATAATGTCTAATAGAATTGAAGTTTAGATAATAATGATTTAGGTTAAAACAACCACTTGTAAATGTTTACATAGTAGGAGAGAATCATGTTTGGCAATCAATCTGAAAAGTATGATTATACTGAAATAATAGCAGAACTTGAAAAAGATAAAATCGACACTAAAAAACTTAGCGAATTTTTATCTGCTGAAAACTTTAAAATAAATGCTTGTATTGATGAACAGACTAAATCAACATTATTACACAGAGTAATCAAAAAAAATAAATTGGTTGCAGTAAAATGGCTTTTGGAAAATCAAGCAAATCCCTATAATGAGGATGAACACAGTTTACCTGCATTTTTCTACTTCGTACACTCACTAATATCAAAAAAACTCTATTTTTTATTTGATGAAAACAATGTTGATTTTAATTATAAAAATTCACAAGGAAGAATTGTTTTACAAGATATTGTTATAAATGGTGATATCGCTTTATATAACAGAGTTGAACCAAAAATCAAAAAGCCTTTTACTTTAGATAACTATGGCAAGAACTTACTTTTTGATGCAATATCAAGTGGGGATAAAGATACAATGAATTTGGTTTTTGATCACGAACAAGCTGAGCTTGACATTCAAGATAACAATAAAGACTCCCTTCTTCATTTTGTGAAAGATGGAGATTTAAACCTTATTGAATATCTCTTGGAAAAAGGTGTTCCTCCAACATTACAAGATATTCATGAAAAAAATATTATTTTTTATTTATCTGAAAGAGCTGAGAAAACAAGCAGTGAATTGGATTTAAAACAACTAACAGCTTTAATAGAATTAGCCTTAAAATCAAAAGAATCACAAGAACAAAAGGATAAAGATGGAAATAATCTCTTGACAGGCTTTTTAAAAAACTTACATCAACCTTTGTCAAAATACACGCAAAAGGATTTTTTATCACAATTGATTACTAAGTTTATTGATAATGGAGTTAAAATTGATGAAAAGAACAAAGAAGGCGAAAATGCTCTTTTAGTAGCTGTTGCAAAAAATGATGTTGAAACCGTATCTATTTTAGTAGAAAAAGGTGCTGATATTAATATTAAAAATGAAGATGATATTACACCTTTATATTTAGCAATTATGAAAGGAACTAATGAGTATTTCGATATGGTAGAACTACTTATTTCTTGTAGTGCTAATCCAAATATCACTGATTCTAAAAATATATCTATTGTAGAAAAAGTTATATACATTCTTATATACTTAAACAAAAAAAGCAAATGGCAAAAGAACTTTTGTTCAAAAGTTTTGACCTCTGAAGACTCTGATGATACTATATCAAAGTTTGATGAAGATGATTACATGCGAAATATTTTTGAACTTTTAATATCTAAAAAAATGATTGATTGTAAAATGCTTGATTCTTTGGGAAATCCCTTCTTTTACATGTTACTAATCACAGAAAACTATTATCTTGCAGATTTGCTCTTTAAATGTGGCTCAAATATTAATCAGTTAAATAAAAACAATCAAAATATATTGCAGTATTACTTAGAATTTATCACTAAGCATAAAATTGAGAATGCAACCATATTAGATACGATTAAACACTTAATAAGACTGGGAGTTGATTTAGATTATAGAGATTTGCTTGGCGCCACGGTTCTTCACAATACTATATTACAAAACTCACTCTCGATTACAAGAAGTATAATCTCAGCAGGAGGAACCGTAGATGCTGTTGATAAAAAAGGTAGAACACTTTTGCATAATGCAATTTGGTCTAATGATATTGCAAAACTAAAATGTATATTAAGTGTAAAGCCTGAGCTTATTAATGTTCCAGATAAACTAGGTGTTATTGCCATCAATTATGCTGCATTTTTAGGAAATCAAGAATTTGTGCTATATTTAATTGGACATAACTCTTTTGTCAATAACTTACATGAAAAAAAGAAAAGCACTTTAGATTTTTTTAAGCGATTTCATAAAAATATTTTTGAACTTGAACATGCAGATTATTATAACCCAAAAGATAAAGCAGATGTAATCGTCCTTTTAAAAAATATGAAAGAAGAATTTAATATTGTAGAGTAATTTAATATAACAGATTGTATTTCACTTTTAACTCATTTAATCTTCCCGTAGTTTCCATCAAATTTATACCTTCATTTATGATTTGTTCTAATTGTTTAGAATAAATATAATTTTTTGATATTAACATATGAAATTTTTTTGGGTGTGTATTTGGTATTCGGGTATATTTTAATTTTTCATCATCTAAATAGTTTTTGCCAATTGTTTTAAAACCTACAAATACTTCATACCCTTCAATGAACAAATCACAACGTTGTGTTCTATGATGCATTACTTTAATAAGTTTATCATAGTTGTATAAACTCGTTTTATCTATTTCTTTTTCCGTAAACCCATTCACATAGTAGTTGTATCCTAATAATCCACATAATTTGTAGTTATCTTTTATATATTGAGTGTTTTTAACTACAAGACCACTTGGATACTTTTTTGCAGAGTAAAAGGCTAAATAACTAAGTGTGTAATATGAACGTGTTATATGGTAGTTGTTTTGTCTTTGTTTAGTATAGGTTGCATTTAAAATGAGCTGGTACGACTCTCCCTCTTTTACTTCTTTTAACGCTCTTTTCCATGGAAGTAGGGTGATTGTAAAATTAATATCATTTTTTTTAAATATTTCACTGATAACATCAACTGAAAAACCAACAATCTTATTGGTTCTTTTTCCTTTGTCTACTTTATAATAAGTAAATGGAGGCCATTGGGCTGTATCATCTGCGATATTTATAGTAATATTTTCTAAATTTTGAGCATGTATTGAATTGAAAAAAAGTATGTAAATGCTTAGAAATAAAACAGATAAAGATTTAAATGTTTTCTTAATCCCCATAATTTACCTCGTATACGTGTATTGATGAGTGAAATCATATAAATTATAACTGTAGTGCTCTTTGTTAGTGCTTTTATATTTGAAGTAATAATATATAAAAGAATTAAATAAAAAACATCTTACCATTGCTGAAATAAACTTTATTTGAGTGTAAAACTACAAAGAGAAAACTTACAGTAATAACAGCAAATATACACAATGTTGTATCTAAAAGCGATACTCCAAATACATCATTAACATTTTCGTTGTTAATCAGTCTGATTATGATAATATTTAGCATAAAAACAAACCATAAAATTGATGTAATGATGTATGATTTCAACAATGAATATAAATTTATCATAATATTTCCTTTATGTTTAACTTTAGTAATTTTACACAAAATTATACATTTCTTAAAAAAAGATTACAATATGCAATAAAATTTACTTTTTGGTATACTTAGTAATTATACTAAAGGTTTAAAATGAAATTTTATAGCAAAAGAGGTAACTTAATAAATATTAGCTCTTCAAAGATTATTAATGAAATATTCTACAATCTTGAAAAATATAGTAAAAAGGAAATAAAAAGTAAATATACTTTTATATTACAAGAAGATAAAATACTCCTTACCTATAGCGAAAAAGAGTTACTTTGTTTACCTATAGATATAGTTCCCAATGCTAAAAGAAAAAGGTTACAATACAATTTTAAAAATTTTGAAGATATGTATAATTATATAAAAAAGGAAAATAGAATTGCCCCTTTATTCCCTTATATAGGTGAAGATTTAAAATAGCTGAGATATTTCCAATTATCCATGTTCATTTTTCAAGTCCATAATTCATCATAATGGAGTCAATTTTTTTAGTTTTTTTTAGTTTTTGCATATTTATATCAAAAAAAGCAATCAATTGCTTAATATCATTTTTAAATTTTACGTCAGAGGTAAAAGCAATATAAATATCTGAAGATGAAACACAACCTGCTATTTTATATTTATTTTGAAGTCCTAGTGAGTTTATGGTGTATAAAGTACTGTTTTTGGTAAATAAAAAAGTGTCAAATCTATTTCTATCCAACTTCTTCAAACTTTGTATTATATATGTTTTTGAGTAGGGCAGATATTGAAACTGTTTTGGATTTGTATGTATGTATTTATTTAATTCTTCAATTGAAGTATCTTTTGCAATTCCAATACTTTTATTTTTTAAAGAACTAATATCTTTATATATCCACGTAGAATTACTTTTAACAAAAAAGCACATAGTTTGTTTTCCTATTTTATTCTTTGGATAAGTTAATGTGGGTGCCTCGGTTTTTGCAGGAGATAATAGTGCTATAACTTCCGCACTTTTGGTCATTGCTATGGCTCTACTCCAAGGATAAGTTTTAATAATAAGTTTGTACTTTGAATTTTTAAAAATTTCATTTAATATATCAATAACATAGCCATTTTTGCTCTCATTTGGGCAAAGTTGGGGGCACCAGTCTATGGATGCAATGTTGATTGTCTTTATTTCTTTCGCATTCAAAGTAATTATGAAAACCAATAGATAAAAATATATGTACATTAATTTGCCTTAAGTATTTTCAAGTTTAATATATAAATAGTTTTATTACTCTTTGGAAATAAAATTAGTTTATACACACAAACTTCACGAATATTTTGATATAATCCTACAAATTTTAAAAGGTATTTAATGAATTCAAAAGAATCAATGAGCTCTAGTATAGTTTTTTTATGTTTTTTAGTTGCAAGTGTGGCAACTTTAGGAAGTCTGTTTTTCAGTGAAGTTATGCATTTTGTTCCATGTTCTATGTGCTGGTATCAAAGAATATTTATGTATCCCTTAGTATTGATATTTTTAGTAAATTTACTCTATCCAGATGATAAAGTATTTAAATATGCCATTGTTTTAGTTTTGGTTGGGTTGCTGTTTTCAATTTACCACAATCTCTTGATGTTTGATATTATTCCTGAATCAGTGGTACCTTGTGTGAGTGGAGTTCCGTGTTCAACGGAATATATAAATTGGCTTGGTTTTATAACTATTCCATTATTGTCTTTAGTAGCATATTTGATGTTATTTATATTATTAATTTTAGGTAAAAGGAAATAAAAAATGAAGAATAAAAAAGTAGTATTATATTCTATTGTATTATTAGTTGTAGGATTTATTGCAGTTGCAATGTTTTATCAACAAAGCATTGATGCTAAAACTGAAAAGTTAGCAGCAAAAAGCAGTGGAGCACCGTTTGTACGTGACCATTCACCATCATTTGGAAAAAATGAAAACAAGGTAACAATTGTTGAGTTTATAGATCCAGAGTGTGAAGCTTGTAGAGCATTTCATCCTGCGATTAAAAAAGTATTTAACGAATACAAAGATGAAACAAGATTGGTAATTAGATACCTAGATAATCATAAAAACTCAAAATTTGCAATTAGACTTTTAGAAGCGGCACGAAAACAAAATAAGTATGAAGAAGCTTTAGAAATCATGTTTAAGTATCAATCACAGTGGGCTCAGCATAATAATCCAAAACCACAGTTATTGTGGGATATATTACCTCAAGCTGGTTTAGACATGAAAAAATTAAGAGAAGACTTTGATAGTAATTATATTGATGGAATGTTAAATCTTGACAGATCAGATGCAACAAAACTTGGTGTTAGAGGAACTCCTACTTTTTATGTAAATGGAAAAGCACTTAAAAAGTTAAGTTACCAATCTCTACTAGATTTAGTTGAATCTGAAATGTATAAGTAGTAATTGTATGAAAAAAACATTATTATCATTACTCTCAATTGCTCTTGTACTTGTTTTTGCAGGTTGTGAGTCTAAACCTCAAAAAGCACAAGAGATTAAAAGTGATAGCAGTAAAGCCAAAGAAGAAGTTCTAAAAGCTGACAAATACACTTTAACAACAACAACGGGTGATAAAATTACTTTTGAAGTTGCTAATGGAGTAATGCTTTCAAAACAACTTAATGGTAAAACTGTTTTGATTAACTTTTGGGCTACATGGTGTAAACCTTGTATCAAAGAGATGCCAACTTTTGTCAAGCTACAAGAAAAATATAAAGATAACTTTGCAATTATTGCAGTTTTATTTGAAGAAAATAAAGAAGTAGAAGAGTTGGCTGCATTTTTGAAAAAACATAACATTAACTTTCCTGTAACCGTAGGTGAAGAAAACTTTGTCTTAGCCAAAGCTTTTGGTGATATAAAAATGATTCCAGAATCATTTTTATACACAAAAGAAGGTTTTTTTGTTGAAAAGTTTGTAGGTGAAATCAGTGAAGAAAAATTAGAAAATTATATTAAAGAAGACATGCAATAAAACGTGTGATTAACGTGCGATGAGTTAGCTTATACTCATCGCATCACTTTTAACTTCTAACCTTAAGATACCGCAAAATCAATTCCTGTAACCAAACCTGCTTTCCCTTCTTCATTTAAAAAAATACTTGTACTTTTTAAATGAGCCAAGTTTTCATTTGAGGACTTATCATAATCAAAACTACTGTTTACATCTGATAAATAAATTGCACCCACATTAGCATCTGCTAGCGCGATTAGATTATCTTCCCCATTTTCATTTTTTGCCCAAATTCTTAAATCGCTGAAAATTGCATCATTCTCATCTATCCAGCTGTTTCCATCTTCGTCGTACTGTCTTAATTCTTCAAAGCCGTTGCTGGTATTTGGGCCAAAAAGTTCATTTCCATTATCTATTTTCCCATTTGTGTTTTTATCAAGTGCTAAAAAACCACTCCCTTCCTTTAGAAGAGGGATACTTGATTCTTCCCCATCACTGTTAATATCAAATTCAAAACTCATATCTTTACTAATGGTGTCAAAATATTGAGAAGATAAATCATATTGAATGATTAATGGGTCTTTCATTTGTAAATTATCAAAACTCACGTTTTCTTTGTATTTTTCGTAAAAGTCTTGAGTATATGAAATATTTAAATTCAAATCAATATCCTTATCTGCTGTTTTTATAATACCTTTTGCTTCAAAATCTATTGAATTGTTTTTTGCATACTCATTTGTTATTTCTTGCTCGGTATTAAAAACAACACGAGATTGAACTTGTGGTGGTCTTAATGCTTCTCTTTGCGTATTTTGGAAAGGTACATCAATTTCATCACATTGACAACAACAATGATCATTTGGCTGAAGTTTAACTTTTTCTTCATCTTCCATACCTAAAAATCTAGCCAGAATTATTTCCACTAGAAACTTGTTTAATAAGTCTTGAATTGCCAGTTCATATTCATTTTGTTTAACATCAAAACGGACGTGCTCACTTGAAGATGCCTCTTGTGTAGTTTGAGTATCAGCAGCAGATGGTTTCATAAACATGTTTCTGAAAGTTGTTGTACTTTCAACAGTATTTTTGTGTTCGTAGTGTGAAGATGTTTGTGCATTCATATTCACATCAGAGTCTAAAATTCTCATAATAATCTCCTTTAAAAGTTATATATAAATTTTATAATAATTTTTAGAATTATTATATACTTTCTTTTCTCATTTAGGCATCAATTACATAATTTAGTATCTGATTAAATTATAATAAAGAAATGGAATTTATCTTAATAATAGTTATAAATGTTACAATACTTTAAGAATTACTTTTAACTTCACCTAACAAAGGAAATACCTTGGATATTCTAAATATTGTTCTTATTGTGTGTATATTTATTATAATATATTATTTTATAAAAAAATTCTTTGGAAGTACACCTGAAAAAGATGTTAGATCAACTGCATTAAAAAAATCTGAAATTATTGATGGTTTTGAACATCAAATGAGAGAAATACTTATTACTTATGCAAATGATGAAAAAAAACTTAAAGAGAAAAAAACGCAACTACTTAAACAAATCAGTACACAATTAGCAACAAATATTTTTTTTGATAAAGTAGAAGTTAGGAATATTATTCAAAAACTTGTAAATATGCATTAAACTAAAATTTACTTATACTGCCAAATGTTAGACTCATGACACTATTTTGCCACATTTAATAGTTATACTTTTATAAAGGTGAAATATGAGTATTAAAGAGTTGTTACATTATACAAGAAATTTAAATATATTATATGTTGAAGATGAAGAAATTTCTCAAGAATTATATGCTTCCATTTTTGGCGACCTTTTTTTAAATGTTGATATTGCCAGTGATGGAGTTGAAGCTTTGAAATATTTTTCATTGAACAAATATGACATGATAATTACCGATGTATGTATGCCTCGTATGGATGGAGTTGAACTTTGCAAAAAAATATTAAAATCCAATCCTGAGCAACTTGTAATAATAATGTCAGCATATAATGAATCTGAACAATTGAATGACATTTCTGATCTTGGTGTTAGCTCAATATTATTAAAACCTATTCAAAATGATGATTTAATGAGTACTTTGGAAAAAGTTTCAAAGATAGCTTTTTCTAAACAAAATAAATAGGTAGAACATCTGTTTTATCAACAAGGAATATCCAATGCAAAATATAATGGAAAAAATGGTCTTTGAATATGCAAGAAATATGACTGTAATGGTTGTTGATGATGAAGATATGACACTTGAGATATATAAGGAAGTTTTTGAAGGTATATTTAATATTGTAGACACAGCAACAGATGGCCAAGAAGCTTATAATTTGTGGAGTAATGGAAAAAGAAAGTATGATTTGATTATAACTGATTTAATGATGCCTAATATGGATGGATTTGAGTTAATAAATAAAATAAGATTAAAATCTCCAGAACAACACATTATCGTTCTTTCTGCAATTATTGATATCAATGAGATGAGAAGTATAATTGAGCTTGGAATTGATGGCATTTTAGTAAAACCTTATAATCAAGAAAGAATGTTTGCAATATTTTCCAGAGTCCTTAAACTAATACATCAAAACAAACTATTAAGAAGACAAGCTATTCAGTTAAAACTACTTGCAAGGGAGAATATTGAAGCCAAAGTGACTTTACACGAAAACAAACTGGATAAAAAAACTACAACCAAAAAAATGCCTCCCCAAAAAACACCTCTCAAGGAAAAACCCAAAAGTAAAGACAACAAATACCACACAAGAGCCCACCTAAAGGGTGCAAGTGCAGAAACTTTTACTGCTGGACTAGATTATTTTGATTTGGACAAGGTTGAAGTGTTTCAGGATAAAATTGAACACTATCAAAATGTTGCATGTTTACTTATCAATGCCGAACCAGCAAAAGCAAAAGATGACTTGGGGTTAATTTCCCAAGGGCTAAATGAATTAATTGAATTATTAAATCACTTTGGAATGTTTAGTGTAACAGCACATGCAACAAGAAAGTTAATTACTTTTATAGAAAATATAGAAGTAGAGCAACTTGAAGATTATGATAAAAAAGACCTTTTTATAGATGGACTTATGGCTATATTGGAAGATCTAAACAATTGGATTGATATGGTTTTTGTACAAAAAAACACTGACAACATAAACTATTTTGATGCATCATTTGCAAATACGTGTTTGGAATTAGAAAGTATTTTTGTAGAAGTGGAAATTAATGATGAGGATGAAAGTTTAGATTTCTTCTAGGCAACAAGCATTTAAAGTAAGTAATGTTTATCACTTACTTACCTTATTTATCTTATCTTGTTCCATTAATTGTTTTTGTAATATCAAAAATAGATAACTCAGCTTGAGAAGCACCAAGATCTACAGCGGCCTTTGGCATTCCATATACCGTTGAAGTTTGTTCATTTTGTGTATATGTTTTTGAACCAGCTTCTTTCATAAGTAATAATCCTTTTGCACCATCAACACCCATTCCTGTCAAAATAAAAGCTGTTGAATTTGATTTTGCAACTTTTGAAATTGAGGTTAGTAGAACAGTTACACTTGGTTTATGAAAGTCAATTCTTGGATAATCCTTTAATCTAATAACATATGAAAAACCTTCTTTTACTACTTCAATGTGTTTTTCACCAGGAGCTATATACACAGTACTTGTTACTAACTTATCTCCTTCTTGTGCTTCAACTATTTTAGAATTACTGCATAAGCCATCTAATCTTTTTGCAAAACTTGAGGTAAATCCAGTTGGCATATGCTGTACAATTACAATTGAAGGGTGATCTGCTTGAAGGTTTGTTAATATCTCTTCAAGAACCTGAACCCCCCCTGTTGATGAGCCAATGGCAATTATCTTGGAACTTGGTTTAAAGTTAAGTTCTTTTTCAGTAGCTTGTGTTTTTACTTTAGCTAAGCTTTTTTTATAAGTAATACGTGCTTTAGAAGCTGCTTTTATTTGTGTTATTACATCATCTTTGTACTCATTTAAAAAGTCTTTTACATGAGTTTTTGGTTTTTCTATCACTGAAAAGGCACCTAAGCTAAGTGCTTCAACAAGCTCAGTTGAACCATTTCTTATTAAGGTAGAACACATAATAACAGGAGTAGGTCTTTGTTCATTTATTTTTTTTAAAAATGTCAAACCATCCATTTTGGGCATCTCGATATCTAAAATAAAAACATCTGGTAAACCAGTTGTTTTAAATACGGTATATGCATCTACTGGATTATTGGCTGCCCCTAGTATTTCTATTTCAGCATGACCTGTTAATA
>ENA-ORXI01000704-ORXI01000704.1-sediment-metagenome-genome-assembly--contig:-NODE-704-length-27773-cov-4.493248_pt1 | contig 27773 bp, 26 predicted proteins | sample MGYA00237861_ERZ511468 | MGnify/ENA primary metagenome ERZ511468 (study PRJEB26299, sample SAMN06266213) | sediment metagenome | isolation source: Hudson Canyon methane seep mesocosm | place: USA:Hudson... | reverse complement strand
ATCATCATCTGAGTAGAGGAATTGGCATTTCTGATTACTTTCATCCAATGTTTCTAATATTGTATGAGCTAAATCTTCGGCACCCGCACCACCTTGCGCCCAGTGTTTGGCTACAACGGCTTTAGCACCGTAGGATTCAACTGTTGCTTTAACCAACGCAACTTCTGCATCCGTATCTTGTAAAAAATGATTAATAGCGACTACACAGCTTAAACCAAAGTGATCTTGCATATTACTAAGGTGTCGCTTTAGATTCTCCATGCCTTTTTCTAACGCGGTTAAATTTTCATCGGCTAAATCTTTAACCTCAATACCACCGTGATATTTTAACGCTCTTACTGTGGCAACAATAACTGCCATATCCGGTTTAATACCCGCTTTCCGGCATTTAATATCAATAAACTTCTCAGCACCTAAGTCGGCACCAAATCCAGCTTCAGTCACGACATAGTCACTAAGTTTAAGTGCCATTTTAGTTGCTATAACTGAATTACAACCATGGGCAATATTGGCAAAAGGGCCACCATGAACAAAGGCAGGGTTATTTTCTAATGTTTGTACTAAGTTAGGTTTAATTGCTTCTTTGAGCAGTGCAGCCATCGCACCATCTGCTTTTAACTCTTTTGCTAACCGAGGTGAACCATCATAAGAATAGCCAATTAAGATATTGCCTAAGCGTTGTTTTAACTCACTTATTGAATTTGATAAGCACAATATAGCCATCACTTCAGAGGCGACAACAATATCAAAACCATCTTCGCGAGGAAAACCATTGGCAGTGCCACCCAAACCTACATTAATTTGTCTCAGAGCACGATCATTCATATCCACCACGCGTCCCCACGTGATTTTACGTACATCTAAATCCAATGCATTACCATGATGTATATGATTATCAATCATCGCTGCTAACAGGTTATGGGCAGCAGAAATCGCATGTAAATCACCGGTAAAATGGAGATTAATATCTTCCATCGGTACTACCTGAGCATAACCTCCACCTGCAGCTCCACCTTTCATTCCAAAGCAAGGCCCCATTGAGGGTTCGCGCACACATACCATAGAAGGTTTGCCAATACGGTTTAATGCGTCGCTAAGGCCAATCGTTGTCGTTGTTTTTCCTTCTCCAGCTGGAGTAGGGCTCACTGCGGTAACAAGGATTAACTTACCATCGGGTTTATCTTTTAGCTCAGTCATCACATCAAGTGATACTTTAGCTTTGTAATGTCCATAAGGATCAAGCTGAAGCGGATCTAAACCTAAGCGTTGCTCTGCAAGCGGAATAATTCGCTCTACGTTTGCTTTCTGTGCGATTTCAATATCTGACATTATATTTTCCGACTATTTAATACCTGAGTATTATACTCAACTTTAAAAACAACTCACTACCTTTGAACAGATTACTCTCCCCAGCGCGGCTGAAGTTGATGCTCAATACCTGCTTGGTCTAATATTCGCGCAACAACAAAGTCAACAATCTCTGACACGTGTGTCGGCTTAAAATAAAACCCTGGATTAGGCGGTAGAATACACACCCCTAACCGCGCTAACTTGAGCATATTCTCTAAATGAATAGCTGAAAATGGCGCCTCTCGAGGAACAAGAATCAATTTCCGGTTTTCTTTCAGCATGACATCAGCAGCACGATTAATTAGGTTGTCACTGCTCCCCACAGCAATAGAAGAAAGTGTTCCCATCGTACAGGGACAGACAATCATTGTGCCTACTTTATGTGAGCCACTAGCCAAAGGTGAACTCCACTGTTGCTCTCCATACACCTTTAACAATTCAGAATCACATTGAAACTCTTCCACTAACATTTTCTGAACATCGCCCGCGCGAGCAGGTAATTTCCAGTCAAGTTCATCTGAAAAGACAATACGCGCAGCAGCTGAAACCATTAAATGAACAGTAATTCCCTGCCCTAATAAAACGTCGAGTAGTCGCTGACTATACGGAGCACCTGATGCACCAGTTAACGCTAATGCAATTTGTGAATTATCCGTCATCGCTGCGCCAATGCTGTTAATAATCGTTGATGTACTCCGCCAAACCCACCATTACTCATAATCAGCACTTCATCACCTTGCTGTGCTTCTGAGCAAACTCGCTCAATAATGTCATCAATACTATGTTCTACTGTCGCCTTATCACCTAATTGTTGCTGCACATCAGCCAATGACAACTCAACACCCGCATCTTCAAATAAAATAACGCTATCAGCTTCTTGTAAAGAATCAGCCAATGTCTGCTGATGAATACCCATTTTCATAGTATTAGATCGCGGCTCAAGAACAGCGATTAACTTACGTTCACCTATATTTTCTCGTAAACCATTGATTGTTGTTGCAATGGCTGTCGGATGATGTGCAAAGTCATCATAAACTCGCACTCCTTGCTCTTCTCCACGCAACTCCATTCGACGCTTAATACCTTCAAATCGATTTAATGCAATACAAGCATGCTCAATGGTGACGCCAACATGGCGTGCCGCAGCAATCGCTGCTAAGGCATTACTGACATTATGCATGCCTAACATTGACCAGTTTACTGAGCCTTCTTTATTGCCATCCCAAATAACATCAAACTGTCCGCCATCACCACTAATCGCTTGGGCTTGTAACTGCCCCTCATTAAGACCTATCGTTTGTTGTGGAGTCCAGTTTCCCATACGAATGACTTTCTCAATAGCATCGTCATGTGATGGCGTAATAATTAGTCCTTCAGAAGGTACTGTCCGAACGACATGGTGAAATTGCTTTTGTATTGCTGCAAGATCATCAAAAATATCAGCATGATCAAATTCAAGATTATTAATAACTAGCGTTCGTGGATGGTAATGAACAAACTTGGATCGTTTATCAAAAAAAGCAGTGTCATATTCATCGGCTTCAATCACAAAAAACGGTGTATCTCCTAAACGCGCTGTTTCACCAAAATTACCCGGAACACCACCAATTAAAAATCCAGGTGCCATACCCGCATCTTCTAATATCCATGCTAATAAGCTACTTGTTGAGGTTTTTCCATGTGTCCCCGATACAGCAAGCACCCACTTATCTTTAAGTACATAGTCTGCAAGCCATTGAGGACCAGAGGTATAAGGTAAACCTTTATTCAACACGTACTCAACAGCAGGATTGCCTCGCGTCATAGCATTACCCATAACCACTAAGTCAGGTGCAGGCTCAAGATGTTCAGGTAAATAACCTTGCTGTAACTCAATGCCAGCCGCTTCTAATTGATCGCTCATAGGTGGATATACATTGGCATCTGAGCCTGACACCGTCATGCCTAGTTCACGCGCTAATAAAGCGACCCCACCCATAAATGTGCCACAGATCCCTAAAATATGAATATGCACTAGGCGACTCCTGACATCGTTAAACCCAAGGTTAATAAAGATAAGATAGTGTAGATAACCGTTAATACCGCTGCAGAACCTGGTTTTATTTCTAAAGCATGTCGAAAAATATGGGCCGTCACCATCAAACTCCAAAACATGATTACAACCATCAATAACATGGCATAACTTGTTGCTTGTTCTGTTTCAGGTACTTGATTAAACCACATCATAATGGGCAAGCCAATTAATCCAAGACATGCTCCCGCACCCGCTAATGCGGTTAACGTTTGTTTATACCGTGACTGGAAGTTTCGAAACTTCAATAAAATATTTACCACAATAATCATAAAGATCATATCTGTGAGGCTGGTAAAGAAACTCACATTCCAATCACTATCAATACGACTAATCGCCACACCCAGAATAAAATAAACGAGTAACGTTAATCGCAATAAATTATCAGATGCCGGTATATCAGCAGGCCCCTTTTTAAAAAGGCATAAATCTATATATCGTTGAAGAATAATCATTGCATCATCATACCCTGCTCTTGTACCCATGACCATCCAATTTGCAGATTTGTAGCACCCATCCTGAATACGCTAGCTACGTTGTAATAGTGAGCAATAGAACGACTATTACATCACTATTACGCCTTACTAGCGCAACCATTATGAGCACTACAAATCTGCAAATTGAATAATAACGGGTATGGATAACTACAAAGCATCAAGCAATAAAAAACCCGATAGCAACATCATTACTATCGGGCCTGAAATTATATTCAATAATTACATTAAATATTAGTCATCAAGAGCTAAACCCCAAGGGAATTTTCCTACTTCAATTTCCATAATTGATTTGCTTGTTGCAGTATCTACCACTGATACCGAATGACTCACACCATTCGCTGTATACAGTTTTGAACCATCTTTACTTAAAACAGCTCCCCAGACACGCTTACCGACATCAGCCGTTGAAAGAATTTCTAATGTTTGAGCATCTAACACAGCCACTTTCGAAGCACGACCTGTTGTCATATAGATAACTTTATCATCAGGACTCAGTGCCAATGCCATTGGTTTTGATTTCTCTAAATCAATTTTAACTTTCTTGATTAATTTATGTGTTTTCATATCAATAATAGCAACTTCATTACCAATCTCGCTGCTCACATAAGCGAGACTACCATCACTATTAAAAGCTAACCCTCGAGGGCGGGCGGCTACTAAAATATTCGCCACAATTTTATGAGAGTCTGTATCGATGATATGTACCATATTCATTGACTCACTTGTGACAAGAACAGTATCACCACTTGGTGAGACAGCCACACCTTCAGGCTCTAGCCCGACTTTGATCTCATGCACGATTTCCCCTGTTGTAGGGTTTATAACCGTTGCCTTAGCATCATCTTCGTTCGATAAATACAAATTACCATTGGGATGAACATCAAATGTTTCTGGATCTTCACCAGCCTTTAACTTACCAAGTGTCTTCAAGCTAGCCACATCAACCATAGCAATTGCATTCTCTTCACTCAGGGCAACATATAATGTTTTCTGATCAGGTGACAAACCAATACCGCGTGGACGATCACCAATCTCTAATGTTGTTTCTAGTTTACCTGTACGAGAGTCAATCACACTGACTGTATCGCTCTTTTCATTGGTCACAAATAAACGATACGTTGGGTCGGCCCATGCTGTTGCACTCACCAACACCAGTGATGAAAGTAATAGTTGTTTTAATTTCATTGTTCTTTTCCTTATTTACAGCTTTTTAAGCCAAGACTATCTAAACCACCTTTCACACCACGTAACGGTGCTTCGGCAACAATTTTATCATCTTCAATAATTAATACTAACTGACGGAGTTGACCAGTATCACGAAATGTTGCACCAGCCCCTTTTTGCCCATCAAAGGCAATGTCATTTTTCAAATAATTTAACATCACTCCCGCATCCATACTTTGAGTTCGAGCCACAGTATCAGACAATAACTTCACCGCTGCCCAACCTGCCCATGAATCATCATCCATAATGACACCAGATCCTTTTGTAAAACGAATATTTAACTGGCTTGCAGCAAACTTTTTGAAGTCTTTATGCCAACCTTGAGCACGTGCTTTTGACTCTGGATTTTTTTCCAACATTTGAGCCATTGCATCTTTTTTCATTTTATTACTTGCAGTGATACTCAATAGATTAGCGATACAAGCAGAACGTAAAGCATCATCATCAGATATCAGGTTAAATACAGGTACATTTTCAAACTGAGCTGAATTTGCAATAGATAAAACCTGATTAGCTTCCGCTGCTAACAAAATAGCCGTAACAGAATCTAGGTGTTCTAGTTCATCAACAGTAACAGGCTGTATGCTATATTTCTGCCCTAAGAATTCACCTTGTAGATTTGCCTCATCAAGACCTTGTTGCATACCAAGCCAAACACTACCTTCAGTTGGGCCAACATAATGTAATTGAACATCAATGACATCAGCATGTACTGCTTGGCTTAGCATTGCCATTAAAGCAATTAAACCTATTCGTATAACTCGCATAATTATCTCCACTAGTAATTTATCAATCACAATACAATATTTTTATTAATAGACAATCAGGAAAATCCTTGAAGCTGAGTTCTAAAACTCGAAAGAACCCACAGGTTATCTAATCATTAGCTATATCAACTTATTACAGGTGATAGGAATAATTCCCTTTCTCCCATGTGATATTAGAATGACCACACATATTGAAAATAATTCCTCAAGAAACGCTATTGTGTTCCGATACATAGTTCAGATAGAACATATGTGAGTATTATGAAAAATAAAGCACAAGAATTAGAAGTCAGAAATATCATGCAAGGCATCGAAGAATTTGCCAACTTCATGAGTTTCAGATCTACCACTGCAGGACTCCGAGTTCTCAGTGTGGAGACAGTAGAACAAGAAAGAGAACGGAAGTTGTCAACACACACCGCTGACATTCTAGAGTTAAAAAAACACGCTGAAAATAAACGTGCGACCAAACAACAACAATCACTGAGTAAATCACTTTCTTTTGTCGATAGACAAACACATTAACGACAAAAATACCTTACAAAATTCCAAAACAAAGAAGCCCGAATAAATCGGGCTTCTTTGTTTTCAAGCAGTATTAGTCAGAATCTACACTTGGCTACCATCTTCATTAATATCAACACCATCCTCTTTCTCAGGCGGCATTAGATCTGCTTTGCTGACACCCATTGCTAAAACGGCATTACTGGCAATATAAATCGATGAGTACGTACCGACAACAATACCTAATAATAAGGCAATCGAGAAAGCATGAATCACTTCACCACCAAATGTAAACAGTGATAAAACCACTAATAACGTTGTTATAGAAGTCATTAATGTTCGGCTTAATGTATCATTCAACGCACGGTTAACAATCTCTTCTGAGTTACCTTTCCGCATACGTAAGAATGTTTCACGAACACGATCAAACACAACAATCGTATCATTGAGTGAATAGCCTATAACGGCAAGAATCGCAGCCAACACTGTCAAGTCAAACTCTATTTGGAAAACAGAAAACACACCTAAGGTAAGTAATACATCATGTATTAAGGCGACAACAGAACCAATTGCAAAGCGGTATTCAAAACGTAATGAAACGTAAATTAAAATACCAATCAACGCATACAGCATGGCTAAACCACCTTGCTCTGTTAGCTCTTCACCCACTTGCGGGCCAACAAACTCAACACGTCGTACATCAATTGATGTTGAAGTTGCATTTTGCAATGTCAAAACGACCTGATTACTCAATTCCGCCATGTTTTCAGATTCAATCACAGGAAGACGAATTAATACCTCATGGACTGAACCAAAATTTTGTACGATGGCATCTTCATAGCCACTTTGTTCTAAAGTAGTCCTAATCTTATCCAGATCAGCTGTTTCCTGATATGCCAGTTCGATCATGGTACCGCCAGTGAAGTCGATACCAAAATTCAAGCCTTGCATCACTAAAGAGCTAATTGCCGTGATGATCAAAATTAAAGAGAAAATCGCAGCAATTTTGCGTTTTCCCATAAAGTTGAATTCAGTTTTCTCTTTTAAAAATTGCATGTCACCACCCTTAAATTGACAAGCTTGGGCGTGTTTTATGCCCATAAATCAAATTAACTACCGCTCGTGTGCCCATAATGGCAGTGAACATCGAAGTTAAAATACCTAGCGACAACGTCACAGCAAAGCCTTTGATTGATCCCGTACCAAAACCGAATAGAACAATAGCCGCAATCAATGTGGTTATATTCGCATCAGCAATCGTTGAGAACGCTTTACCATAACCGGCATTAATGCTTGCTTGAGGACTATTTCCAGCACGTAACTCTTCACGAATTCGTTCAAATATCAATACATTCGCATCCACTGCCATACCAACGGTTAATACGATACCGGCAATACCAGGCAGAGTAAGCGTTGCTTGTAACATAGATAATAACGCTACGATTAAAACCAAGTTAGCAGCCAAAGCTAAATTAGCGACAAGCCCAAATACACGATACCAAAGCGCCATAAACACCAAGACAAAAACAAAACCAATCATCACCGACTGGAATCCTTTATCAATATTATCTTGGCCAAGGCTTGGACCGACGGTGCGTTCTTCAACGATTTCAATGGGTGCTGCTAATGCGCCAGCACGTAAGAGTAAAGCTAAGTCACGCGCTTCCGTAGTTGAATCGAGTCCTGTAATCTGAAACTTTTTGCTCAACTGGTCACGAATGGTGGCCACATTAATAACTTCTGGCATCTGACGACGAATTTTAACCATCTCACCATCAATTTCACGCGTTTCAGCTTTAGACTCAATAAAGACCACCGCCATTGGATTACCAATATTATCGCGTGTAATATTACTAAATGCGCGAGCACCTTTACCATCCAAGGTTATTGAAACAGCCGCAGAACCATTTTGGTCTAGCGTCGATGCCGCATTGATGATGTGCTCACCCGTTAACATAACGCGTTTATTCAATAATATTGCTTGGCCGTTACGACGCTGATATAACTTTGAATTAGCCGGCACTCGACCATTTAATGCATCCTGAACATCATGTTCAAAATCAACCAATCTAAATTCTAGTGTCGCCGTTGCTCCTAGGATTTTCTTGGCTTGTGCCGTATCTTGCACACCCGGCAATTGCACTACGATACGATTATCACCTTGCTGCTGCACTGTCGGTTCAGCCACTCCTAATTCATTAATACGATTACGTAAGGTGATAATATTTTGCTGTAATGCCGTTGAACGTATTTCACGCAAAGCCACTTCAGTTAAATTAAAAGCCAGTGAGGGGGCAATGGCTTCCTCTAACAAATTCACTTCTAACTGATTGTATTCGCGCTTCATCTTAGTTTGAGCTTGGTCACGGTGCTCAACACTACGAAATGTCACGATAACCTTATTTGTATTTATATCTATCTTCTTATAACGGATCTTTTCATCCCGAAGTAGCGTTCTAAACTCACTGGCATAACTATTCAATGCTTGTTTGAGGGCGGCATCCATGTCCACTTCCATCAGGAAATGAACCCCACCACGGAGATCTAAGCCTAAATTCATTGGCTCAGCACCTAGTGAAGCCAACCAACTCGGTGTTGTTGCAGCTAAGTTAAGGGCAACAATATACCCATCCTTAACAGCATCACTAATCACTTCTTTTGCTACTAACTGTGTTTTTGCATCAGCAAACCGCACCATTAAACGACCCTCGTTTAACTCAGCGCGTTTATAAGTAATTGATGCTTTTGTGAGCGCCTCTTCAACTCGACTCATCAAAGCAATATCGACAGGCGCGTTGCGTTCTGCAGAGACTTGCACCGCAGGGTCATCACCAAACAGGTTAGGTATGGCAAACAAGCCACCAACCAATATGACGGCAACAATAAGTAAATTTTTCCACAGGGGATAATGATTCATACTTGAATATCCTAGACGTTATAAATTAGCTATACCCGTTACCATTCACAAGTAGGTTTTGAGTGCTCAGAATGGGTGCTATAGTTCTGCTTGTGAATAGTCACGGGTATCTAACGAAGATTGTTTATAACTTTTTCAATGTGCCTTTTGGTAACACTGAATTAATTGATTCGCGGCGTACTTTCACTTCAAGGTTATCAGCTAGTTGAACACTAATTGCATTATCACCAATATGAGTGATTTTACCCATCAATCCACCATCGGTTACTATTTCATCACCTTTAGCTATACCACCCTGCATTGCACGATGTTCTTTGGCACGCTTAGATTGCGGACGAATTAACATAAAGTAAAACAGCACTAACAATACAACCGGAAATGCAAAGTCCATTAACCCAGGTGTTGCAGCAGCTTCGCCCGCAGCCTGTGCAGGAGATATCAAAAAATCCAACATGATTTAAATACTCGTAAGATAAAAAGAAGCGATTATGCCACAGGCATGACCCGCCTTGATAGTTGCCGACAACTTAGTTAGCCCGCATCGCATAAAACTCACGGGTAAATTCAGTCAAGGTACCAGCTTCAATCGCATTGCGAAGATCAGACATTAATGCTTGGTAATAGTGCAGATTATGAATTGTATTTAAACGTGGCCCCAGCATTTCACCAGTCTTATCTAAGTGATTCAAATAAGAACGACTGTAGTTTTTACAGGTATAACAATCACATAGTGGATCGAGAGGCCCTGTATCCAGTTTATATTTACTATTGCGGATTTTCACCACACCATGATGCGTAAATAAATATCCATTGCGGGCATTGCGTGTAGGCATCACACAATCAAACATATCAATGCCTCTGGCAACGGCTTCAACGAGATCTTCCGGACGGCCAACACCCATTAAGTAATGCGGCTTGTCTTGCGGTAAACGTGTCGATAAGAAATCTAAGATACGAATCATATCTTCTTTCGGTTCACCCACAGATAAACCACCAATGGCATAACCATCAAAACCTATTTCAGTTAAACCTTGTAGCGATACTTCACGCAAATGTTCATGCATTCCACCCTGAACAATTCCAAATAAAGCAGAGGGGTTATCACCATGGGCATCCTTACTTCGTTTTGCCCAGCGTAAAGACAATTGCATTGATTTATCCGCAGTACGCTCATCAGCAGGGTAAGGTGTACATTCATCAAAGATCATCACAATATCACTACCAAGATCACGCTGAACCGCCATTGATTCCTCGGGTCCTAAAAATACCTTATTACCATTAATAGGGGATTTAAAATGCACACCTTGTTCGGTAATCTTGCGTAAATCACCCAAGCTGAAAACTTGAAAGCCGCCGGAGTCAGTCAGAATGGGTCCTTGCCACTGCATAAAGTCATGTAAATCACCATGTGCTTTAATCACTTCAGTGCCTGGCCGAAGCATTAGATGAAATGTATTACCTAACACTATTTCAGCACCTGTTTCACTCACTTCTTCTGGCGTCATCGACTTGACTGAACCGTATGTGCCTACGGGCATAAAAGCAGGTGTTTCTATAGTGCCACGATCAAATGTTAACCGTCCTCGACGAGCTTCACCATCTTGCGCTAAAAGGTCAAAATCCATCATCTTTTCCTGAAAAAATATCGGCACAGGATACCATTTTCAAGTCAAACAAGCCGAGTTTACAAAGCAAAAACACCTAACATCAGGTAGGATCTTCTGAAATTATTCTTCAAATATGGATTCCAATATGTCTGATTCTAAAATTATCGTTGCCTTAGACTATCCAACATCAGATGCAGCTTTTGCACTTGCGAAGCAACTTGATCCACAACGTTGCCGCCTTAAAATAGGTAAAGAATTATTTACCCGTTCAGGCCCTGCCGCAGTGGAAACCCTTGTCAAACAAGGGTTTGATATTTTTTTAGATCTTAAATATCACGACATTCCCAATACTGTGGCTAAAGCCTGTGCGGCGGCGGCTGATCTGGGTGTTTGGATGATGAATGTACACACTCTTGGGGGAGGAGCAATGATGTCTGCTGCCCGCGATGCAATTGGAAACCAAGCTGATCGCCCTTTATTAATCGGTGTCACATTATTGACCAGTATGGATCAGGCGACATTTGATCAAATTGGCTTACAAGGTTCCATTACAGACACCGTATTACGCCTTGCTAAATTGGCGGATGACAGTAACCTTGATGGCGTTGTTTGCTCAGCGCAAGAAGCAACACAACTTCGAGCCGAACGCGGTAATGATTTTCAATTAATCACTCCAGGTATTCGTCCCGCAAATAGTGTACAAGGCGATCAACATCGAACAATGACGCCAGCTGAAGCCTTAGCAGCTGGCAGTAGTTATTTGGTTATCGGTCGCCCAATTACTGCAGCAGAAAATCCGATGGCGGCATTAGAAGCCATTGAACAAAGTCTGCTATAAAAAAAAGCCCGCAGTTATAAACTGCAGGCTTTTCTTGAAAGCGCGTTTTTACAACAAATTACACTTTAAATTTAGAGGCAGCTTCTTGTAATTGTGCTGATAAAGCAGACATAGTCTCGACAGCACCAGAGGATTCTCTAGCACCATCGGCAGTATGTTCAGCAATTTGACTGATATTAACAATACCGCGATTAATATCTTCCGCTACTTGTGATTGCTCATTAGCGGCACTTGAAATTGCCGCACTCATTTCATCCATGGTGGTGATCATTGTTGTGATTGTATCTAGCGCAACACTGGCGCTCGCTGCTTTGTCTACACTCATCTTGGCACTTTCACGGCCTTCATTCATTACAGTTACTGCTGCATTGGCACCTGTTTGCAATCGACCCACCATTTCTTCAATTTCATGTGTTGATGATTGTGTTCTTGCAGCTAAAGTACGTACTTCATCCGCTACCACAGCAAAACCTCGACCATGCTCACCTGCACGAGCTGCTTCAATGGCAGCATTTAATGCTAATAAATTTGTTTGTTCGGTAATGCCTCGAATAACATCAACAATCGCACCGATATTACCAATATCAGCCTCTAAACTACTTAATGTTTCCGCTGCTTTTTCTACTTCACCCGCTAAAGAATTAATCGCAGTCATCGCCTCAGTTACCACTTGCTTACCAGCCTGAGCTTCGTTGTCTGCATTACGGGCAGCATCTGCTGTATTTGCAGCTGTTCGTGCAACTTCTTGAACTGACACCGCCATTTCATTCATTGCAGTAGCCACTTGACTGGTTTCAGATTGTTGTTGAAATACGCCATCAGATGTTTGCTTGCTTATTGAGGACATATTATTTGTTGCTGTTTCCAGTTGAGTAACGCCACCCACTAAAGTATGGACAAGGTTAGCCACATTTTTCCGTGCACTGTCTAATTCAAAAGCCATCCAGCTAAAATCACTTTTACCAGCGATTGATACCGGTTTAGTTAAATCGCCTTTTTTAATATTTTGGATACCGCTGACTAAAGTATTAGCTCTTTGCTCACCAAAACGGCCAATTAAATGCGCCATGTAAATCATAATAAAGCTGCCAATAACAACAAAAATGCCCGTAATTTTTAATTGATCTGCAGGTGCAACATCATTTGATCCCAGATACCAACCTAAGCCCGCTAATAAAAACTGACCAAAGATACCTAGCATCGCTACGATATACATTCGCTTTCTTAAAGAATAATTTTCTAACTTAAACATTTCTCTCTCCACTCACTTTATATTATAGTTTTTATTAACGGTTACACACGCACACTCAAACCTATCTCTAGTTCATTCTCATCTATAACTTGATTTTCACGTTCTTTTTCATCAGCGTCCTCATTATCATTCTGAGATGATTGATTTGTCATTGCTGTTGTACTTCCATCATTTTCACTATCTTCAGCTTGTTGTTCTGGACTTTGATCTGACACATTTGCATCAGCCAAATTCATGCCATTCTCTTGAAAACTTTCCCGTAACCTCGGTAAAGCTTGCTCTAGTGCATCACGTGTTGCCGCATGAGCTGCCACAAAAGTAACACTCGCGGTTTGTGAGGCATCGTTATTCATATGTAACTTAACCTCAACAGGACCAAGCCTGGCAGGGTTTAAACGTAATTCTGCTTGTTGAACACCTTCTCTTGCCATCCAAACTACACGGCTACTCAACACCTTGCCCCATGCTTCCGAAGTAACGGATGGTTGCATAGTTAATACTGATTGTCCAACGGCACTCGTTTGTGATGGAGCTGAACTTATAGATGAAGACGGTGCTCCTCCTGCTAGGCTTAACGCAGAGCTAAAGCCACTTGGAGCTTTATCATTCGCGGGTCTTAATGCTAAGGCTTCACTTGCAGATGAATTTAATAATTTAGTCATTTTTTGACGATCACTTAACGGTAACTCAAGTTGTTTCTCACCTGTTAATTGAAACGCTTTTGTCTCCATCGAGCCTGACTTTTGACTCGCATCGCCTGTCTTTTTAACAATGGCATTTAATATGTCTGAACGTAGTATAGGAGTTGCCAATGATTTATTTTCAGGCTTGCTCCCATGTTCATCAAGCGTAGTAGCCCCCGTATCTAGTTCATCAGCACTCAACACAGTCACTTCTTTTACTACTGGCCTTTGAGTTGTTGCAACATGTTTATTTGATTTATCTGCTTGAGCTTGTAGCGGTAAAGTCACTTGTGCTCTCTGAGAGTTTGTCGCGGCATTAGCCACAGTTGGAGTGGCTTTAAGCTCTAATTCATCCACTAATTCAGAAGAATCAGTTTCCAACACCTTCGGAGCTGTTAATTCTTCTTTCAATAATGCCTGTTCACTCTTAGCCTTATCACCTGTCGCATCTAAAATAACCAACTCTGGACTAGTATCTTCTAAAACAATTTTTTCACCAGAATGTTCACCACTCTCTTTTAGTGGCAGATCATTGCCGCTTTCATCATCAATATCTTCTGCTTTTGGCTTGTCATCGACTTTATTCTTATCTGTCGGAGTATGATGCTTCGCTACAGGTTCAGACTTAGTCTTTATATCCGGCTTTTTTTCTAGTTGTTCTTTCAATGCAGAAGAAAATGGCTTTGCATCTTGTTTAGATGCCATATCCAGTTGCTCATTAGATGGCTTTTTATCATTCGATACAGTTGTAACCGCCGCCCCAACATTCAATAATTGCTGTCCCATATCCTCTCCCTTCGATGTCAACGTTATGACATTTCATTTCTATTAAAATAGGAGGAAGCAATCAATATGCCAGTATTACTAAAAAGAAGATATGAAGTTAATTTACTCTGGGCTGAATAGTTTACTTAACTTAGGATGCCCATACATACGTTGCCGTCGCGATATTACCTTTACCACTAACTGCGTAATCATCACATAACTGCCGAAGCAACGCTTCACCACGACCACACAAGGCTTTATTTTCCGACAAATCTTGGGCGTATTGCTGATAATCAAAACCATCACCACTATCTTCAACACAAATCTTAAGCTGCCCACCTTGCCCAACAGCTTGATGTTGTAGTGATATTTTAATACTGGCATCAGACAACTCGGCCAGCCGCTGGCCACGTAATTCATAATACTCAGCAAAACCATTTGCACTTTGCTTAATACTCGACTCCAGTTTTAAAACGCCATGCTCAAGCGCATTGCTACACATTTCAGCTAACACAGTATAAATACGTTGCTTATGTTCATGTGGAGCCTGAACTTGCATCAACACATTAACTAACATAGGAACCAAATCAAGGTGTTTTAACACGTCGGCTGAGAAATCAAAACTGGCTTGCCATTGTGCAGCAGGTAGGCTCGACTGAGCTAAATGTTCAAGGCAATTAACATCATAATTTTGAATTACAGCAATATCTAACTCAGCTAGTGTTATATCGTCATCTTGTGGGGTGTTTTCAATATGACTTGATATAGCCATTTCCATTTCAGAAAAAGTGCTACCTTGGGTTAACAATTTATCTATTTTGTCTTGCCCCCAAGCGTGGCCTTGTTTATTCTTTGCTTTTATAGCCCCATCAGAACACCAAAAGACTTTATCGCCAGCAGCGACATCAATAAAAACGGTATCTAAATCGGCCTTTTCCATTTTCTGTATACCTAATGGAATATGCTCGGATGTAACACGGTGTTTAATATTTGCTTGGGCATCAAGAACTAATAAGTCAGGTAATCCACCATTCCATACGGCTAACATTTTTCCTTCTTGGTCCAGCTCAAATAAACAGGCTGTACAAAATAAACCTTCAGGTAGAACAAAAAGTAATTTCTTATTTAACTCTTCAATAATATCACTTAAGCCAAACCCTTTGGCAGTCATACCATAGAAAACTTCAGCAACAGGAAGTGCTCCTACCGCGGCAGGCAGGCCTCGCCCAATAAAGTCACCGGTTAAAAGATTGATACCTCCGGAAGGTCGCGGAGCGCTCAACATTAAATCGCCACACAAATCGCCTATCGCTTGCCCCCACGAAGACAATCCTGGAAGATCATACTGTCCCATTTTGGTGATTTGACTGTATAAATGTTTTGCAACAGCGGAATTTGTTAACTCATCTGAGTTTTGACTCGTACTATCTATATCCATAGCTTAGTAGCATACTAAATCTATCAGAAATTAACTAATTTTAAATAATTTCTGGAAATTGGATATTTCTAGAATATTTTTTATTTCTGCTCGGCAACGAACTAACTCGACTTTAGCACTATCACCGCCCGCATAATCTCGAAGTAATAACAGCATACCTAATGCCGAACTATCCATATAATCTGCCGAAGAGAAGTCTAGGATAAATGTTTTATCACCCGTCACCTCTTCATATGCTTTACGAAAGTCACTTTGTACTGAAAAATCAAAGCGTCCTTGAATTTTAATTGTGTGCTTGCTACCTTCAGTGGAAGTTGAAATACTCATACAGATTAAATCCTTAATATTTTTGTGTTATTTCGAGCTAGTGTAATTGAAGTCACGATTCAGTTCCAATTAAAAAAGCTCAATATCACCTTCATCTAAATCTTGTTGTGAAACAGCCTGATGCTGCACTGAATCAATTTTAGGTTTAAGTGATGCTAATGTTGCTTCTAAGCCGGTCAATAACCCACGGTAATCATCAATGAGATTCGGGTTCATTCTCGCCACATGGAGGTTTTCTACAAGACCACTTAGTTCTGATACGGCGTCAACTCTACGCGATATATGTGCGAGGAGTTGAGTACACATATCTTCAAACTGCAATGAGGTAACAGCCTGATTAACTAGAACATTGATTTCCTGGCTCGCTTGCTGTGTTTGACTAATAATCTGGTTTGAATGCTGTTCTAATTGTTCCATAGAATTAGACATTTCTGAGACTTGCTGCTTGCCGCTTAAGGCCACATTCATATCAGCAGAAACCACCTTATTAACAATACCTGATGCATCCGAGAGTGTATTTTTAACATCAGAAGTTAAACGACTAATCTCATCGCTAAAATCATCTGATTTTTTTGATAGTTTTCGCACTTCATCAGCAACAACGGCAAACCCGCGGCCTGCTTCACCTGCCCGTGCAGCTTCAATCGCAGCATTCAAAGCTAATAAATTAGTTTGCGACGCAATATCTTTTACATCATCCAGCAGAGCAAATACACTGTTCACTTTTTCTGTCATATCATCTAAGCGATGCATTAAATACATACTGTCTTTACTGGTATTTAATGTTTGATCAACAAAATAAGCTAACAACGTTTCTGTTTCAGTAACAAACCTCCCCATATGACCATCATCATTTTGATGTAATAAATCGTGGAGTAACGCTGCTTGCTGTGTTGTTTGCCCATTCAAGCCTTGAAAACTATCCGTTAATTGAATAATTGCATTTTGAACTAAATCATTAACTTGATCACTCTCATTCCCAATTAATGAAAGTTGTTCTTTTAAATGTGTATGAGCTTCATCATGCATTTCGTGAACGAGATCAGTAAAATCGACTTCAGGCTCAGCCGGCTCGGCAGCTAAGTCAACTTTGGTGCTTTCCGAAAGCAATGTCGGCAAAAAATGCCATGTTGCTGCCGTTATCACACTAAAAATAAGTGCTATATAATTAGACATCCAAAGACTAATACCAGCAAAAGCTAGCGTAATAAGCAGTGGTAGCACTATTTTTTTACTCATTCATAAATCCCACAAAGTATTTCTTTGTTAATAGTTTGATGAGTACTGCAATTACTATGCCTCGAATAGATAAATCACACTATTTTGGTTAGTAAACATCCTTGCTTATGCTAGGCTCATTAATTTAGTAGCAATTTTATTGAGTGGCACTTGTAATTCTGCCGCACCAATTTTTACTGCTTGTCCCGGCATTCCCCATACCACAGAACTTTTTTCATCTTGTACAAAATTGAAGGCACCAGCATCTTTCATTTCAAGCATACCTTTTGCACCATCATCGCCCATACCAGTCAACATAAGTCCAATTGCATTGGCCCCTACATTTTGAGCAATAGATCTGAACAACACATCGACAGATGGCTTATGTCGGCTCACTGGTGGACCATCATTTAACTTACAGTAAAATCGGGCCCCACTGCGCTCAACAATAAGATGTTTATCTCCTGGAGCAATATAAGCATGGCCCGGTAAAATTTGTTGACCATCTTGCGCTTCACACACCTCTATTGCTGACACACCATTAACTCTTTCAGCAAAAGGCCCACTAAATGCCGGTGGAATATGCTGGGTAATAACAATGCCCGGTGAATTTGCCGGCAATAATCTCAAGACATCTTTAACTGCTTCAGTTCCCCCCGTAGAAGAGCCAATAGCAATTATTTTCTCTGTTGTTTTTAAATGAGAAGGAATTGCAGAAGGAGAACGTTTTTCAAGTACTGCATCAGCAGTCAATTTATCTGGCACATCTGGCAATACTGCTTTTTCACGAACTAAGGCATTCACATTAACTAAAGCTGCTGTTTTAACTTTTCCGATAATTTCTTCTGCATAATCACCCAAGGTATTAGATAAATCAATTTTAGGTTTCGCAACAAAATCTACTGCTCCTAACTCTAATGCTTCGAGTGTCACTTGAGCACCTTGCTCTGTGAGCGTTGATACCATTACCACTGGCATCGGATGTAAGCGCATCAGATTCTTTAAAAAGGTAACCCCGTCCATTTTTGGCATTTCAACATCTAAGGTTAAAACATCAGGTTTCAGCTTCTTAATTTTTTCTCGTGCCTGGAAAGGGTCAATAGCGGTACCAATCACTTCAATATCAGGATCAGAATTAAGTACTTCAGACAATAGCTTCCTAACTAAAGCGGAGTCATCTACAACAAGTACATTGATCTTAGCCATTCCCTGCATCCCTTCCTAAAATTTAATCTGGATGCGATTATAGCTATCATTGCGCTTTTTCGAAACTATTTTAATATCTTGTCACTCGTTAAAGGTTAATTAGAATAATTCAATACCACCAGAGTCTGGCTGTACATCCAACTCGTGTTGGTAAGCCTGCTCGCGTTGAATTAATGTTTCGTTGTGCAGTGTTTTTAGCTTTTTAACGCGTAAACGTCCCGTTGCGGGATAATACAAAACTTTTCGTGGATATATATCACCTAAATCTTGACTAAGTATGTCTAAATTTTCAGTTTGAAGATACTCTAATGCAAATTCAATATTTCGAGCGCCAACATCGGACATATTTGCCATAATTCTACCGCCCCCCGTCAACTTAATTTCTAGATTTTTACGGTTACCACCATTTTTCAAAATATCATTAATAAGGTGTTCCATAGCAAAACTACCATAGCGTGTTGCAGAATCCATCCAGTCGTCGCTGGCATGCTCCCCTTTCTGAGGGAGCATGAAGTGATTCATTCCACCAATACCAAACACTTTATCGCGAATACAAGCTGACACACAGGAGCCAAGCGTAGTTGCTACGGCCTCATCGGGCTGTGTTGTGACAAAATATTCACCCGGAAGAATTTTAGCTGCCCACGTACCATGGCTACGATCCCAATAACGGTTCACATGTTTAAAATCAGCTAAACAATCGGGTTGAGGAGGACGCTGACTATTCATTATGAATTCTTCTGATAGATAGTATGTCCAAGCGAGTCAAATCGCGTACACACTTTATACAATGTTTCTGAATGCCCGATAAACAAATGTGCATCTGGAACTAGAATATCAGCATAACGATCAAATAAACCACGTTGTGTATCTTTATCAAAATAAATAACTACGTTGCGGCAGAACATAAGGTCAAACGGTCCTTTCATTGGCCATTCATGCAACAAGTTAAGTCGTTTAAAACTAATCATTTGCTGTAGTTCAGAACTGACTTTGACCATATCTGACTGGTCACCTCGTCCACGCTTAAACCAACGTTTAATTCTACTGTCAGGAATACCTGTTATACGATCTTCACGATAAATACCTGCTTTACCATGAGCAACCACATTGGCATCTAAATCTGTTGCAAGAATCTTGACATCCCAATCATCAAAATCAGGTAAAGCTTCTTTCAATGTCATTGCGATGCTGTACGGTTCTTCTCCAGTTGAACAACCTGCTGACCAAATTCGAAGCCGTTTATTATGGCCTTTCTTTTCAATTAGTTCAGGAATCAAAGTCTCAGCAAGGTATTCAAAGTGATGATTCTCTCGAAAAAATGCAGTTAAGTTTGTCGTAATGGCGTTAATCATGAAGTCTTGCTCTTCTTCATTCCCTGCCTCTAACTCATCACAGAATGCTTCAAAACTACCAAAACCACCCTTACGGATCCGTTTAGATAAACGCCCATAAACCATGTCTTTTTTCTTATCTGTCAGAACAATACCTGTATGTTCTGTTACAAATTGACGGACACGTTCAAAACACGCATCTGTAAAATCAAACTCTCGACTTTCGGCCATATCTATCCTTAAACCTCAGAACGTTACTTGCTCTATCTGGTGTACGACTTACCAAAATAATAAAAGCTGAGATAGGTAATTAATCACCGACCTCAGCTTTAAATTAATCTAACCACACGTTGTGTTTTTAGAATTCATCCCATTCATCATCTTCTGATGTCGCTGGAGCCGCTGGTCTAGGAGCAGGTTTTGATGCTACGGCTTTCTTAACCGCAGGTTTTCTAGCTGCTGTAGGTGAAGCTGTTCTTGTTGGTGTAGCAGGCGCTACTGCTGCTTCCTCACCCACATTAAAGAACTCCATCAATCGCTGCATACTCTTCGCTTGGTCATCTAATGATTCACTTGCAGCAGCCGCTTCTTCTACTAAAGCAGCATTTTGCTGTGTCATTTCATCCATTTGTGTAACAGCTTTATTTACTTGCTCGATACCTTGTGACTGCTCAGCACCCGCTGCTGCAATTTCAGAAATAATATCACCCACCTTCTTCGAGCTGGCAACAATTTCTTCTAATGTTCTACCAGACTCATCCACTAACATTGAGCCTTCTTTCACTTTTTCGCCACTGTCATTAATCAATTCTTTGATTTCTTTGGCAGCAGATGCTGAACGTTGCGCTAAGTTACGCACTTCAGATGCCACCACCGCAAAGCCTCGCCCTTGCTCACCTGCTCGAGCAGCTTCAACCGCAGCATTCAATGCTAATAAATTAGTTTGGAAAGCAATTTCATCAATAACACCAATAATATCTGTTACTTTTTTACTTGACGCACTGATTGCAGACATTGCATCAATCGCTTCTTTTATTACCGAGCCACCTTTTTCAGCTTGCTCACGACTAGAAGATGCTAACTGATTTGCTTGACGTGCATTGTCAGAGTTTTGACGTACGGTGCTCGTCAACTCTTCCATACTTGATGCTGTTTCTTCTAAAGAAGATGCTTGCTGCTCAGTACGTTGGCTTAAATCAACATTACCTTCAGATATTTCAGAGGCAGCCGTTCCTACATTAGCCGCTGATTCATTAATATCTCGCATTGTGGTCGATAAACTGGTGAGAGTTCCAGTCAATGCTTCAGTAAGATCGTTTAATCGACCTTTCCATTCACCTTCAACCTCAATGGTTAAATCTCCTTGTTCTAAACCTTGAGCAATACGGAGAGACTCATCGACTGCACGTTCAAACTCGGACATGATGCTATTCACACCTTTTGAAATAGTTTGAGTAAAGCCTTCTGATTTTTCCACATCAATTCGTGATGCCAACTCTCCATTTACAGCTGCAGCAATCACATTCTCAATATCTGTTTCCGCTGTTTTTTGGTCAGTGATATCTTTCCACTCAACCATATTTCCTATCATCACACCCTCATCATTAAGGATCGCGGTGGCATTTAAATCAAAGTGTAAATCTAATACTTGAATCTGAGTTCTATAAGGAAGTCGGTTTACATCGCCTAAAATCCCCGCCTGAAGCGCTGGATTTTGATGAAAGTCATCAATACAGGTACCAATCACTTTACTCAAATCTAAGCCTGGGAAAAGTTTTCTTAGGTCAGATAGACGGTTAGCCAGCATGGACATCACAGCTGGATTAGCATACGTAATAACACGATTTTCATCACACATCATCAAGGCAGATGTAGCGCCATCGATTGCAGATGAAAGTCTCGCTACCTCTTGTGCTTTTTTAGCATTTTCTTCTTCAGATCTTACCTGGTCAGTAATATCTTTCCACTCAACCATATTACCGTTGTAATTGCCATCGGCATCTACAATTGCTGTCGCAGTTAAATCAAAATGAATATCAAGTAACTGAATTTGATTGTTATAAGGCAAATTAGGTAGGTCAGCTAGAATTCTTCTTTGTAAAGAGGGATCTTTATGAAAATCATCAATACATGTACCCATCACCTTATTTAAATCTAATGCTGGGAATACTTTGCGTAATTCAGTCAGGCGATTAGTCAATAAGCTCATTACAGCAGGATTCGCATAAGTAATAACAAGATCTTTATCACACATCATTAAGGCGGTACTCGATCCATCAACTGCGGCTTGCATCACTGCTAATTGTTGCTCTACTTCTTGCTTGGTAATTGCCATTTCATCTGCCTCCATCGGCTCGTATGCATCTAACATAATTGTTGCTACTGTATTTAAAGTGTTTGCCCATGCCTGTTCTACTTCTGTAGTCCAGAGTTCACCTGCAAACTCTTCCATCACGGTCAATAAGTTCTCTGCCACCATCGGGTACTGTTCAGCTGTCACCCCATAATGCACATGTCGCGCACCTAATCCCGTCAAATAATCTTTTAATACTTCAGGCTTATGCAGGTTTTGTACCAGTAAGACTAAAGATGCCAATAGTTTCTTTTGTTGGCCTTTAACTGAAATACCTTCAAATAAAGGGACTACCTGTGGATATTCATCAAACAGTCGTTGATAAAACCGCTCAGCTAATGCATCACCTTGTGGTGCTAAGGCGGCAAAACTTTCCTCTAATAGTTCACTTTCTGATTTCATCTTTGCCGTTTTTCCTCGTCGTGTTCGTGTTGCTGGTTTAGGTTTAGGCTTAGATCTAGTGCTTGGTGCAGAATCACCCGCATCATCACCGTCTGCTAGCCACGCTAATGGATCATCGCCCATTGGTGTCTTTTTCTCTGCCATCAGCTGGTTCTCCCGTGTAATAAGTCAGCTGCTAGAGACTGATAATCCTCTGCACCTGCACTTGTATTCTTATAATCAAATATTGTTTTTCCAAAACTCGGACATTCCGCCAAAGACACGTTTTCACGAATAGCAGTATCAAAAACCCTAGAGGGAAAATACTTCAATACCCTACTTCTAACTTCTTGCGTCAATCGTCGTCGCATTTGCATTCTTGTCATCACTAACCAAAGCTTTATTTCATGACCGGATAAAGACTCGGCCCGTTTTAATATTTGCATCATGCGAGATAAGCCTTGTAAGGATAAATAATCACCTGATACTGGTATTACTAATTCATCTGCAGCAAACATCGCATTAATTCCTAGCAACCCCGATGAAGGAGGACAATCAATCAAAACATAATCACGCTGTTCCAATGCCGACGCTTCAATCGCAAGACGTAACTTATGGCCTCGACTTGAACCGCCACTCGATACATGTTCAAAATCAGCAAGACGCGTTCCTGCCGGAATAATATCGAGATTATCTCTAGCAGAAATAATGTGTTCATCTAGAGCAACGTCATCAAGTAAGACGTGATCTAATCCCCCTTGGTCATTGCTTAAACCTAAACCGGTAGCCACCTGTCCTTGTGGGTCCATATCTAACAAGGTCACTGTTTTACCTGTCAGAGCCAAAGCATGACCTAGGTTGATGGTTGTTGTTGTTTTCCCCACCCCCCCTTTTTGATTCATGATTGCTATCACCCGGCTCATTTATATTCTAAATATTGGGACTTAACCCAATGCCTCAACACTTAATAAGCGATCAACATTTAAGATCATCATCATGTTTTCATCTAATGATACAAGCCCTTTAATAAACTCAGTGCTCACACTGCCTCCAAAGTCATGCGTTGGTTTAATCTCTTCAGGTTTCACATTGTGTGCATCAGATACACCATCGACCACAATCCCTACGGTACGCTCAGTCACACCTTCTACTTTTAAGACCACAACAACCGTTGTCGGTGTGTATTCTCTTGCCGGCATATCAAAACGTAATCGTAAATCAACGATAGGAACAATGGTGCCTCGCAAATTGAGTACACCACATAAAAAATGAGGTGAGTTAGGGATATGCGTTACTTGATCCCAACCTTTTATTTCTTGTACCCGAAGAATTTCGACACCATATTCTTCATCTGCTAATAAAAAGCTTAAATATTGTTCCGCACCATCATCCACAGAGGTTATCGACTCGAGTGCATCATTTGCTTGTTGTATTTCAGTCATTATTTTCTCCTCAAGCTGCTTGGTCGTTATTTACAACCAATGCCAGTGATGGTTCTCGGTATAAAGCCATCAAGCCAGGGACATCAAGAATCAATGCCACCGTACCATCACCTAAAATCGTTGCACCAGACACTCCGACTACTTTGCGGTAATTTGTTTCTAAACTTTTAATAACCACTTGTTGCTGTCCCAGTAGATCATCAATAAACAGACCGACTTTTTGGCCTTCGCCTTCAACAATAACTAATAAACCTTCTTCTAAATCTGTTGTCTTAGGCGTCAAATTAAATACGTCATACATACGAATAACAGGCACATATTCATCTCGTAATGGGTAGAGTTCTCCCTTGCCTGAAACACGCTTAATCTCACTTGTTTTAACTTCTAAGGTTTCAATGATAGAAATCAATGGAATAATGTAACTTTCATCCGCCACACGAATGGTTTGACCATCCATAATTGCTAGAGTGAGAGGTAATCGAATAGTGAAAACGGAACCTTCACCCCGTTTTGAAACAACCTCCACCGTTCCACCCAAACTATTAATATTTTTACGGACCACATCCATGCCAACACCACGACCAGATACATCGGTCACAACATCAGCAGTAGAAAAGCCTGGTAAGAAAATAAGATCATGAATTTTTTCAGGGCTTAATATTTCCTCTGCATCCACCAAACCTTTCTCAACCGCTTTCCCTAAAATTTTCTCTTCATTTAGTCCAGCACCGTCATCGTGAATCTCAATGACAATATTGCCACCTTGATGGAATGCTTTAAGTTGTAACAAACCTGTTTCAGACTTACCCGCAGCTAATCGTACTTCTGGTGTTTCCAAGCCATGGTCCAGTGAATTTCGAACCAAATGGACTAATGGATCACCAATTTTTTCCATTACTGTTTTATCTAACTCTGTTTGTTCACCTGTTAGTTTAAGCTCAACCTTTTTACCCATCTTATCGGTCATATCGTGAACTAATCGAGGGAAGCGGTTGAATGCAAAACTAATCGGTAACATTCTGATCCGCATAATGCCTTCTTGCATTTCACGACTATTTCGCTCCAATTGAGCCAAACCATCAATCAATTGAGGTAACATTTCTGGCGTAAAATTATCACCAATTTGACTCAACATAGATTGAGTAATAACAAGTTCACCGACTAAATTGATTAAAGAATCAACCTTGTCCGTTCCTACACGAATAGAGCTTGCCGCAGGTGCAGCTTTGGCTTTTGCAGCAGCTTTAGGTACTGCAGCGGGTGCAGCCTCTGGTGTTGATATGGCAACTTCTGGTTCAGAAGTAATGCTTGCATCAACCTCAACAACTTCAGGTTCAATCGCTTCTTGTTTTTCAGCTTCTTCAGTAGAGCCACTATCACTCTCTTCTGACATCAGCTCGACAATTTCAAGATCACAATCATCATCAACCCATTCAAAGATTTCAACTACATCTTCTTTTGGAATATCACCTTTTAAGGTTAAATTCCATGCAAGGTAGCTATCTTCGGGTTCTAAGTCAGAAAATGGCGGTAATTTATCATCAAGTACCTCAACACTAAGATCACCTAAACTATCTAGTTCTCTTAACATTCGAACAGGATCATTACCTGTTTGCAGTAAGTGTTGATGAGGTCGGAAAGTAATGAACCAGCCCTGTGATGCGGAACCATCTTCCTCGTCATCTACAGCTACTTCACTGGTAGTTTCAGTAACGTCTTCCGCTACATTATCTTCGCCAGACATCATCGCTTCTAACTTAGTACGCACTTCGGCGATACGTTCATCATCAGTTTCTGTTTTTTGCTGTACCGCTGTCAGCATTTCACGTAAGACATCAACAGACTCTAATAATAGATTTGTCGATTCTCCTGTGACTTCTCGCTGGCCATTACGCATTTCATCCAGCATTGTCTCCATAACATGAGTAAACTCAGATACGGACATAAATCCAAATGTACCGGCCCCCCCTTTTATGGAGTGAGCGGCTCTAAAGATAGTATTAATGGCTTCGACATCTGCCGCACCAACATCAAGGTCAAGAAGACCTCCCTCCATTGCATCGAGACCTTCGAAACTTTCTTCGAAAAATACATCGTGAAATTGTGAAATATCTATACTCATAGCTTGTTCCTACTAAATTTAGAGCGAAACTTCCCTGCAAACATAACGTAAGTTATTGTTTTACCTTAGAAAGAGTAAATTAGCCCAGCACTTTTTTTATCGTAGCTAGCAACTGATCTGGGTTAAATGGTTTGACTAACCAACCCGTTGCACCTGCCGCTCGGCCTTCTTGCTTTTTATCCATTCCAGCCTCAGTTGTTAAAACTAAGATTGGAGTAAAACGGTATGCAGGTAACCCTCGAAGATTCTTTGTTAAGGTTAACCCATCCATTACAGGCATATTCACATCAGTTAACACAAGGTCAAATGATTGTGTTTTTGCAATATTTAATGCCTGCTGTCCATCTGCAGCATCAGTCACGGTATGACCTGCTGCCTTTAATGTGAACGATACCATTTGTCTCATTGAAGCTGAATCATCAACTGCCAAAATTTTTGCCATGGCTACTTTTTCCCCTACTATTTAGTGACACATTTATTTTTAATAATTAATCCATGCTTTCGCATAGCACTATTGGATATTCTCAACAGTATTGTCTTCTATATTCATAACTGATAACAAGCCTAAAAGACGAGCACTTCTTAAAAAAGCATCGCTTGGCTCTTCCCATTTTAAGGTATTCCCTTGTGACGCGGCTTCTTTTGTATAGGCATACATCATTTGTAGTGCTGCTCCATCAATCCGTTCAAGCTGACTTACATCAAAACGAACCGTATTGCCTTCCGCCACTTCAGTGAGTAATTTGGCATAGAGATCTCCAACATCTGCGATACCTAATGCATCACCACACTCAATTACAACTTCAGTATCTGCCATTACCACTTCCTCACCTAAAACTTATTCGCTAAAATATTACGCTGGATAAAGTTACTTTCATTCTTTATCCCATCTAATCCTTAAACTAAAAACGTATAAAATAATCACCATAATCAGCCAAAACATGATTCCAACGCTCACTCAATGTTCCAGGCTTAGCGGCCAATCCTATTCTGGTCATTCTTGCCGCTTTAGGGTTGCCACTTTCTAATCCAAGATACTTATTCTGCCGATAGTCTTGGTTCATAATCACTACTTTATTCCCCGTCATACCTTGTATCCTCTCATTTCATCTTGGTTATTAGTAATTTTAATAACCTTCATATGAGTAGAATAATGCAGAGACCATGCCAGTTAACTACAACTTCATTTGATAAAGAAAATCGCTATGTTCGTCGGTGCCATTGAGTTGTATTACGCTCATCATTATCGCGCTGCTCTTGCTTTGCTTCTTGCTGTACTTCTTCATTTTGATAACGTTCAACTAAAGAGTTCATTGCTTGCTCTTTCATTCGAACTTGCTTCCAAACCATCCGCTGCTGTTCTAACTGGTGATAACGGCTATCCACCTGTTGCTGCTGGGCTCCTATTGCTTGATCGAGTTGAACTAAGAAACCTCGTAACTCAAGCACCTTTTGAGCACTCATTACCAAGGTATCG
>ENA-ORXI01000703-ORXI01000703.1-sediment-metagenome-genome-assembly--contig:-NODE-703-length-27789-cov-5.157008_pt1 | contig 27789 bp, 32 predicted proteins | sample MGYA00237861_ERZ511468 | MGnify/ENA primary metagenome ERZ511468 (study PRJEB26299, sample SAMN06266213) | sediment metagenome | isolation source: Hudson Canyon methane seep mesocosm | place: USA:Hudson... | reverse complement strand
GCAGCAGTAGCACTTCCATTTAGTAGCAATAGAAATGCGTAAAGAATGGCGTATGACCAACCTATCCGACTAATTAAGTTAATTAAACCTAAGGGATTAATTGCTGCAAAAGCACTTTGTGTATAAGCCAAAGTCATCACGCTGGCTGGTAAAGTAAACCAGTAAAATACAATAATATTTATTACAAGAATATATGTAAAGAAGCTATCTGCTTGTGCAAATAGCAAATATGGGATAAACAATAAACCTAGCTGTTTAAGTGGTAAGTCATAATTTTCATTTAATACTTTGAATGTAAGCTCAGGAGACTCAAGATGACCTTCTGCTGTATTACGTAAAATTTCCATACCATATTTAATAACTGCAAATAAAAGCAGCATTGGAATCAGTATCGAAGGTAATATTGATAAGGAGAATGCCGCTCCAGAGAATAAGAATGCTATCAATGCGGTGAAGCTAGCCCCCCGCAGGAATATCGTGGCCAGAAAGGAAAAGACCAATAACACCAAAATCCCCGGCCCCTTTAATGGCAGTAAGAACAATTTAGGAATAACATCCCACAAGGGTTGAATCTGTTGTTGTGAACTTTCCATGTTTTTCCAAACTCCCTAAATTATCTTGTTTTCTTATAAATATATTCTTTCTGTTAGTTTATTTCTCTTGTTGTCGTTCACTACGGTGTTGGCGTATTTTCACTAAAGTAATGATCGGGCCTGATACAGCATAGATAAAAAAGCCACAAAATAAAACTATAGGCGGATCGTTAGCAATCAACGCGACAATCAATACAACTACAAGTAAGACAACAAAGGGGACTTTTCCACGTAAGTCCAGCTCTTTTAAACTGTGATACCGCACCGTGCTGACCATTAATATTCCACAAGCAAAGGTTAACGACAAAGCCGCAGCAGTAAGTATCGATTTCTCGATACTGTTCGTTGAGCCCAACCAGACTAGCCCAGCAAGACAGGCCGCCGCCGCCGGACTTGGCAATCCTTGGAAATAGCGTTTATCTTCTATGCCAATTTGAGTATTAAAACGCGCTAAACGTAGCGCTGCACAAGCGGTATAAACAAAAGCAACCATCCAGCCGAATTTCCCCATGTCTAATAATGACCATTGAAAGATGACTAAAGCTGGCGCTAAACCAAACGAAACCATATCGGCCAAACTATCAAACTCGGCTCCAAATGCACTTTGGGTATTCGTCATTCTTGCAATACGGCCATCTAAACCATCCATTACCATTGCCACAAAAATGGCAATAGCCGCCGACTCGAAGTCACCACGAATTGCAGCAACAATGGCATAAAAACCGGCAAACAAACCTGCTGTCGTAAACAAGTTTGGTAATAAATAAATACCGCGACTTTGTTGTTTCTTTTTGTCCGTCATTGAATATTCCATAATTTTTTTGATGTCGGCTCATGATAGCAGATGGACTTTAAATCATGCCTGTTGATGTGGCATAAATGATTATATATGCATACCAAAATGCTAATCATAATCTAGCATTTGAAATTGCTCTATAAAAGCAGTCGTTTTTAAAGGGTGGTATTTACCTATAATTTTATCGTTAAATTTATATGTAACTTTTTTAATCATCTATTGTCTTTATAATGCAGTATCACTTTTTCTTTTATCGTATTTAAGGACATTAAAAATGAACAAGTTTATCCTGAGCGTAACCCTTCTTTCGACCTGTTTAATATCTAACCAGGCATGGGCAAACCCATCCTTAGGTAATTCAGCTATCGAACAACATAACCAGAATGTTCAGCCTAATAGTTCATCTCAGTCTAATAACAATGCTAATCGGCGTGAACCAATTAAAAACGACGCATCATTAGGCCGTTCTGCTATTGAAAAAAGTAATGCAAATGTTCCGACGACTAACTCAGAAACCTCTCCTCAGTCTAATAGCCGTGAACCAATTAAAAATGACGCATCATTAGGCCGTTCTGCTATTGAAAAAAATAATGAAACACTTGATAGCAACATGCCGGAACAGTAACGCTGAACATAACAACTTAATACATCAATAAAAAAGGGGCTAATGTAAAAAACATTAGCCCCTTCACTTTCTTAATTAAGAATTAATTTTAATTCTTTTCTTTATCAACAATTTTTTGGATCCACGGCATCATTTCACGTAATTTAGCACCTGTTTTTTCGATTGGGTGCTCAGCATTGATATGACGCATTGAAGTCATTTCTGGGTAACCAGATTGACCTTCAAGGATAAATTGTTTTGCATATTTACCTTCTTGAATGTTTTTCAAAGCTTCACGCATAGCCCAACGACTTTCTTCGTTGATAATTTTTGGGCCTGTTACATATTCGCCATACTCAGCGTTATTTGAAATCGAGTAGTTCATGTTAGCGATACCGCCTTCATACATAAGATCTACAATCAATTTTAATTCATGTAAACATTCGAAGTATGCCATTTCTGGAGCGTAACCTGCTTCAGTTAATGTTTCAAAACCAGCTTTAACAAGTTCAACCGCACCACCACATAAAACAGCTTGTTCACCGAATAAATCAGTTTCAGTTTCATCACGGAAAGTTGTTTCGATGATACCTGTACGGCCACCACCAACACCAGAAGCATATGACAATGCGATCTGTTTAGCCTTACCAGACGCATCTTGCTCAATAGCGATCAAATCAGGAATACCGCCACCTTTAACAAATTCACTACGTACTGTGTGACCAGGTGCTTTAGGAGCAATCATAATGACATCCAAATCAGCACGTGGCATAACTTGTTTGTAGATAATTGCAAAACCGTGAGCAAATGCTAAAACAGCACCTTGTTTTAGGTTTGGTTCGATTTCTTCTTTATATAATTGTGATTGGAACTCATCTGGAGTCAAAATCATAACCAAATCAGCGTTAGCTACTGCTGTTTTAGTATCAGAAACTTTCAGGCCTTCAGCTTCTGCTTTAGCAATAGAAGATGAACCTGCACGTAATGCAACGGTTACATCAACACCTGAATCTTTCAGATTGCAAGCATGTGCATGGCCTTGTGAACCATAACCAACGATTGTTACTTTCATGCCTTTAATAATAGACAGGTCACAATCTTTATCGTAATACATATTCAAACTCATGATTTAATTCCTTAAATACTTCAAAAATCTTTCTTGCAACACCTTAAATGTGCAAACTTTTTTCACCGCGTGCAATTCCGGAAACACCAGAACGCACTGTTTCTAAAATTTTATGTTCCGTTAATGACTCAATAAATGAATCTAACTTGTCGCCAGAACAGGTCAACTCGATTGTGAATGTTGTCGAGGTGACATCAATAATATTGCCAGCAAAAATATCTGCTAGTCGTTTAACATCTTCACGTTGTGCCATGCTGGCCGCTTTGACCTTAATCAGCATCATTTCACGTTCGATATGTGGGCCATCAGTCAACTCTAATAGTTTCACCACGTCGATCAATTTATTTAACTGTTTAGTGATTTGTTCTATCACTCGATCAGTACCGCTCGTTACAATTGTCATGCGTGACAATGAAGGATCTTCAGTTGGTGCAACCGTTAATGACTCAATATTATAACCACGAGCAGAAAACAAACCTGCAACGCGAGACAAAGCCCCTGCTTCATTTTCAATCAAAATAGAAATAATATGGCGCATTATGATAATTCTCGTTCAGGACTTTGTGGCAATATGCAATTTGGAGACATATGCATCTCATTGTGAGCTTTACCAGCCATAATCATCGGATATACATTTTCCGTTTGATCGGTCACGATATCCATAAAGACCAAACGATCTTTCATGGCAAATGCTTTTTCCATCATCGGTTTCAAATCTTCCGGTTTTTCAACACGCATACCGACATGGCCATAACTTTCCGCTAATTTTACAAAGTCTGGCAATGATTCCATATAGGAATGTGAATAACGATTGTCATAGAAAAATTCCTGCCACTGACGAACCATGCCTAAATAACGATTATTTAAAGCAATGATCTTAATCGGCAATCCATATTGCAAACAGGTTGATAGTTCCTGAATACACATTTGGATACTACCTTCACCGGTGACACAAACAACCGTTTCATCTGGGTATGCCAATTGAACCCCCATTGCTGCTGGCAAACCAAAGCCCATGGTTCCAAGACCACCAGAGTTGATCCAACGGTTAGGTTTATCAAAACCATAATATTGAGCAGCCCACATTTGATGTTGTCCAACATCAGAGGTCACATAAGCATCGCCGTTAGTAATCTCATGTAATAGTTCAACGGCAGCTTGTGGTTTGATCTTGTCACTGTTTTTGTCATAAGACATGCATTTTTGTGAACGCCAGCCATTAATAATCGACCACCATTCTTCTATAGCTTCTGCTTTTGGTTGGTTTTTTTCTAATGCTAAAGCTTCATTCATCTCTTGAAGCACACCCGCCACATCACCCACAATAGGAATGTCTACAGTAATATTCTTTGATATTGATGATGGATCGATATCAATATGAATAATCTTCGCATCTGGGCAAAATTCGGCTAATTTTCCAGTGACACGATCATCAAAACGAGCACCAACCGCAATCAAAACATCACAATCATGCATCGCCATATTTGCTTCGTAACTACCATGCATACCCAACATGCCAACAAATTGCTGATCGCTAGCAGGAAAAGCACCTAAGCCCATCAAGGTACTGGTAATTGGATAACCAAGTTTATGTACAAACGTACGTAACTCTTCTGAGGCATTACCCAGTACAACACCACCACCGCTATAAATCATAGGTTTGCTTGCAGTCAATAGCATCTTCACTGCACGTCTTATCTGACCAGGATGACCTTTTACTGTTGGTTGATACGAACGCATAGTGACCGTTTCAGGATAAAGATAAGGTACCTTAATATTTGGATCGGTAATATCTTTGGGTACATCAATCACAACAGGACCAGGACGACCAGTCGTAGCAACATAAAAGGCTTTTTTAATTGTTTCAGCTAATTTAGTAACATCTTTAACTAAAAAATTATGTTTTACGCAGGGACGTGTAATACCGACAGCATCAACTTCTTGGAATGCATCACTACCAATTACCGCTGACGGTACTTGGCCTGTAATTACAATCATCGGAATTGAATCCATATACGCGGTAGCAATACCTGTTACGGCGTTGGTAGCCCCTGGTCCAGAAGTAACAAGGACAACTCCAGGTTTACCTGTCGCACGCGCATAACCATCAGCAGCATGCGTAGCTGCTTGTTCATGACGCACAAGAATATGTTTGACGTCATCCTGTTGATACAGTGCATCATAGATATGAAGTACCGAACCACCGGGATATCCAAACAAATATTCAACGCCTTCGTCTTTCAAACAACGAACAAGAATGTCAGCACCGCTTAATTCCACGTGTTCCCCTTAAATTCATTTGCCCGAGCGGCAAATATAAAAATATCAAACGTGTAAATGTACTCAAAATACCGCCTTAGGTCAAGGAAAACAACGTCTAAAGCCCTTGCTTTATCTAAGTTTAATCTCAGCAATATCGGCTTATTTGTTTAGCTATGGCATAATTCCAGCCTATGACAAATACAAACACACTTGAAATCACTCTCACCCAACCTGATGATTGGCACCTACATTTGCGGGATAATTCCGCGTTAAATAGGACGGTAGTTGATACTGCACGTTATTTTGGCCGGGCCATTATCATGCCAAATTTACGCCCTCCAGTGACCGATACTAAGGCGGCTATTGAATATCAGCAACGCATAATGAAAGCGCGTCCAGATGATAGCGACTTCCAACCATTAATGACATTGTACTTAACCGACAATACTAGTGCGCAAGAAATTCAATATGCTTATGACAGTGGTATTGTTCATGCCGTTAAACTATACCCAGCTGGTGCAACCACAAATTCAGATGCCGGCGTAACAGATCTACAATTATGCTACTCAGCATTAGAACAAATGCAAAAGCTTGGCATGCCTCTATTAGTTCATGGTGAAGTTACTGACGCTGCAATTGATGTATTTGATCGCGAACAAGTGTTTATTGATCGGGTTTTAGAACCGTTACTACAAGATTTCCCCGAATTAAAAGTAGTGTTTGAACATATCACGACTGAGGATGCTGTCAGCTTTGTTACTTCACAAAACAAACATATAGCTGCCACCATTACCCCCCACCATTTATTATTAAATCGTAATGATTTATTAGTAGGTGGCATACATCCTCATAATTACTGCCTGCCAGTATTAAAACGTAATACGCATCAACAAGCGTTAATCAAAGCTGCAACCAGTGGCAATCCAAAATTCTTTTTAGGAACCGACAGTGCCCCTCACGCACAAGATGCAAAAGAAACAGCCTGTGGTTGTGCCGGCATCTATAGTTCACATGCGGCCATTGAGCTATATGCTGAAGCGTTCGAAGCTGCAAGCTCACTCGATAAATTAGAAGGATTTGCTAGCTTTTATGGCGCTGACTTTTATAACTTAGTCAGAAATAGTCGCACCATAACGCTCAGCAAACAATCTTGGGAAGTACCACAGCAGTATGAGTTTTCAGATCAAGCGTTGATCCCAATGCGTGCCGGACAAGATATTCTTTGGCAAGTTACAGCGATCGAATAAGCTTGAATTTGAGGTAGGACACAGCCTCAAACTTTAGTGTCTACCTTAGGATATAACTGTAAGCCCTTAATTCCATAAATAAATCACTGGCACAGACTTTGCTAAGTCATTGTCAAGGTCAAATTTCTGACATTTATTGAGGGAATAAAAAATGAATACTTTTCAACTTAGTAAAAATGAATTGCGAGTATTAATTGCAGCATCCATTCTTTTACCACTGTTCTGTTTTGTTGCTGGCATTTATACCACTAATAATATCAAGCAAAGCAGCGCAAGCGCTACGCCGAATATCACTACGGTTGTTCAAACGCTTCCTCTTCCTGCCGTTACTACCGTTGAAGAAACAACAGCCAATACAGACGTGAGTCTTACTTCGGATGAAGCAAAAACCATTGTCAAAGTAGATGAAGTTGTTATTGCTGAAGAATCAGCAGCTGTTATCACAGTTGCTAAAACTGAGGTTAAAGAAGAAATACCATCTTACTATGTAGTTCAAGCAGGCCTATTCTCACACTACATCAATGCAAATCAATACCAATACAAATTGCATGTTAAAGGCATCGATACTCAAATATTGAATACTGAAAAAGATGGCAAAGCAAGTTACCGCATTGTGCTAGATATATTTGGTTCTAAAAATGACGCACTTGAATTGTTAAACACGATTAAAGAAACACAAAATATTGATTTATATGTCACAGAGATAGAAGACAGCGCAAAAGTACAAAAAGTAGCATTACTATAACGCTAGTTTAACTTCTCGAATAAAAAACAAGAAAAAGCCAGTTGGGTTTCCAGCTGGCTTTTTCATTTAAACTTTATAGTTCTACACCAATGCGGCGAGCAACTTCTTCGTAAGCTTCAATCACGCCGCCTAAACCTTGGCGGAAACGGTCTTTGTCTAGTTTCTTACGAGTATCAGCATCCCACAATCTACAGCCATCAGGGCTAAATTCATCACCTAATACAACTTCGCCTTTGAATAAACCAAATTCAAGTTTGTAATCAACTAAGATCATGCCTGCATCAGCAAATAGTTTTTGTAAGGAATCATTAACCTTAAAGGTTAATTCTTTCATCTTGGCCACATCGTCAGCTTTGGCCCAACCAAATGTTTCAATATGATATTCATTGATCATTGGGTCATGCAGTGCATCATCTTTAAGGAAAAACTCAAAAACAGGTGGCGATAACACCATGCCATCTTCAACACCTAAACGTCGACATAAACTACCTGAAGCCACATTACGCACCACACATTCCACGGGCATCATTTGCATGTTTTTAACTAAAGCTTCGTTTGCATTCAATAGCTTTTCAAAATGCGTTGGAATGCCCGCTTCTTGCAGGTAATCCATAATAAACGCATTAAATTTATTATTTACTTCGCCTTTGCGACTTAGCTGTTCAACTTTTTCACCGTCAAATGCAGAGGTGTCATCACGAAAGCTTAAAATAACAAAATCGTCATCGTCTGTTAAATAAACGCTTTTTGCTTTGCCCGCATATAATTCTTGTCTTTTTTCCATACGATTTCTCTTTAACCGTTAGTTAATTCTCGCCATTCAAATCCAGTCATTTGTTCAGCAATTGTGATCCAACTTTGATCGCAATTTAATGCTTGGGCAAATAATGGACTGACTATATTTGGCGAATTATTCTTTTCACTTAAATGCATTGCAACAATATGTTGCAAGCGAGATGTATCAATTTTCTCTAATAATTTTGCTGATTGTACGTTATTTAAATGTCCCAAACGACCAGCAACGCGATATTTCAAATGTTCTGGATATTCACCTTGATCTAACATTTCCATATCATGATTAGCTTCTAGTAATAAAGCATCACAGGCAGTTAAATGTTCTTCTATTACTGGTGTTATTGAGCCTACATCAGTAAGCAAACCTAGTTTATGTTGACCATCATGGAAAACAAACTGACTAGGTTCACGAGCATCATGAGGCACAGGAAATGGTTGTACTTCAATATCGCCAACTGAAAAAGATTCATGGCAATTAAATTCGCTCACCAAATCGGCAACATCAGCAGCAAGACAACCGGCTGTGCCAGCAGTAGCATAAACAGGTAACTTATATTTTCTAGCTAAAACACGCACACCATTAATATGATCTGCATGTTCATGTGTTACTAAAATCGCAGTTAATTTACTTGCATCAAACTTCAACCGTTGCAGGCGTTTTTCTGTTTCCCGCGCAGAGAAACCACAGTCTACCAATAAGGAAGTATCCTTATGCGAAATTAGCGTTGCATTACCTCGGCTACCGCTTCCAATAGAAGCAAAACGCATTATTGAGACAATTGCTCTTGCATCAATCCTAATAAACGTTTGGCAGTGTCAGTCGAAATTCGTGTTTCTTCTGGATCCAAAATAACAATCTTAGTTTTATCCGCATCCGAAATTAATTTAATAAAGTAAAACTCTTCCGGTGCTTGATCAACCTCGTCTTCCCAAAAAGTCAGTGCATCAACCCAGCTATCATCATCTTGTTCAGCCACATTAAATGGGTCAAGATAACGGACAAAATAAAGACCTCTAGAACGGTCACGCTCTTCAACAGCAAAACCTTTGCTGTCTAATACACGACCAACACGTTTCCATACATCAGCAAAGCCTTGTTCAACAACGAGTGCTTGTTGACCATTTTCCTCATCTATTAACACAGTTGTAACAGAGGATACGTGTGGTTGGCTGGCTTTTACCTCTTCAATTTTCTTTTGATCTTCTTGATATAATACACCAAGGAAATCAGCTAGTTGGCGTAACATTGCTTCATCTTTTTGCGGATTTAGCTCATCACCTCGACCAGAAATAAAGACTTCAGCATGTTTTGACGTATCACCACGTTCCATGCGAACTCTAAATGGATAGTTATCAACACCACCGTTGGTATCCATCAAGCCAATACGTTCGTCCTTGCGGGTAATGTCATATTCTTTTTGTATCCAGAAGTTTTGTAATCGCTGCCATGTAACTTCACGATCACCCGGAATCACCAAATGACGTCGATCGCCTTCACCGGATAAAGCAGGTTTCGAGTCTGGGGTGATGCTATATTTACTGGCTAAAGGATTAGTTGCCGCCTCTTCAAACTCAGAATAAGTTGCAGATGAATTTGCATTGCCAGCAATTTCATCATTAATACGCGCCGTGCTTAAATCTGGCGGCACATCTAAAGGTGGCATTGTTTCCGCTTTGCGATATTTCTGACTATTATCTGGGACTATCTCATCTATGGCCGGCAACGATCCGCAGCCACTTACTATTGTCGTAATCAGTACAGCTAAGGATGTATAGGTAAAACGTTTCAAGATCATGTCTGTATGTGTACTCAGTTATTAATTCAATACGCCAGCCGCAACTAAAGCATCGCGAACTGGTTGATGATATTGTTCTGATAATTCTGTCATCGGCAAACGAATACCTTCAGGAATCAACTCCATTTGAGTTAACGCCCATTTGACAGGAATTGGATTCGCTTCCAAAAATAAATTTTCATGAAGAAGCACTAAATCATTGTTTATCTGGTGTGCCATTTTACCATCACCAGCAAGCGCCGCTACACACATATTATGTAATGCAGCCGGTGCAACATTAGCGGTTACCGAGATAGTGCCAACCCCTCCAGCTAAAATAAAGTCTACTGTATTGGCATCTTCGCCAGTGTAAAGTTCAATTTTATCACCACAAAGTGTTCTAATTTGTTCGGCTCTATTCAGATCGCCAGTTGCCTCTTTAATGCCAATGATATTTGAAATATCGGCAAGACGAGCAACAGTTTCAGGTAATAAGTCACAGGCTGTACGGCCAGGAACATTATATAAGATCTGCGGAATAGCAACAGCTTCAGCGATGGCTTTATAGTGAAGGTATAAACCTTCTTGTGTTGGTTTATTATAATAAGGTGTCACCAACAACACAGCATCAACACCTAAGTCTTTTGCATGTTGAGTCAGCTCAATGGCTTCGCTCGTTGAATTTGCCCCAGTGCCTGCAATGACAGGAATACGACTATTAACTTGCTCAACCACCAAACGAATCACTTCACAGTGTTCTTCAACGGTTAACGTTGCTGATTCTCCAGTTGTTCCGACGGCCACAATGGCATCAGTTCCTTCTTTAATATGGAACTCAACTAGCTGTTTCAGGCAGGCACTATCTAGCGAACCATCTGCTCGCATTGGTGTTACTAGTGCTACCATACTACCGCTAAACATCGTCACAACACTCCTAAAAATAAACGGCAATGGTACTTTGCCAGCTACAAGATGACAAGGTTAGCCATGCTTGTGTAAGGTATATTTTTAATCATAGTCAACAATTCAGGACAATTCATGAGCAAAGTTCAACTTAATCAACCGGTACCTAACTTCGAACTTCCCAGCACTGGCGATAAAACTTTTCAATTATCAGAACATTTAGGAAAAAATATCCTTATCTATTTTTACCCTAAAGACAATACGCCAGGCTGCACATTAGAAGGCCAAAACTTTAGAGATAACATCGAAACATTTAACAAACACAATACCGTGATCTTAGGCATTTCTAGAGACAGTGTTCGTGTGCATGAAAACTTTAAAACTAAACAAGCATTCACTTTTGATTTGCTTTCAGATGCAGAAGAACTTGCTTGCGCATTGTTTGATGTTTTACATCTGAAAAAAAATTATGGCCGCGAATATATGGGCATCGTGCGCAGTACATTCTTAATAGATACTAATGGTGTACTAAAAAACGAATGGCGCAATGTCAAAGTCAAAGAACACTTAGAACAAGTACTTGAAGTAGTAGAAAAGCTGTAATGTCGCCTGCTTGAAAAAAAAGTTTTTTTCGCGCTTTTGACACTAAAATCACATCAAGCCTTGGCCTGTCTTGGCTAAGGCTTTTCCCTCCAAAGTTATCCACATTTTGTACACAAGAAACCAACAAAATATACACTTGCATTTTGTGACAAAGCACACTATCTTGTGGTTAAACCAATAGCGAACCACTACAGCTTGTGGTTTTAAGGTTTTACCCTTTTACGCTAGATCAACGCAGGATATAAGCATTATGGCAAGTGAATCAACAGCAAAAGTTCCTCCAAACACATCAACTCAAAGTCAATATCAGGTTATTCGCCGTAATGGTCAGGTAACCTCTTTTGATAGCAATAAAATTGCCGTCGCAATTACCAAAGCATTTCTAGCTGTTGAGGGCGACTCAGCACAAGATAGTAGTCGTATTCACGAAGTGGTTGCTAAAATCACTGAGCAAATTGCTGGTAATTTAACGCGTCGCCTTGATGATGCTGGCACCGTTCATATCGAAGATATTCAAGATCAAGTTGAATTGGCTTTGATGCGAGAAGGTGAATATAAAGTTGCTCGTGCCTATGTTTTATACCGTGAATCTCAATCTCAAAAACGCGCTGAAGAAGAAAAACAACATCCTAGTGCAGTAAGTGACAATACACTTTATGTTACTGCGGTCGATGGTACTAAAAGCCCACTGGATCTGACTCGCCTACAAAACCTAATTATCGAAGCCTGTGAAGGCATTAGTGAAGTTGATAGCGACGCTATTTTAAAAGATACTCAATATAATCTGTTTGATGGGGTTGCTGAAGCTGATGTTGAAAAAGCATTGGTCATGGCTGCTCGTACTTTTATTGAAAAAGATCCGGCCTATAGCACTGTTGCTGCCCGTTTATTAATGGATAGCATCCGCCGTGAAGCGTTAACTTATGTCTATGATGCTCCTCGCCATGCTTCTCAATCAGAAATGGCTGATGCCTATCCAGACTACTTCGCACACTATATCGAACGTGCTATTGAACATGAGTTATTAGATCCAAATCTAGCTCAATATGATCTTGATAAATTAGGTAAAGCATTAAAACCAGAAAATGATTTCAGTTTTACCTACCTAGGTCTGCAAACCTTATACGATCGTTACTTCATCCATTATGATGATACCCGTTTTGAATTGCCTCAAGCCTTTTACATGCGCGTTGCAATGGGACTTGCGATGAATGAACTAGACCGTGAAAATCGGGCTATCGAATTTTATAACTTATTGTCATCTTTTGACTTTATGAGCAGTACCCCTACTTTGTTTAACTCGGGCACTTTACGTCCACAACTATCATCATGTTACTTAACAACAGTGCCTGATGACTTAAGCGGCATCTACAACGCCATGCGTGATAATGCTTTGTTATCTAAATATGCTGGTGGTTTAGGTAATGACTGGACACGTGTTCGCGGCCTAGGTTCACACATCAAAGGCACTAACGGTAAATCTCAAGGTGTCGTGCCATTCTTAAAAGTGGCTAACGATACAGCGGTTGCAGTAAACCAAGGTGGTAAACGTAAAGGTGCTGTTTGTGCTTATTTAGAAACATGGCATATCGATGTTGAAGAATTCTTAGATCTTCGCAAAAACACCGGTGATGATCGTCGTCGTACTCATGACATGAATACCGCGAACTGGATCCCAGATTTATTCATGAAGCGTGTTGCAGAAAATGCTAACTGGACTTTATTCTCGCCAGAAGAAGTATCTGATCTTCATGACTTAACCGGTTTGGAATTTGAAAAAGCCTATGCCGAATATGAAGCCAAAGCTGCCAAGGGTGAAATTCGCAATACCAAAACACTTCTGGCCAATGACTTATGGCGCAAGATGTTAGGCATGTTGTTTGAAACAGGCCATCCATGGGTCACATTTAAAGATCCATGTAACTTACGTAGCCCACAGCAACATGTTGGCGTGGTACATAGTTCAAACCTATGTACAGAAATCACACTCAATACCTCAAACGATGAAATTGCTGTGTGTAATCTAGGTTCGGTCAACCTGCCTCAGCATATTGTTGATGGCAAGCTAGACTTAGACAAAGTAAAACGCACCGTCACTACGGCAATGCGTATGTTAGATAACGTTATTGAATATAACTATTACAGCGTGCCACAAGCACGTCACTCTAACTTACAACATCGTCCTGTCGGTCTAGGCATCATGGGTTTCCAAGATGCTTTATACAAAATGCGTCTGCCATACAGCACCGAAGAAGCAGTGACCTTTGCTGATACCTCTATGGAAGCGGTGAGTTATTACACCATCGAAGCCTCATCAGATTTAGCTGCCGAACGTGGCATCTATAATTCCTACGAAGGCAGCTTGTGGAGTCAAGGTATCTTACCGATCGACTCTATCAAGATCTTAAAAGAAGCTCGTGGTGATTATCTGCAACAAGATGAAAGCCAAACCTTAGATTGGGATACCTTACGTAACAAAGTTAAAGCTCAAGGTATGCGTAACTCTAATACCATGGCGATTGCACCAACGGCGACCATTTCTAATATTTGTGGTGTGAGCCAATCGATTGAACCGACGTATCAAAACTTATTTGTTAAATCGAACCTATCGGGTGAGTTCACAGTTATTAACCCATACATGGTTGATGACTTGAAAGAGCGTGGTTTGTGGGATGAAGTCATGGTTAACGACTTGAAATACTTCGATGGTAGTTTGCAATCTATTGACCGTGTTCCAGCCGAGCTAAAAGCGCTTTATACCACCGCATTTGAAATGGATGCACGTTGGTTAATTGAAGCAGCGTCACGTCGTCAAAAATGGTTAGATCAAGCACAAAGTTTGAACTTATACATGGCGGAACCATCAGGTAAAACGATGGATAATCTCTACAAACTTGCGTGGGTACGTGGTCTAAAAACGACTTACTATTTACGTTCGATGGGTGCTACCGCTGCTGAGAAAACAAGTAGTGCAGCTCCTACTCCGCCGTCAGTTGCCGTCGTGCCATCTAAACCTGCAGCAATATCAAGCTCAGCCGCAGCCAGTGATGAACTTGTCTTAGGCGAAGGCATAGAAGCACCACAAGCATGCTCGATACTTGAACCAGACTGCGAGGCTTGTCAATAATGTTAGATTGGGACGACCCATTTGCAGCGCCCGCTGCCAAAGTTGAAGCAGAGGAAATTGCACCAGCGGCTAACGAAGCTGTTGTGACTCCTACGCCTGAATCTACGCAAGCATCTGCAGTAGTTCCAAAACCTCAGCCACGGCCAAACATGATGCCCTTGGCTAATATTGACCCCATTAATCCGGATGATAAACGGGTTATCAATGGCATGACAGATATCAACCAACTAGCACCGTTCAAATATCCTTGGGCATGGGAATACTTCCTTAATGCCAACAAGAATCACTGGACACCACTTGATATTAATATGGCACAAGATGTTCATGACTATCGTCACAACCTGACAGTCGAAGAACGTCATGTTTATGAAAATGTATTGTCCTACTTAACCACTTCCGACATCTTAGCCATGCGTAATATTGGCTTGGCGGTAATGGAAAAAATGAGTGCGCCTGAGCTGCAAATTTATCAAGCGCGCCAAGTGTATGAAGAAGCGCTACATACATGGACATACCAACACTGTATTGAAACTATTGGCCTCGACCAAAGTGAAATTTATAACCGTTATCGTGTAGTGCCAGAGATCAATCAAAAGATCCAAATGGCCAATAATCGCCTCTCTTCCGTTTTACGTAGCGATATTGATTTACGTGATCGCGATGAATTAGAAAACTTTGTCATGGCTTATACCTTCTTTGGCGGTATTTTTGAAGGTTGCTGGTTCTATAATGGTTTCACCCCGATTTTTGCCTTGCAACGTCGTGGTTTAATGAAAGGCACTGCTGAACAGTTCCAATACATCATGCGTGATGAAGTATTGCATGCCTCTTTTGGTATTCGTGTCGTCAAACAAATCATCAAAGAAGAAAACGTCAAACTCGACCCACGGAAAGTGCAACAAATGTGGGAAGAAGCGGATGCTGCCGAAGAAATCTATGCCGGCTATATTTTGCGTGACCCAATCTTAGGTTATTCAAAAGAAGCCCATATCGGCCAATTCCGTTTTATTGCTAACCGCAGGGCCAAACAGCTTGGCCATGAAATACCCTTCCCAGGTGCTGAAGCCACCCTACCCTGGCTTGATGAACAGGCCAATATGAAGAAAGAGAAAAATTTCTTCGAAACGAAAGTCACCGAATACCAAACAGGTAGCGCACTAAAATGGGATTAAACATCAAGCCAGAACGAAAAATCGTTCTGGCTTTTTTGTAACAAAAGAACAGAAATAACAATAATGAACAAAAGGATTTGTCAGCAACAAGGTTAATAACGAAACAAAATGAACATGTAGTCAAACGTAAAATTCAACAACATCTTTTTTTAAACGAATAGATTTAGGAGAAACACGATGACAAAAAACATTGAACTTTGGGACGATAACAAAAACCACATCTGGGGTGTATTAACAGATGATAATACCGTCGAATTAACCGCCATTGATAGCGAAGCCATCAAAGGCAAATTACAAGATAATAAATTCGATTTAGAAAGCACCTCAAACCATCTCTGGGGTTTTCTAAGTGGCGACAAAATAGAACTCTGGGATGATCACCTTCATCACCTTTCTGGTGATTTAACCTAAAGCTCATGTTTTACTTTATTTGGCAGAAAAGACGAAGGCCCTTGGCCTTGTAATTCTGAATAATTAATAAAATAGTTACTTCTAATTAATTAGTTACAATCAATAGTTAAAGTAATATCAGAATTATGAGGCCTCCTGCTTAACAATTGTTATGGGCTACCAAGGAATGGGCTTTGTGGAAATAATAGAAAGAATCAGAAAAGCAAAAATAGGTACTCCAGCAAGTTTAGAGGTTGTAGAGATTGCAGAAAAAGAACTTGGTTTTCCATTGCCACCTATTTTGAGGGAAATATATTTAAAAGTGGCTAATGGAGGTATTGGCCCAGGATACGAGATACTTGGAGTTAAGGGCGGCCATACATCCGATGAAGGTGAGTCTATTTCAGAGTTATATACTTCCTTAGGTCGCTCCGATCCAGAAGACCCAGAATGGAAATGGCCCGAAGCTTTGGTACCCTTTTGTCATTGGGGCTGTTCAATTTACTCCTGCTTTGATGCTAAGAAAGAAAGCTTTCCGGTAATTTGGTTTGATCCAAACATGCGAGAAATAGGTGAACCTATGGTGCAGCAGTTTATACCGCACAAGGGTTCATTAATCGAATGGCTTGAGAGCTGGTTAAGTGGTGATGACCTTTGGGCCGAAACATATGGCTCATAAAAAGATACAAGTGGAGTCATCAAAGGATCAACCAGCCTGATTGTGTTTAGCTAAAGGCATTTAGCTCAAAAACTAATACAGATTAAAGAAAAATGGATTTTTCACCGCTATACAGTCAACTATTTTCTATGCTTTGGTATTTGATACCATTTTTTATCTTTATCACCCTATTCAAATCAGCATGGTTCAAAGGTGTACTGGGTGAGTTTATTGTAAATTTACTTGCCCGCTTTCAACTTGATAAAAATGTTTATCACTTATTAAAAAACGTAACACTTCCAACCGAAAATGGCACTACACAAATTGACCATATTATTGTGTCGGTTTATGGGGTGTTTGTGGTAGAAACTAAAAATATTCGCGGCTGGATCTTTGGCAATGCTCATCAAAAGATGTGGACTCAACAAATATTTAAACATAAAAATAAATTTCAAAACCCACTGCACCAAAACTATAAACACGTTAAAACCATCCAGGCTTTGCTAAACCTCAGTGACGAGCAACTACATTCCGTTATTGTATTTGTTGGTAATAGTGAATTCAAAACACCTCAACCTGACAATGTTACTTACGGTATGGGTTATATTCGATATATTAAATCCAAGGCGGATTTACTCATAACTCTTAGAGAAAAAGACCAAATTATTTCCTCGATTGAAAATGGTCGATTAACGGCTTCATTAAAAACAAATCGTAAACATACTCAACATGTAAAAGAAATTATCTCTGAAAAAGAAACGTTAAATCCATGCCCAAAATGTGGCAATGAAATGCGATTACGTGAAACAAAGAAAGGCGAGAACAAAGGTAAACAATTTTGGGGATGCTCAAGCTTTCCACGTTGTAGGTCAACTATTCCTTTAACCCCATGAACGTTAACCTATAGCTCATTACAAGCGCCAAACCATTGTTAATTAAACCATTCGCTCCTCATTTCAAACCATCAAGCATATTTGTTTCTGCTTCTGTTTAAATTAAATCCCTTTTTTAATTTACGAATATAAATTAGACTTATCAACCTACATTCAACGATATGCAAGCCCTATGAACCGTCAAAAAAAGTTAGTTCAACTGCAAAAAAAAAGGCTAAGAAACCCTGAAAAACGCCTGCAAGATAGTAAGAAAGAAAAGTACATATCAAAGGCCGAAAGAGCAAAACTGGCATTAGAAGCTGAGAATACGACTCAGGGAATTGAAGGGGACGAAAACTAGAGAAAAAAATAAAAGGTGACGGAGGGGTTAAAGCTTAACCAATCGAAGCTCACATATTGCATAAACAAACCTAATCGAACTCTCTACATCAAACCATCAAGCATATTTTTTTCTGCTTCTGTTAAGCCGTTTCTTTGAATTTGCTCGTGAAGTGATAAGTGAGCTGGACGACGATAATTTTGTAGTCGCATTCTTCGTTCTATATGGCGACGACTATCATAACGTCGCTCTATATGACGACGATCTTCTTTTGGCCACAAAAAATAGCTTTCGTTAACCGCGTGTACCCATTTATCACTACCAAATGGATATGTAATAGTGCGACGGCAATGATTGCGCCTTTCTTCTATTCGTCGATGATTATGTCTAGAACTCGTTGAATTTGTAATATTCATTAGGATCTTCCTCCAAAACCCCTCAGTTAAGATTAAGACTCTTACTTTTGTTATTTAGTTCATCAAGTTCAATGAGATAGCGAGTGTTGTTATTGAGTTTTATTGCTCAATATTATGCATATTAGCCAGAAACAACTTCAGTTATGCGGAGGGTTCAGTACCATTTACTCGTGCAACACAGGCATCAAACATATCTTTATGTACTTCAGTCGGAGAGAGATTCGTTGGATGGAGATAAACACGTTTTGCAATGGCAAGTAAGTCCGTTCGTCCTTGACTGTCTGCGTAGATCTCATTTACTTTTTGCTCAAACTGAGACCAATCATCGCCTTCTGTTTGACGAACTGTTTGTATTTCGCGAGCCGTGCCGGCTTGATAAACACAACTTGTAATTGTCCCACGCTCCAACTCTTCAGCGGCATAAGACGGTAAGGTAAAAGCGATGGCTAATATTACTATTATTTTATGCTGCATTTTCTTACTCTCATTCGTTAAACTATGGGAGATTTAATCTTACCCTGTTTGAGTAAAAAAATGACCCAATTATTACCGCATGTTGAAGTTGAAACAAATGATAACCCTACTGCCTCGGTTATTTGGCTGCATGGTTTAGGCGCTGATGGACATGACTTTGAACCCATCGTCGAGCAATTGTCTTTGCCTAAAGATGCCGCTATTCGATTCATCTTTCCTCATGCACCTTCATTGCCTGTAACGATCAACAATGGCGCAGTTATGCCCGCTTGGTATGACATTTTAGAAATGAGCATTGAACGAGAAGTTGATGAAACTCAGCTAAAAATTTCGTCGGCTTCAATTATTGATTTTATTAATCACGAGATAAGTCGAGGTATTAAAAGCGAACGTATTATTATTGCAGGCTTTTCACAAGGTGGCGCTGTTGCCTTTGATGTTGCCCTCTCCTTTCCCAAAAGGCTTGCTGGTTTACTTGCTTTATCAACCTATTTTGCCACTAAAGACAGTGTTGAATTTAACAATATTAACCAAGAAATGCCTATTCAAATTCACCATGGTGACTATGATGCTGTTGTTCCGATAGTGTTGGGGAATGAAAGTCATAAGCTATTATTATCAAAAGGTTACCCGGTAAACTTAAAAACATATGCAATGGAACATTCTGTTTGTGCTCAACAAATTGCAGATCTTAGCCAGTGGTTTATCGATACTCTACAACTTGAAGAGTAATAGAGTAAAACCACAATGAGAAATATATTAAGAGAAAAGATTATCACTGTCTGTGATAACAAAATTGATAAAAAAGGCACAACTGTCGGCTTGTCATTTTATGCGTTTTTTGCCAATAAAAATGACGATCCCGAATTGTTAATGGAGGCTGCTGAATGGTGGATAAAAACACATCAATTAGATCATTTTGAAAAAGCCGTTAAAATTAAGAATATGGTTCAACAAGGTAAGTAAACGTAAAGCTGTACTGAAAAATAATATAACAATGTCATCATTATTAATTAAATTAAGGGCAAATAATGAAAATCAAAAAGTACTTTCTGATCCTAGCATTCCTTATGGTATCGGTTATCGCTCTGTTATACGGTGTTTGTCCTCAGTGGTTTGCTAAAACATTTCTTGGCATCAATGAGGTAGATGTCAATATGGCTCATATTCTTAGAGCGGTTATGGGCCTTTATCTCGCACTCGGCATATTTTGGTTAGTATCAGCATTTAGTGACCAATATAGAAATGTGGCCGTGTTAACGACAATGATTTTCTCTGGCGGTTTAGTGACAGGTAGGATCATTAGTTTTTTCGCCGATGGCCAAGCTTCAGATCTTTTAGTTCTTTATATGTTTTTAGAGTTTGCACTTGTTCCTGTTGCCTACTGGGTTTTTCGTTTACCCGAGTCCTAAACAGCAATTAGGCCCTTTATTGAAACGTTAAATTAAATCAGCATAACGATGATTAACATCGCGATGCTCAGCCTCATCAGCCCTAACAGCAATAATGACGTCTCTTAGTCTCGCATCCTGAGCTAAGTTCCAATAATCGATTGCAAGCTGCGGAGCAGGAATATTTTCAATATTCCCGGCATCAAGCTCTTCTAAATAAAGTGTATAACTCAGCACGGCTTCTTCTTCGAAATAACCCACGATACGATGAGCAGTTTTGGGTGAAAATAAATATAAAAAGAAATAAAAATTGTAAAAAATCATCTGCGTTATCATCACAACAATACGTTCAAATAAGTTCGGTTGAGCAATTTGAATGAAAGTCATTAAATGCATCCGTTCATTTTCTGCTTCATCTAAAAGTGTTCTTATCCAGCCATCATCTTCTCGAATATATCGTAGGCATTTAAGATGCAGCAATAAACCGCCAACCATGCCGGGAACCGCTGCTACGGTTTCAAGTACCACTGCTCTGTGCCCATAGCGTTTAGCAAAAAACACATCTGCAAAAAAACGTAATAACTTTACAAAACCAAAGGCTAATTGATTTCGAAATCCAGTGACGTCGTAATGTACATCCAAATTTATTTCACTTGAGTGGTCGGACATATGATCATTTCTCCAATAAGTCTGCTGAATTTTTCGTTCTTGCTTGACTATAACGTTACTTCAACTGCCTATCAAATAAACATTTATGCAGCACCAGAGCATTCCTAGGGTGACTTTTTATGCTGTAATCACTAAGATGCTAGCCAGCAATATTTATAACCCTTATCAGGTCGTTTATTCACAACACTTTCATTCATGACAAAACTTACCAATAAACAGACCACTCAGGCGGAATATAAGCGACGGATAAACAAGGCTCTCGAGTTTATTGTCGAAAATCTCGACCAGAACCTATCGCTAGAGAATATCGCAAAGGCCAGTCACTTTTCTCCTTATCATTTTCATCGTATTTTCCAGAGCATAATCGGCGAAACCGTCAATGAGTATGTACATCGAAAAAAAATGGAGAAAGCAGCAAGTACTTTGGTCTGTAGTTCAAATCTAACAATTACTAATGTGGCTGAATTGCTTGGCTTTTCATCTAGTGCGAATTTTTCAAAAGCATTTAAACTCTATTTTGGTGTGAGTCCAAGTCAGTTAAGAAATCCACAGCAGCAACAGATCAGCAAGATCGGAAAACTATATAGCAAGTATGGAAAGGCATTTAATATTCAGGATCTTTATTCTCAAACTGTCACTCAAACGGTGACATTTAACCCTGACAAATTAGAGAATATATTAATGAATATTAAGCTAGAAAATATGGAAGAAAAACAAATAGCGTACCTCACATCACCCAAAGGTTATGAACTGGATTCGATTTTTGAAACCTGTGACAAAATGCTTGCTTGGGCCAAAGCTACTGATATTGAAGATTATGAACATAAACTTTATGCCATTTGTCATGACAACCCTATGGTCACGCCTAAAGACAAATGTCGATATGATGCAGCTATTACTATCACATCAGATGTAGAGGTGAGAGCCCCTTATACAAAGTCGATCATTCCAGCAGGAAAATATGCAGTTGCTTATTACAAAGGCGATGGTGATAAGGTCAGTAATTTTTATATAGAACTGTATTCAAATTGGTTGTCTAATAGTGGTTTTGAACCTGATCACTTCCCTCCCGTAGAACATTATTTAAACGATACCCGACAAGATGGTTTTGTGGAGATGGAAGTTCATATTAAGGTTAAAGAGCTGGCTGCTTCTTAGCAGGCTCTAAACACTACGTGCCTCTTTCCGAGGCGCGTATTTATTCCCACGCGGGAACGATGGGAACTTCAATTTTAATCACACCCATTTTTTCAAACTCTAATAAAAGCATGATTGTCTCACCTTGCTTGAATACGTCCTCAGATAAGTCCGATAACATTAAGTGATATGACATCGGTTCCAATACCAACTCTGAACCAGCTTCAATCACAAGGTTAGGCATATGAATCATTTTTGCCATGCCAGAATTAATTTCTGTTTTGTGCAACATAACCATCGCTGCATCACTGCTAATATCGATGAGTGTGTCTGCCTCAACACCACTATTCTTAATAACACCATAAGCGGCGGTACTCTTAGCCACTGCGGGCGCTAAGATGATGCGAAAATTATTGGTTTCAATATCAGCATGACTAGAAACACTGAATATCATGGCAACAAAGAAAATAAAACTAGAACTAAATTTTTTCATCACAGTTACTCATTAATAAGCTGTTTAATTTTTTCACTAAATTCATCTTTTGGTGTGCCGGTATATTCAACACTACGTGTGAATCCGTCTTTATCAACAAGATATATTGAGACACTGTGGCTAAATAAAGTGGCGGTATCTTCTTCGGCCTCGGCTTCATCATCAAATAGTTTTGGTTGAACCCGGCGAATGTTTTGTGTTGGGATGCCGATGGCTGATAATTGATTGTATTCGGCTTGATACAAAGAAACGATGTAATCTGTTTGCTCTTTGCTGCCAGATATACCGATAAAATCTTCATTGAAATGGGCAAGGAAAGCTTTTAAATGTTCCGGTGTATCGTATTCTGGATCAACAGTGACAAAAAGCATTCGCACTTTTTGTTGTTCTTCACTACTGAGTTTATTGTACAACTGCTTAAGGTATCCCAAGGTGAAAGGACAAATATCTGCACAGCTGGTATAACCAAAAGCAAGCACCACAACATTGCCGGCATAGCTGTTAAATTCAATGGTATACCCGTTGGAATCTACTGCTGTAAACTCACCACCCACCCCGCTTAAAATAGGTAAGGAGCCAGCTTTTGAATTAGCGGCATTTACATTTAATATCAAAGAGATGAAAAGTAGTGTTAATATTTTTTTTAACATAAAAGATCCTGCCATGGCGTTAAGTCTGGAAGCAAGTGTTTCTCCTTAATTGAAATAACGTGCCAGCGACCATCGGCCATTATTTTCAACTCAATCTTCTGGTTTATTTTGGCAATGACCGTTTGGTTTTTTTCATTTACACCTTGCCAATTCATCGTTAGATCTAATAGGTAAGTATTTGTTTTAGTATCAAGAGAAACAAGGTCAATTAAACGTAAGTTATGTTCGCCTTTATATAAAAACTGTTTTCGTGTGACTAAGGTTTCTTTCACAGGCTGATTAATGTTGGTACTTCCAACATTGATCTCATAAGGGGCATCAGACCAGTCAGCAACATTGATAACCGTTTGTATGGCTTCAACACCATCCATATAGGCTAGCCATGCATAAGAAAATTCACGTGTTTTATAGTACATCGCGTCAAAAACTTCATCTGACTCATTTTTACTACTAGAAGCAGTATCATTATTGTTAAAACTAATTGCCGTAATCTTTGGCTGACCCTCGGAATCAATATTAAACGCAAAGTTGTCATCAATTGTTTTTTGCCCACCTTCATGGTGAATAAGGCTAGATACCTTAAATTGATAGTGATTTTTATCTGCTATTGGCGTTAGATCAGTTTGTAGAATTTGTATTTGGTTAATATCCGTTGGATATTGTGTGCGATAGCTATCCCAATCACTGGTAATTTCTTGGAATAATACTGTTTCAGAGTTTGAAATTAAACTGCCATACCAAGACATCAGTTTTGATACCATGACGTTTAATGAACGGCTATCTACATCATGTTCTGTTGAATCAGCGTAGATAGGTACAAGACAAACAAGGTTTATTAGTAGTGCGATTAATAACTTTTTTATAGTATTCATATCTGGGTATGAAAGGAAGTTGGCAAGCACCCCTGTTTGGGATGCTTGCCAGACCTATAGGTTTAACGTCTTATTTAATTGGACCCGGTTTTTGAACCTGTTCCATTAAGTCATTATTCCAGCCACCTTCGACTGATACATGCGCTGCTGCACCAAGCATAATCGCTTCGATTAAGTTATGGTTAACGTAAGCATATAATCCAGGTTGTTGGAAGGTATACAGAGCTGCAGCTGCTTCACCGCCAACTACTGACCATGTTTCAAGGTTAGTCGCAGGAGTATCGTCAAATGAACCACCGCGCCATACTAAATCACCATGACCACCAATCAAATGAACACGTGAATCACGATTTGCTTGTGAATGAATGAATAATACAGTTTCACCCACTTTTGCTGTCATCGCATTTTCACCAGTGATAGCACCAACTTTACCGTTAAAAGTAAGGTGTGTTGGTGTTAAAGTCTTCATCACTTTAAAAGTATCACCCATTGCTTCTGCAGGTGAGCCATAACGTTTAAATTCATCTTCATCATCATCAAAAGGTACATACCAGTCTTGTTCACCGATGTAGTAGGCTTTGTTATAAGCTACAGCCTTGCCTTCTTCATCTTTAAGACCATCACGCGGTAAGACCATAATCGCGCCATTCATACCTGAAACAACGTGATAAGGAATCATAGTACCGCCTGGGGCACAGTGATAAACAAACACACCAGATTTAGTCGCTTTAAAACGAAGAATGACTTGTTGACCAGGAGCAACATTTGTAAGAGCACCACCACCTAACGCACCTGTTGATGCATGGAAGTCGATGTTATGAACCATGCTGTTTGTTGCAGGGTTTATTAAAGTTAGTTCTACATAGTCATTCTGATGAACAACAATCATTGGACCAGGGTTTGAACCTTCAAATGTCATTGCTTGAACAAAAACATCTTCAGCAATTTCCATTTCTTTTTCGACAATCTTCATTGTCATAGCGACAATCTTTGGACCGCCTTTTGCGACTTGATCATGCTTCGGTAAAAAAGGTGGTGCAACGAGTGTTTGAGTAACACGCTCTAAACCAGCGATATTCGCTTCTACGGCAGCTTTACCAACTTCCATCGCTTCACCAGCCATTACGGTCGGTGATAATAGAGCAGCTAGTGAAAAGGAAGTCGCAAGAGCGATATTTCTTCCCCATTTATTGAACAGCGGTTTCATAATAGTTCTCCGTTTTAATATTGACAGTACTTCTAAAATGTTCACCGTCACTATCTAACAAACATCGCATTCTAGCCTTGACCTAGATCAACCAGTTGCGGCATATGACACACTTTAAAGCAAAAACTACGTCATTTAATGAGGTAGATCAATAAATGCGTGTTCATCATCGTGTCAAACGTAAATATAACTGTGGTAGTTTGGCTGGTAATTCAGCCGCATTCTTAATCACTATATAGGCATTTTTGCCAAATAAATATGGTAAATAATCTTCTGCCTGTTCATCAATCGTGACACAAAAAGGTTGCAGCCCTTTTTTCTCCGCCTCAAGAATCGCTTGCCTGGTATCTTCAATGCCATAACGACCTTCATATTTATCTAGATCATTGGGTTTGCCATCAGTAAGAATAAGTAACAATTTCTGGCTGCTTTTTTCTTTTTCTAATAATTGACTTGCATAACGTATCGCCGTGCCCATACGAGTGTAATAGCCTGGTTTAACGGCATTGATATTACCTCGCACATCATTGTTATAACTGTCATCAAAGCCTTTAATATTATAAAAACGAACATGGTTACGATTACGTGATGAGAAACCATGTAATGCAAACCGGTCTCCAGTGACACTTAGCGCTTCTGAAAACAAATACAAAGAATCACGAATCACATCCACAACACGCGAAGTATTATCAATATGGGCATCTGTAGAAAGTGATAAGTCCGCCAATAATAAACATGACAAATCACGTGTCTGATTACGCAAATCTCTGTAAACGGGGGTATCACTGTTTACATGACCCTGTTTACGATCACTAAGGAAATTTATATAGCTTTCTAAATCAAGCTCAGTGCCTTCAGTTTGGCGACTCAACCAGTGTCGTTGTGGTCGTATGATTTCAAACTGATGGCGGATTCTTCGAGCTTTAGAACGCAGTTTTTCTGGTAAGTCTATCGCTTCTGCATCCCGTGAAACCATTGGTATTATTCGGCAATGATCTTTTTGTAATACTTGTTTTTTATAATCCCACTCGTCTACCGCAATGCCTTCACCTAAAACGATGTCATCATATTGACTGGCCGGCAGATCAAGATCTAATTTAATTTTACTTGCCGTGGTTTCACTATCTTGAGCAACTGTGATGTTATCCATATCCTCAGCAGTTTTTATAACATCGTCGTCGTCATCCTCGGTGCTAGTGCGATCAACTTTGCTGTATTCACCCCAGCTCCACAAGCTTTCAAGCCGAAAGCTCATCAAACCGTCATTGCCATCTGGTAATTCAGTACGATTACCTTGTTTACGTTTCTTCTGTTTTGTCTGCTGCTTTTTCTCTTGTGCCTGTTCAGGATGATCCGAATCTACGGGTGCTTTGTTAGTCGTTATCTCTATCGCTGGTGGAGATGGATGCAGCCAGAGAGGTACTGGTTGTGGTGGATGTTTGGCAAATTCTAAGCTAACGGTTTGTATTGAATTTTGTAATGCGGCTCTAATACTTATTTCTTGTTTTGCTTCACTGGCTGATAACTCATTCGGATCTGGTCGCTGTTGAAGATGTGCTTCTAGTAAACCGTTATAACGACTTTTTAATCCAGGCCAATATTCTAAGGTTTTTTGTGTTCGAAGCTGGTTACGACTAATCCAATCACCTTTTTCAACTGAAATAACCGATATTGCAGTAAGCCATAAATAAAGATCCCGGTTAAGTTGCTTTGTTGGAAATAGTGCTATTTTTTCTGGCAACCGTAATGTTTCATCATCACGCCAGGCATATTGTGTCTTATCACCTATTCCGGCAATGCGTTGCAATATCGAACGCCGCGCATGAACATCTGAATCGGTAGCATTTTCAACTCGTAAAGCACCTTCTCCGCCTAAAGCACGGAAAAAAATACCTGCCGTATGACGAACCTCATCTAAATAGACAGCAGCATCTGTGTAGTTTTTGTTGGCATGTTTGGTAATAAAACGGTGCCATGTTTCGCCTACAAACTCTTCTAACATCTTATTTAATCACCCTATTTACCTGCTATCGATGACCAGTTTGGTGGTAACCAAATCATCATAAAAATACAAAATACGCTCACCGCAATAAAAAATACAATAAATCTTTTTTGTGTCGCTTTCCCATGATTGGGAGGCAGAGGGATACCGCAACCAGTACAGGTTTCATCCTCTGCTACAAGCTTATTACCACAGTGTTTGCAGGTAAGTTCTCTCATTTCGTTTCCATCTCATTCTTGAGGTGTTTATTCATAAGGTCGTCCATTTAGCAATTTGTGCTGGGAACAAATATACAAGAAGAATCAACGCCGGAATAACATAAAAATATACCTGCATCAGGGTACGTAGAAATTTATGTGATCGTTTAAGCTCCATAAAATGATCAACAATGATCCGGCCTTTAATCGCCAAAACCAAGGCCATAATAACAATGCTCTTTATTCCAGGATCAGATTGTTCTGCCATATAAG
>ENA-ORXI01000700-ORXI01000700.1-sediment-metagenome-genome-assembly--contig:-NODE-700-length-27844-cov-21.320092_pt1 | contig 27844 bp, 27 predicted proteins | sample MGYA00237861_ERZ511468 | MGnify/ENA primary metagenome ERZ511468 (study PRJEB26299, sample SAMN06266213) | sediment metagenome | isolation source: Hudson Canyon methane seep mesocosm | place... | reverse complement strand
TCTACTTTCTTTGTGGTAAATTAAAATTCGATTACCCACTGTATTTCACATAGAGCCTTATTTTTATTAGTTTATTTTCATCACTGTAACCATTTCCTATATAAGCACCGCCACTAATCTTATTGTTTACCTTCCCAAAAGATTTACTAAAAACTAGCGCTTGATAGTGCTCGATTACCTCTTTAGGACTATCATCCATAACAATCTCCCTATCATATAGTAGTATTGCACGGGAGCAGAACTGTATAACAGACTGAGCTGAGTGAGAGACAAAGATAACAGTTTTGCCATCTTTGAATAGCTTTTCTATACGCGCATAACATTTTCTTTTAAATAATACATCACCTACTGCTAGCACTTCATCCACAATGAGTATGTCTGGTTCGGTTGATGTGGCTATACCAAAGCCCAACCGCGCCTTCATACCACTGCTGTAAGTTTTTACCGGTTGGTTGATATGTTCGCCAATATCGGCAAAGTCTATTATTTCTTGGGTCAGTTTTTCTTGGTTTTGGTTTATGCCATTAATTTGCAGATTAAGTTTGATATTCTCTTTACCTGTCATTTCTGGTTTTAGCCCTGAGCCTAGCTCTAAAATTGCATTGATTCTTCCGTGTATATTTACCCTGCCTGCTGTTGGGTTAATAACACCGGATATTATCTTGAGTAAAGTTGATTTACCTGCACCATTAACCCCCACTATACCTAAAACTTCGCCTTTTTTTATTTCTAAATTGATATTTTTTAGTGCATAAAAATCTTTATGGTATTGTTTTTTAAATGGGTGTAACGATTCTTTAAGTCTATCTATCGGCTTATCGTATAACTTGTAGACTTTGGATATATTTTGCAGTTTTACGGCTATGTCTTTTTTCATTACAACACATCTCCAAAATGGGGTCTTAGCCTCTTAAAGGTTATTGCACCTACGGCTAAAATAGTACCTGTCATAATTAAAAAATAGAGCGTTTCCTTAGCGTTCTGCCAAAACCATGTATTATTAATTAGCGAATTTCTGTAGCCATCTATTATGTAGAACATCAGAAATTCTAAATATGGATTTTTTCCAGCGTTTATTCATAAGCAACTCTAAGTGATTTAACGTTATGTTTCCTAAAATAATAGAAAACACATATTAATCATAAAAACAATTGCTTTAAAAGGCATTAAATCTACCCTGAAAAAATGCAACAAACTAGCGCCCCTCCTACTTTGTAAGTAGGTAAAAAGGGGATGTTGTCTGTTTGGCCGTTAAGCCGTCCGTGGCATTTTTACAGAGGTTGAGGCCGAGTATTTATTTTCTGGCTGGAGTCAATCTCCAGTCCTTGCATCATAAAAACTAACAATCCCTGGAAGCTTTCAAAATAATGATACCGAGTTAATGCTTTGACATCATTAAAAAATGTTTCGCGAGCCCCTAATTCTTCTCGCACTAACTGATAGTTGGCATCCATTAATGTTAAAACGCCATGATACAGAAAAGCCAACAAATTAAGTGTCAGCAAGGTCATGGAAAGAAACTGAGCTCCATGGCCAAAATTATGCATTAAATGATAACCTTGATTTTTTAGCGTGTTATTATTTTCATTTTCTATTTTCCAGCGAGTTCTCGCTTGTCTTGTATAATCCTCAACGGTCTCAACAGAAACGTCTATAGAGGTTGCAAAGGCACTGTGATGCAGCTCTTTTCCTGTTTCCTCACAATAAACCCTGCATTCAAAAAAGTTAACCAACAGCGCGTCATCTGTATTACGCAAGGGGACTTGTCTGGCAATTCTATACTCAGAAATTAAATGTTGTTTTCCATTCCACATTTTTGTTGTTAAATGCTCAGTATTTCCCATTCTTTCAAAGTCATTAACCCATTCATAAAGTGTCTGGTGAGAGTCAGGCTTACAGGTAAAAATAAACTCAACCTCTGCTTTTATTAATTGCTTACAAAAAGGGTCGTGACAAAAAATATCGTCCGCTAGCAAAATAATATCATAGGCTTTACACAGGGGAGCATAGGTTTCTAGCCAGCGGCTTGCGGCTGCCGTTTCACTGTCCTGCTTACCATGCCCGTCTTGTGGTGTTAAAAATTCGGGAGGTAATGGAAAAACAACCGACTGATCAACGCCCATCACAGCAGTAGCCAGTGCCACATGAGAATAGGTGACCGTGCCATTTTTATGTGTTTGAATGCGACACTGTTCACAATGAATCTTTTCTGAAGAAAAATAATAAACCCCATCCAAGCTGACCAGTAGCTTACCCTGAGTCGTTCTAAATTTATCCAGTGCACCCACGGCAGCCAAGTCCTCAAACGTTTGCACAAATAAACTAAAAAAAGGATGTGGGGCAACGGGATCCATTAGGTTTCTAATTTCAGCATCGGTAGGAATGTTAAACACACCAAACAAACTTGCAGCATTATTTTTTCCTTTTCTACGCTCCATATCCCGCTGAAAACTTAAAAATGAAGGACTTTGAGTGAAAAATACTGAGAATGCAGATAAAACAGCATCTTTCATTGTATACTGCCCATTGCTTCCCGTTCGTGGGTCTGGGAGCATTGAGCTGACTTCTTTCAAATCATCAATTAGACTATCAAATTTAAGCCGGTCTGTTTTGGCTTCAAAGGGAATGCTCATTGAGACCTTCCTCCTGTTTTATTCTTATCTTTGATTATGAGTTTACCAAATAATAATACGTCTCACTGGCATATTTAGAATCGCTGTATTTTCAATAACTTACGCAAAGCAGGCAAAGTGCCTTTTTACGAATCATATCAATCAACGCGCGAAAGAGATGGATTTCAATCACTTGATTTTATGCCACAAAGATATACTAAGTCGTTACTAAAATTTTATATATTTGAACTAAAGGACGGCTACCCCATTTCAACATACACGCTAAAATGAGGCAGGTAGGAAGAATACCTAATTAAATCTCTAAAACAAAATCTTCAAACGGGTTTTGTAAAACAATCGTTTCATTACGGTCTGGACCAGTAGAAAGAATGGATACCTCAACACCTACAAGCTCTTCTAAGCGACGAATATAAGCCAAAGCATTTTCAGGTAATTCAGCAACTGTTTTTACGCTAGCTGTTGGCTCTTTCCAGCCGTCCATGTATTCATAAACAGGCTCACACGCCTCATATTTTTCAGCACCTAATGGGGCGATAGTTACTTGCTCACCATTTAATTTATAAGCGACACAAATACCAATTTTATCTAAGCCATCCAATACATCTAACTTAGTTAGACACATTCCGCTTAATGAATTCATTTGTGCTGATTTACGCATAGAAACAGCATCAAACCAACCTGTACGACGTTTTCTACCTGTAGTGGCTCCAAATTCATGGCCTTTTTCGCCTAAATGCTGACCATAGTCATCATTTAGTTCTGTGGGAAAAGGTCCATTCCCAACACGCGTTGAGTAAGCTTTAGTAATACCTAATACATAATCAATATCTAAAGGCCCCACACCTGTACCTGTCGCAGCACTTCCTGCCGTCGTATTTGATGAGGTTACAAATGGATACGTACCGTGATCAATATCTAATAATGCACCTTGAGCACCTTCAAATAATAAATTACTACCTTCTTTTTGATAGTCATGTAATTTTTCAGCAACATCAATTAACATGGGTTTAATTTGCTCCGCTAACTCTAATGCATCAGCTAGCATAGCTTCATAATTAACTGGCTCTACCTTGTAATATTCAGTGAGCATAAAATTATGAAAGTCAGTTAATTCCTTTAACTTTTCTGCAAATAATTCTGGATTTAATAAGTCTGCAGCACGAACTCCACGACGCGCCACTTTATCTTCATAGGCTGGGCCTATACCGCGGCCTGTTGTCCCAATTGCTTTTACACCTTTTGCAATTTCTCTCGCCTGATCAACAGCAACATGAATAGGTAAGATTAACGCACAAGCTTCACTAATCAATAAACGTGAACGTACTGGAATACCTGCTTCTTCAAGAATTTTAATTTCTTTTAATAAGGCTTCTGGCGATAAAACCACACCATTACCAATTAAACATTGCACATCTTTACGCAAAACACCTGAAGGCACTAAATGTAATACCGTTTTTTCACCATCAATAACCAGTGTATGCCCTGCATTATGTCCACCTTGAAAGCGCACAACAGCCGCCGCTTGGTCTGTTAATAAGTCAACTAATTTACCCTTACCTTCATCACCCCATTGCGTACCGATGACTACAACATTTTTACCCATAACAATTCCAGATTAATTTGACGGGACAAGAACCCAGTTCTTATCATTTTTTTCTAATATTTGTGTGCAACCTAATTCTTGCGCACTTACTTGTTGGCCAGATAACGCTTTTATTACAATCTGTCCATTTGCGCGTAGGTCTCGTACTTTCTCATCTAAGGAAAGATCACCTTGCGCAATAGGTGCAAAGATTTTATTTACATTTTGCTCGCTTAAATTTTCTTTCGTTAATGCTGCCAATTTTTTCAGATCTGCACTAAACCCAGTTGCTGGACGAGCACGGCCAAAAATCTGACCAATATTATCATAACGACCACCTCGCGCTATTTCTTTGCCCATTTCAGGAACAAAGGCTGAAAAAACAAGGCCTGTATGGTAGTGGTAGCCACGTAACTCCGCTAAGTCAAAACTAATAGTCAGTTCTGGATAATAGCTATGTAAAGTTTCAGCGAGCGCAAATAATTCAGCTAATGCTTTTTTAACGGCTTCACCTGCCGTTGAAAAAATTTCTTGTGCTGATTCTAAAACTGACTTGTCTCCATTTAATTTAGGTAAGGCTAAAAAGACAGCTTGCATTGCTTCTGGAATTTTATAGCTTTCCAGGAGCTCACGTAACTCACAATGCGACTTACGTTGTAACACATCAAATAACGCAAGTTCTTGCTCTTTATTTAAGTCTGCTTGCTCGACTAAACTTCTATATATGCCAACATGCCCTAAATCTAAGTGCACATTTTTTAACCCAGACATGGCCAAAACTTCTAGCATTAATTGAACAACTTCCGCATCACTATCAATTCCAGCATGGCCAAATAATTCAGCACCAATTTGCATAGGAATACGCGTTTTATCAAGCGCATCCCCTCGCGTATGCAATGTCGTTCCGACGTAACATAAGCGCGACGGCTGGTTATTTTCTAATCTATGCGCATCAATTCTAGCAACTTGCGGCGTCATATCCGCGCGAATCCCTAACATTTCTCCATTAAGCTGGTCTGTTAGCTTGAATGTTTGTAAGTTGAGATCATGCGCTGATCCCGTTAACAAAGAATCTAAGTAATCAATAAAAGGAGGAACAACCTTTTCAAAACCCCAGCATTCAAACACATCTAGTAATTGACGACGCAAGGTCTCTAGGTGCCTTGCATCTTCTGGTAAAATCTCATCAACACCTTCAGGTAATAACCAAGGATTTCTTTGCAACATAATTTTTTTCAACCCACATAAAAACGCTCCACAAAAGTAGAGCGTTTAATTGTTTAAATATACTTCACGTAGCGTTAGCTGCGCCTGCCTATCAATCGACTTGCCAATAAAAACAAGTCGAGATAATTATGCCTTTGTAATCATACGAAGTATAAAGCAAAATAATTTAATTATTTCATTTTCTTAAAATACTTAAAGAACTCAGAGTCAGGCTCAGTTACCATGATATTTGCTGACTTACTAAAGGTTTCTTTATACGCAGTCATGCTTCGATAAAAAGAATAAAACTCTACATCTTGGCCATAAGCTTTAGCATAAATTTCAGAGGCTTTTGCATCACCTTGACCTTTAGTTACCTCAGCATCACGATAAGCATTCGCTAAAATAATTTCTTTTTGCTTATCTGCATCAGCACGTACACGCTCTGCAGCTTCTGACCCTTGAGATCTGAATTCACGAGCAACTCTTGCACGTTCTGCTTCCATACGACTATAAACAGATTGACTAACTTCACTCGGCAAGTCAATTCGTTTTACTTGTACATCAACAATATCTATACCCAGCTTAGCCGCTGCTTCAGCAGTATTTTTAATAAGTGCTTCACGTACTACGCTACGATCTGTTGATACTAATTGCTTAATATCACGCTTACTAAACTCACTACGGAATGCATCTTTAATAATTTGATCCAAACGTACATTTGCTTGGTAAGCATCTCCTGCAACAGCAGTATAAAAGATTTTAACATCCCCAATACGCCACTTTACAAATGAATCAACGATGACGTTTTTCTTTTCCGCAGTTAAAAAACGTTCCGGTGATGAATCAAGCGTTAAAATACGCGCATCAAATTTTTTGACATTATTTATAAAAGGAAGTTTAAAGTGTATCCCCGGCTGATATTCCGACTCAACAATTTCCCCTAACTTAAATTTAATAGCTTTTTCTGTTTCAGTTACTGTAAACACACACATCATAATAACAGTAACGACAGCACCAATTCCTACTATAATTTTATTTGCTGACATGTTTAGCGACCTCTCTCAGTACGTCCACGACTTGAAGGTCGAACAGTATTTATTGATTTATACGGCTGCGATGAAGGTGCCGATGAATTATAAGATTTAGCAGCCTGATTACTAATAGCTTGAGATTTTGCTGCTAATTTATCTAATGGTAAATACATAAGGCTATTACCACCTTTCACATCAACCATTACCGTATCTGTACCACTCATCACACTTTCCATCGTATCTAAGTAAATACGCTTACGTGTTACAGTCGGTGCTTTTTTATACTCTTTTAGGATTTGTGAAAAACGACTCACGTCCCCTTCCGCCGCTGAAATAATACGCGATTTATAACCTTCAGACTCTTGCGTTAATCTAGCTGCAGCACCCCGTGCTTTTGGTACGACATCATTTGCATAAGCTTCAGCTTCGTTAATTAAACGCTGCTTATCTTCTCGTGCTTTAATTGCATCTTCAAACGCATTTTGAACTTGTTCTGGTGGCTGAGCATCCTGTAAATTCACACTAGTAACTTGAATTCCAGAGTCATAGGAGTCCATCACACCTTGAATTTCTGTTTTAATATCAGCCACAATTTGACTACGGCCTTCTGTTAATACAAAATCCATTGTATTTCCACCAATAACACCACGCTCAGCACTTTCTGTTACTTGTTTTAATGTCGCTGTTTGGTTTGCAATATTAAATAAATATTTTTTCGCATCACTTACTTGATATTGAACCGCTAAACGAACATCAACAATATTTTCATCTTTCGTTAGCATCAGTGCTTCTTTAGCTACCGACCCTTGTCCACGACCACCGCTAGAGCGATAACCAACTTCTAAGAATCGCTGCTGTGCAATATTCACAGTCTCTACACTTTCGATTGGCGCAGGAAAGTGCCAATTTAAACCTGGTTGAGTTGTCGTAACATATTTACCAAAACGTACTTCAACACCACGAGTTCCTTCATCAACAATATAGAAACCACTGGCTGCCCATAAGGCAATTGCGCCTGCGGATAATAAACCAAGCCCTTTCATTGAGGGTGGAGAAGGTTCATTATTACTGCCATTACCCCCACCAAATAATCCACCTAATTTATCCTGCAGCGAACGAATCGCTTCATCTAAATCAGGAGGTCCATTTTCCTCGTTGCGACCACTCCACGGGTCTTTCTTCTTATCACCGCCCGGCTCATTCCAAGACATTCGTTAACTCCACCTTATACACAACAAAAAATTAATGTGAATTTATTAAAATAAATAATTCTTATGATTTTACTTGGTAATTATCTTAAAACAAACATAATTACACAATTTCTTCTATTTCTACGCCCTGTAATACTCCTAAAAATTGCTGGTCAATTTCTACCAGTAAATCCCAACCACCCTCTTCAGTAAAATCTTCTTGAAGTATATTAGCAACGGAAAATAACTGCGACCGCACACCGCCTTGGCTAGGTAGTAAATGGCATAGTTTTTTTACTTTTGTAGACGAAAAAATGTCTGCTATTGCTTGCAACAGCAAATCAATCCCTGCGCCTGTGTGTGCAGATAACCACACTCTTATGGGAACACCTTGATCATTTCGATCAATGCGCGGCTGAAAGTCATCTAATAAATCTATTTTATTAAAGACCTCTAACTGCTGATTATGATCAGCACCAATCTCTTTCAATACCCGGTTTACTTCAAATATAGTTTCATTACGATACTCATCGCTGGCATCAATCACATGTAGCAATAAATCTGCATCTGTTGCTTCTTGTAATGTTGATTTAAAGGCAGCCACTAACTCATGGGGTAAATGACGAATAAAACCTACCGTATCAGCCAGAACCACTTCTGAGTTATTTGCTAATCGGCACCGGCGGGTTGTCGGATCAAGCGTTGCAAACAATTGATTCGCGACATAAATATCTGAACCCGTCATACGATTAAATAATGTAGATTTACCGGCATTGGTATAACCAACGAGTGATATTCCTGGTGTCTCTGATCGTTTACGCCTTACCCGCCCTTGATGGCGCTGCTTAACTACTTTTGCTAAGCGACTTTCAACGAGTTTAATACGCTGACTAACTTGACGTCTATCTGACTCTAATTGCGTTTCACCTGTGCCACGCATCCCAATCCCACCTTTTTGGCGATCTAAATGCGACCAACCACCGGTTAATCGTGAAGATAGGTGATTTAACTGTGCAAGCTCAACTTGTAACTTTCCATCATAGGTTTTTGCTCTTAACGCAAAAATATCCAAAATAAGTCCATTTCTATCAACCACCCGAAATTCTAATTCAGCCTCTAAATTACGTTCTTGACTAGGCGTTAGAACATGATTGAATAAAACTAGGTCTGCTTCTGACTCTGCTATAACGGCTCTTAATTCTTCTAATTTACCTGAACCAATAAAATACCTTGGGTCAGGATGGCGTCTTGAGCCTGTAAGAACTTGAACAACCTCTGCTCCAGCAGAACTTGCAAGCTCCTTTAGTTCATTTAAATCTTCTTGACCATCATGCAGTGTGATATGTACAAGAACAGCTCTTTCACCAGATTCGGGACGATCAAACAACCTTTATCTCCCCAGTCCATATTTTAAATTTACTCAATTCCACTCTCTTTATCGGTATTTAAGTTGACAGCTTTTCCTGGAACAATAGTTGAAATAGCATGTTTATACACCATCTGCGACATTGTATTTTTTAGCATAATCACGTATTGATCAAATGAATCAACTCGCCCTTGCAATTTAATTCCGTTCACTAAAAATATCGACACGGGTGTGTGTTCTTTTCTAAGTGCATTCAAAAAGGTATCCTGTAAGTTCTGACTTTTTGACATACGTCCCTCCCTATTGTTTTTATTATTTCGGCCTAGAGTATAGTTCTGCTACCTTACCGACTATTAGCTGGCTTTACAAGATATAGGTACGCAAAGTTTTAATTCAAGTCTATTCCGGTTTTAATAATCGAAGTTGCTGACTAACCACCGCAAAAGCCCCCAACATGCCTAATGCTGAAGCACCTAATAGCAATAAGATTGATTCATCAACGCCCATAAAACTTAACTGAAAATCACTTTGATAAAGTAAAGATAAATGAACCACATGAGAATCAAGCATTAATAGCATAAGGGTAATAATACACCAGGCTAAGCCACCCGCTAAAAAACCAAACCAAAATCCGCTATAAAGAAAAGGCAGGCATATAAAAGAATTAGTTGCTCCTACCAACTTTTCTACAACAACCTCTTCTTTACGCGCATGTAACTCTAAGCGGATCGTATTACCTGTAATAAACAAAATAGCGACAACCAATAAAGCAGAAATCCAGATAACAACTTGATTTACAATCTGCATGATTGATTGCAGGCGTGTAACCCAGCCCATGTCCATTTGTGCAAAATCAACCTCTTGCTCTCTTTTCGCTTGCTCTAATAATTGTTTTAATTGATCGGCTTCCGTTATTTCTTGAGCTGGAAATACTTGTATCACTGCAGGAAGTGGGTTGCTTTCCAGTGCATCTAAGGCTGCACCAAAACCACTGTATTTCTGAAACTCCTCTAACGCTTGTTGCTTATTTATCAGTACAACACTTTCTATATCTTCACTGCCCTGCAAACGCCTCACTAAGCTTTTTGCTTGCTTATCTGAAACATATTCGTGTAAAAACAATGAGAATTGTTTCCCTGTATGCAGATCATTCACTAACCGCTGCGCATTATTAACCAAAACATAAAAACTGCCCGCCAAAGAAAGTGCTATCGCCATGACAATAATAGCCATAAACGAAGTAAAAGGCGTTTTTAACAGTCGCAATAGACTAGCTAGCAAGGCTTTTCTATGTAACTGAATATGGATGCTCAACCCGCCTTCTGGCTTACGTTTTTTAAAACTCTCTGGTCGCGCTCGAGGGGCATAAGCGACTTTTTTTCTTTTAACGGGTTTCATAAACCACTCTTAATAAGCGCACCATTTTCCAACTTCAACACTCTGTGATTTAAACTTGTTACCAGCTCAATATCATGAGTTGCAATTAAAACGGAAACTCCAACTTGTTTAAACTGCTCAAACAAATGCATAATTTCTGCAGATAATTGAGGATCAAGATTTCCGGTTGGTTCGTCAGCTAAAATGAGTGCCGGTTTATTAACAACAGCACGAGCAATACCAATGCGTTGCTGCTCACCACCGGACAAGGCCAAAGGAAACTTTTTTTCCTTATCCAACAAACCCACTTTATCCAATGCTGCGCGCACTCTTCGAGCAACTTCATGACGCCCCACGCCTGCAACAACTAAAGGTAATGCCACATTATCAAAAACAGTGCGATCAAAAAGTAATTTATAATCTTGAAAAATTAACCCTAACTTACGCCGCAACAAAGGAACCTGCCTATCTTGCATACGGCATAAATTTTGCCCATCAACTAATAGCTGGCCGCGCGTACAACGCTCTATAAGTGCAATTAATTTTAATAATGTACTCTTCCCAGCACCCGAGTGCCCCGTCAAAAATGCTATTTCACCTTTTTCAAGGTGAAAATTAATATCGATCAAAGCATCTCCAGCATCAGGGTAACGCTTAAAAACATGATCGAAAATTAACATATCAACAGCTACGCCTGTTCTTGGTTAAAAAGTGCATCAACAAATTGCTCAGCATTAAAATCCTGCAAATCATTAATCCCTTCACCAACACCTAGAAAACGGATAGGAATTCCTACTTTCTTAGCTAAGGCAAAAATCATCCCCCCTTTAGCAGTACCATCTAACTTAGTTAAAGCTAACCCCGTCAAAGGAACGGTATTATTAAAATGCTCAGCTTGAGAAAGTGCATTTTGCCCTGTCCCTGCATCAAGCACCAACAAGGTCTCATGAGGCGCAGTATCATCCAACTTAGAAATAATACGTTCAACCTTTTTAAGCTCTTCCATTAAATTAGTTTTAGTATGCAAACGCCCCGCTGTATCAGCAATTAATACATCAATGCCCTTCGCTTGCGCAGATTGCACGCCATCATAAATGACCGAAGCCGAATCTGCTCCGGTATGCTGAGCCACAACATGAATCTTATTCCGCTTCCCCCAAACCTGCAATTGTTCTACTGCAGCCGCTCTAAAGGTATCACCTGCAGCCAACATAACACTATGCCCTTGTTGCTGTAGACGCTGTGCTAATTTCCCAATGGTTGTCGTTTTACCTACGCCATTAATTCCTACAACTAAAATAACAAAAGGTCCTTCTTTTTCTGGTATCACTAAAGGCTGACTAACGGGCTCTAATATGTCCAATAATTGCTGTTTTAATAATGCAGATAAGGCGGCAGCATCTTTCAGTTGATGCTTTTCAACGCTTTCTTCTAATTTAGAAATAATTTCTGTTGTGACATCCATGCCTACATCAGCCATCAATAAACTAGTTTCTATTTCTTCCAGTAAATCTTGATCTATCTTTCGGTTAGCAAGAGAGACTAAAGATAAAGCCGCGCCTAAACCCGTACGTGTTTTACCTAACTGAGATTTTAAGCGTATATATAAAGACTCAGGTTCAACCACCTCTGGCTCAACAGCTACTACGCCTTGCTCAACAATTGGAGTTTTAACAACAACGTCTTGCTCGCCCTTTACATCAACACCAGCTGGCTTAAGTTCTAAGTCTTGTTTCTGATACCTACTATGAAATCTAATCAATAATAAAGGAAGCATTAATAACATAGCTGTCACACTATGTACCACTGCAACCCAAGCAGGCATCATTAACTTAACTAAAGCAATGCCTGCTGCAATTTGAACTAATAGCAACCAACTAACAGCAATACCAGCCCACCGAACTTGTTTGATTCGGTTACCTGTTGCCGTCAGCATAACTCCCGTTAGAAGTATAAAAACAACAATTGAAAGCAATCTATGCAACCAGTGAACAGCAACTTTAGCTTCAAAAGATAGTGGCGCTAAAAAATTAAAGGCATTGAGGAAATTTACTTGAGGCCACCAAGTATTTAAACACTGAGGAAAACCACCACAAACTAAGCCTGCATTATTAACCGTTAACCAAGCACCAAAAGCTAGCTGAACAGCTAAAATGAAAATGGCGCTAATAAGTAACCAAGATTTTTTAAGCGCTTCTCGCTTAATGTAAGCACTATTACTAGACAAATAAATATGCATCACTACATAAAGCGCTACTGCACTTAATAAATAATGCGCCATTTGGCTTAATGCTTGAGTCCCCATTAAATAGCTGTGCATTCCCAAGTAAACTTGCAAACCCACCAACCCAGATAATACTAACGTCCAGATTGCCAATTTAATACGCGCAACCTTTAAGGTAACAATACTTAATAGCATGATACCTAAACACACTACAATGGCAGAAGCACTAAAAGAATGCACCGCCCAAACAATTTTCTGGCTTGTAATAATATCTTGAGCAAAGAGTTGCAATACTTGGCTATAACATTCAGAAAAAGCTGAGCAAGATTGGACCTCATTAGGTAAAAAGCGCTGATAAGCACCTGAACCAACTACCAACAAAAGAAAAAAACCAACTAAAAGTGTAAGCAACCGAAACATAACTATTTACCCAATTTGAGAAATTCTAAGTAATTTCTTTAAATCACTTTTAACAGCATAAGGATCAAAACCTGGTTTATATTGCATCATTAGGTTCCCTAGTGGATCCATTAAAATCAACATCCCATCAACTAATTGTGGCGTTACTTTTTGTTTTATTTTCTCTAATAATGCTGCACTTGGTTTTACTTTTAATAAGCGATCATCTTCTTTCCACCAAGGCTGGAAACTATCCTTTTGCTCCCCCTTTACAACGATGACTGCCCGCCTAACTCTTGTTAAATCCTTATTCAACATCAATAATAATTGCTTACTTGCATGAATGGTATCTATACATAATTGATTACACGAATCTTCAGGAAGAACATTCAATATAACCCAATGACCCTCAAGCTCTTTAATATTAGCAACCGAAAACTCATCAATCCCTAGAAGATCCTGTCTTTCAGTCGTCACCACCGGTGCGATTAACTCACCTTTATTGGTAGCACCCGGCCTAAATTCAGGGTCCTCAGTCAAGTACCAAGCAAATGAAAAGGGAATAATAGTCATTAATGCCAATATAACAATCGTACGGCGGTTTTTTGTGTGTTGATCAGTCATCTTTTTTATAGCTTATCCAGAATATTAATATTGTTAAAGTAAGCCCCAAAGCAAACCATTGCACTGCATAGGCAATGTGCTTTTCAGGCGGCATACGTGTATTTATTTGCCAATCTCTTGTATACCCGTATGGCTGATCAGGCATTAACTGAACCTGAAAATCATAGATGGGCTGTTTAAGTTTGTTTGAAATTTTATCACTATTGATTATCTGAACAACTGCAGGCCATGAATTACTAGGCTCATCCGCACCTTCCAGTACTAAACCTACGGAAGGAAACTTGTTAATTATCCCTGCTACAAGGATATCATTTGTAGGCGGGGTAAACTTAACTTCAGGTAACTCTAAACGGTTTTTACTCATAGCTAACCAGCCACGATTTACTAAAACACGCTTATTATTGTTGTTTAAAATAAATGGGGTTAATACAAAGCCCCCAACGACTCCACCGATAATTTGATTATCAACCAAAATTTGATGGGCAATATCATAATGCCCTTTAAGCTTAACTTGTCTATATCTAATCTCGTCATCAGTTGCTAACAAGGTACTTAATACAATCGGCTTCAAGCGCATTTTTTCTTGTTGCTTTACTAAATGCTCACGCTTCAATTCAGCTCTATCAAGCTGCCAAAAACCTAAATTTAATAATAGACTTAACACACCAATAAACAGAAACAGTGGGATCAGGTTAATTTTGAAAGACCCTTTTAAAAAACTTAATTTCATTTTCCTTCTCACTGCAATTTAGAGCTAATAAACTTTATCTCTACTTAATTATTATGCTCACTAAGCTATAATTATTCCTAAATTCGCTAGTTAGCCTTGGCGAATTAATTTAACCTTATTAATCAGCCAATATTTATTATGCTTAAAATCCTTATCATCCTTGTCTTTTTAACAATCCTTGTTAGCCTTGGCACTGCACTTTACCATCTTATAACACGCAAAGAATCCTCTGAAAAAACGGTAAAAGCTTTGACTTACCGTATTGGAATCTCTTTGGTTTTATTTATTTTATTAGCAATTGCATTCATGAACGGAGTCATTCAGCCGTCAGGAATTGGTATGCAGATGCAATTACAGAAAGAAGCTCAGTTACAAAATAATAACCTTAGCCCCGAATGATCAATCCCACTTAAGAGTCATCATTCCTCTTAATATTTAGGCAAAAAAAAAGCACTCCCCAAACAGAGAGTGCTTTTTTCCAAGCACGTTTATTTACAGCATATATACGAAAATAAACAATCCTAACCATACAACATCAACAAAATGCCAGTACCAAGCTGCCGCTTCAAAGGCAAAGTGATTTTCAGGTGTAAAGTGACCTCTTGAGCTACGGAATAAAACCACAGACAAGATAATCGCTCCTACACATACGTGAAAACCATGAAAACCAGTCAACATAAAAAATGTTGATCCGTAAATTCCTGAGCCTAATGTTAAGCCCATATCATGGTAAGCTTCTTGATATTCGATTGCTTGAAAAGCAACAAATAAAAAGCCTAAGCCCACTGTCATTGCCAACCCTTTAATTAATTGGCTACGGTTTTTTTCAATTAAACCATGATGCGCCCAAGTACAAGTCACACCACTAGTCAAAAGAATTAGTGTATTCAATAAAGGTAAACCAAAAGCGCCCATTGGCTCATACTCACCACCAATATTACCCGGTCCATTAGTTGGCCACACTGACTCAAAAGAAGGCCACAATAGTCCAGAAGAACGACCTGGGCCGTCACCAATATTTGCTAACCAATCAACTGATAAATTACGCGTGTAATAAAGCGTACCAAAAAATACAGCGAAAAACATAATTTCAGAAAAGATAAACCACATCATTGCCATACGGTAAGAAATCCCTACCCCATGGTTATACATACCAGTTTCACTCTCTGTAGCCTGTAACGTAAACCAACCGCCAAGCATAACGATAAAAATTGACAACCCAATCAGCATAAAAGTAGAGCCTGCTGCATTGCCATTTAAGTAATTGGCAAACCCTGCCAATGAGGTCATCAAGCCAATAGTCGCTGCTACCGGCCATGTTGCCTTACTTGGAATGTAATATGCGCCTGTAGACATCATAATCCCCTATTTAGTTAGTAATATCATAAAATGTAAGTCCGAATGTTAATCGCTTATAGCGCTCAGGTAATGCAGGGTCCACAACTAACTGCACTTCTAGATGCTTAGTCTCTCCCGCTTCAAAAACCTGATTTTCAAAACAAAAACATTCAGTATTTTTAACGTATGCTACCGAAGGCCCCGGAGTAATACTTGGGTTTGCCTTAGCAAGCATACGCTTAGCTGTTTTATTTGTTGCTGTATAAAGCATTGTTACTACTTCACCAGGGTGCATTTTCTTTTCATACTGCTCAGCGTTAAAAACCAAGCTAGTACCTGCCCCTACTGATGTAACGAATTCAAAACTAATTTCTCTTTGAGTATCAATTTTATAATTTAAAACAGAAGAATCTTTTTTCGTTTTTCCATTAATACCTGTTATCTCGCACAAAATATCGTACAAAGGTATTAAAGCAACCGCGAATAAAAACATGACGAATACCAGTAAAAGTAAGTAGCGTACTGTTTTTTTATTCTTCTGATCTAAATCTATACTCACTAAGAAGTAACCCTTAATACAGCAAAAACATAAATTGAAATAGCAACTGCGGCCAATGCGACTGCAGTTAATATATTCTTTGTTTTAGTAGTCATTTTTTTTACTATTCGCCCATACAGTTTCATATGAGCGAATAGCATACTCCTTAGAAATGTTCAGTTGGAATCTTTTCTGGCGGAGTTGCAAAAGTATGATAAGGAACAGGAGAAGGCAATGTCCACTCTAAGCCATGCTTTTCAGCATCTTCCCAAACTTCATCTGTTACTTTTTCACCAGTCCCTCCTCTAATTGTTTTAATAACAATATAAAGGAATAACAATTGACTAAAGCCAAATATAAACGCACCTACACTCGACACCATATTCCAATCAGAAAACTGTACAGCATAATCAGGAATACGACGCGGCATACCTGCTAAGCCTAAAAAGTGCTGAGGAAAGAATAAGATATTTACTGAAATAGCAGATAACCAAAAATGGAATTTAGCTAATCTTTCATCATACATATTTCCAGTCCATTTAGGTAACCAGAAATAACCACCCGCCATTAGAATAAAAATTGATGCAGGTACTAATGTGTAATGAAAGTGAGCAACAATGAAATAAGTATCATGGTACTGAAAATCAATCGGCGCTAATGCCATCATTAATCCAGTAAACCCACCTAAAGTAAACAAGACAACGAAAGCAATTGAAAACAACATAGGTGTTTCAAAAGTCATAGACCCTTGCCACATTGTTGCAGTCCAGTTGAAAATCTTAACCCCAGTAGGAATTGCAATTAACATAGTGGCATACATAAAGTACAACTCACCCGCCATCGGCATTCCCACAGTAAACATGTGATGCGCCCATACAATAAATGACAAGAAAGCAATTGCAGCAGTCGCATAAACCATTGAGCTGTAACCAAATAAAGGCTTACGAGCAAATACTGGGATAATTGTTGAAGCAACACCAAATGTTGGCAAAATCATTACATATACTTCTGGGTGTCCGAAGAACCAGAAAATATGCTGATAAAGAACGGGATCACCACCACCTGCAGCATTAAAAAAGCTGGTATCAAAGAAACGGTCAGTCAATAACATGGTTACCGCACCCGCAAAAACCGGCATAATTGCAATCAATAAGAAAGCAGTAATTAACCAAGTCCAAACGAATAATGGCATTTTCATCAATGTCATTTTTGGAGCACGCATATTGAAAATAGTTGCGATAATATTAATCGCTCCCATAATCGATGAGATACCCAACATATGTACTGAAAAAATTGCGAATGGTAAAGCTGCACCTGTTTGCAATACTAATGGAGGGTATAAAGTCCAACCTGAAGCAGGCGCACCCCCTTCCATAAATAAAGTACTTGCTAATAATAGTACACCACCGACTAACATCCAAAAACTCATGTTATTCATACGTGGTAAAGCCATATCTGGCGCACCAATCATTAGAGGTATTTGCCAGTTAGCAAAACCAACAAATGCCGGCATAACTGCACCGAACACCATAACCAAGGCATGCATAGTTGTCATCGAGTTAAAAAACTGAGGACTAACAAACTGCATTCCTGGTTCAAATAATTCAGCACGAATAATCAATGCCATCGTTCCACCAACAAAAAACATTGCTAGTGCAAATAAAAGATATAGCGTACCAATATCTTTATGGTTAGTGGTAACAATCCACCTTAAAAAGCCCTTCTCAGGCCCGTGATCGTGATGATCATCATGTTCAGCTGTTACAGCAGACATAGTAAATACCTCGTTTAATACTTAAAAAGATTCTCTTTATACACAATGACGATCTTACTCGCCTGCTGGAGCCGCTGATTGTAGAGCTTTAACAGCAGTTGGCTGAATTAAATCACCCACTGAGTTGCCTAAACCATTACGTGTAAATGTTGTCACTGCCGCAAAATCAACTGCATCTAACATTTGACCGAAAGCAGGCATCATTCCTTTACCATTAAGCATCAATTGAACTTGTGCATTAATATCCCCTGTTACTAGCGGGCTTTTTGAAATTGCTGGAAAAGTACCCGCAATACCTGCTCCATCTTCCATATGGCAAGATGCACAGTTATTAGCGTAAACTTTTTCGCCTTTTGCAATTAAATCTTCTTGAGTCCACTCTTTTTCAGCTGCACTCGCAGTTACTGCCTCAATACCTTTTTGCTCAGCAACCCACTTTGCATAATCAGCCTTTTCCATTGCAATCACTACAATTGGCATAAAGCCATGATCTTTACCACAGAGCTCAGTACATTGACCACGGTAAGTACCTGCTTTATCGACAGACGTCCACGCCTCATTGATAAAACCAGGAACCGTATCCTTTTTCCAACCTAAATCTGGAACCCACCAAGCATGAATAACATCTGCTGCTGTAAATAAGAAACGGATTTTAGTATTAATAGGCACAACAAGAGGCTTATCAACTTCTAATAAATAATTAGGAATTGTACGTGGATCAATACCTGATCCAAGCTGTCTGGCCTTATTACTAGCTTCATCTAAGCTACTAAAAAAGTGAACACCACTGTCTAAATATTCATATTCCCATTTCCACTGCCATCCAGTGACTTTAATGGTCATTTCTGAGTCTTGAACATCATCCATTTCCAGCATAACTTTAGTCGCAGGAATTGCTAATAAAATTAAAATAATGGTTGGAATAATTGTCCAGATAATTTCCACCTTGGTGCTTTCATGGAAATTTGCTGCTTTGTACCCTCTAGACTTACGGTGAAAGTAAATGGAGTAAAACATAGTACCGAATACTGCGATACCTATGAATACACACACCCACAACACCAACATATGTAGGCCGTAAACATCTTTACTAATCGATGTTACCCCCTCCATTAGGTTAAGAGTATAGTCCGCCTGAGCTGTCCCTAGGCCATAAGCCATAAGGAGCAGACTGGCGAATAATTGCTTTGTTTTTATCACGGAGTAGCCTCCCCTAAAAGTTAGAAACTGATTGAATGCATTATATTAACTGATTACGACCCTAGCTTTATTCCCTTGCTAGCCTTATCCTTTTTTTTCTTGTCGCAAACAAACTTTTCAATTCTACCGTATGCGTCCCTTCTAAGCTAGAAAATCCACAGTGTTTTTATTATTGACTTTCTTCTGGGCATAAAAAAGGCCTGTAAGGTTATAACCTTACAGGCCTAATGACCATAGCTTAATTTTTACATTAGCTATTTAATGCATCGGCATACGGCATATCAAATGCTGGAATATGACTATCTAACCACCCCTTAACCATCTGACCCGCTTCATCAGTCACGTCAGCTTCACCTGCGTGAAATTTTGTTTGAAGTCCAGCACAAATGGCAACTAATTTATCGTGTTCGTCTTTATGCACCGCGTAACCACCATACGACTTAGCTTGCATTTCTTTTTCTTCATGTGCAAAGTGATCTACAACGTAGGCAATTAATGCATCCAACGCTTTACCTATATCAGCACGATCTGCACCAGCAATGGCAAGATCATACAAATCATTTAATAAACCAAATAATACTTTATGCTCATCATCAGCAAAACCAACGTTTGTTCCATGATCTTTTTCATTCCAAGTAATTAAAGCCATTATTTTCTCCGTTTTTATTATAGGAAGCGCCATTATACATATAATCACAAAGGTTATAATGCTTTATTTTCATAAAATTTATAATGTTTTATTTAACTTTCTTGAAAATTCATCGACTTCCAAAACTTTACTGTACGGAAATACAGCCAATAAAGGCATGCTAGTTCCCTCCTTAATTGTTTGAATATTCTCTTCAAGCATCAGCATATCCTGCTCCACACATGAAGCAATCCAACCGCAACACTCCACCCCTGCCTGCTCAATCGCAGCAAAGGTTAACCTAGCCTGATTAATACACCCCAAACGAACACCCACCACAATAATAACTGGCAATTTCAATGCAATCGCTAAATCAGCAACACTGTGCTGCTTATTAATAGGCACCAACCAACCTCCTACCCCTTCAACCAATACAATCTCAGCCTTCTTTTCCAGTTGCTGATACAGCTCAACAATTGAATCGACTTGTATTTCTTCTCCTGCCTCTGCAGCTGCAATATGCGGGGAGACCGGCAAAGCAAAAGCATAAGGATTAATTTCTTGATAAGGTAACTCTAGCGACGCATGCTTTTGCAATAACAAAGCATCTTCATTTTTTAATTCACCCTCTACTTCATCACAACCCGACGCAATCGGCTTCATGCCAATAACACTACGCCCTTGATTTTTAAAGTACTGCATAAGTGCTGCTGTTGACCAAGTTTTACCAATACCTGTATCTGTTCCGGTAATAAAATACCCCTTTGCCATGTCTATTACTTACCCCTTACTTGTATATATATGATTTCAAAGCTTGCTGTAACCTGACCCTCTTCATCCACCGGATAAGCGGCTACCATCGACTGAATCTGCCCCTTACTTGTCAACTGCTTGTTTCGCTGCCGACTAACATTGTGCGCACCAATACCTTTTAATTCTCGCATCAACTCCATGACATTGGCATATTTAACTAGATAGGTATGCTTTATAGTCCTTATATTTTTAAAGCCCGACTTTTGCAATTGCAGTTTAATATCTTGCTCTGAACAAAATTCATTCACATGCGGATAATCATCTACCTCAGCCCAAGCAGCCTTCAATTCACATAATGCACTTTCACCAAAAGTAGAAAATACAAACTGACCATTCGCCCTCAGCACTCTCTGAACTTCAGAAAACATCTCACCTAAACTAGCACACCACTGCAATGCTAAATTTGAAACGACTCCATCTAAACTATTAGCCGTCAATGGAAGTTGTTCAGCATCAGCACAAACCAATGGAACGCTTTCACAAGATTCTCTCTGCTGAGTCTTTAAAAGCATTGGCAAAGCAATATCCAAGGCAATAATATTTTGTAAGCCAGCAACATTTTGTAATTGCTGCGTAAAAAAACCCGTCCCGCAACCAACATCAAGCACTAAAGCATCATCCTTCAACTGAACTTGCTTAATCAGCTCTTTACCCACTTTACGCTGCAAAGATGCCATAGCATCATAACTCTTTGATGCTTGAGAAAATGAACTTCTCATTTGCCTTTTATCTAAAACAGATTCAGCCATCAAACACCCTCTCGAGCAAAAAAGTCTCGCACTAAAGATAAAGTGTTGGACTCATGACTTACAAATGGAATATGCCCAGCGCCTTCAATAATTTGCAACTCAAGCTCCGGATTTAATGTTTGACACTCACCTCCAACAGACATTGGCACCAAGCTATCCTGCTCACCAAAAATCATTTGTACGGGAATTTTAAGATTTTTCAACGCCTCCCTAAGGTCGTCTGAACGTAATATTTGTAAGCCCTCTATTAAAACACCCTCTCGTGGCAAAGCACATTCAGCTAACGCATTTTTAGCTTGTCTCAAACATAACTTCATATCTGACGCGCCTTGCACTTGTATGCTCATAAATCGCAATAAACCGGCAGAGGCATTCCTTTTTATATTCTTTGTAAACGCATCTAACTCGCCCGAAGTAACACCCGACCAAGTTGATGTTTTCACAAAATGAGGATTACTCGCAATTAACGATAAAGATTTAATTTTTTCTGGGTATTTTTCAGCCAGGCGTAAAGCAACCATTCCTCCTAAAGACCAACCTATCACTCGACAGGCTTGCTTAGGTAAAACTACCACCAATTCATCAACTAACAACTCAAGCGTAAAAGGCTCAATTTGTTCACTACGCCCATGCCCCGGCAAATCTAAACAGGTCACATGATATTCTGATGCTAATTTCTCTGCAAAATTACGCCAGACACCCGTATGCATTGCCCAGCCATGTAACATGACTAGTGGCTCTCCCTGCCCAAATTCTTCTTTATAAATAAAACTCATAATGCCAAACTATCCAACGCACCTAATAATTGATCAACATGCTCAATTTCGTGCTCAGATGAAAATGTAATGCGTAATCGAGCGCTTCCTTTTGCAACCGTCGGCGGACGTATCGCGCTCACCCAAATTCCTTGCTTCAATAACCCTTCACTTGCCTGAACTGCTTTTAAACTTTCTCCAAGCACAATCGGCTGAATTGCTGAATCAGAAGGCATCAACTGCAAACCTAATTGTTCGGCACCTTGTCTAAAGTACGCAACTAATTGCATTAACTTCTCTCTACGCCATTGCTCAGTCCGTACAATTTTCAAACTTGTCCGTGTTGCTGCGGCAATAGCCGGTGGCAGTGCCGTGGTATAAATATAGGCACGGGCCTGCTGAATCAAAGTTTCAATTAAAACATCTGACCCAGCAACAAAAGCACCACTCGTACCCAAAGCTTTACCAAAAGTTCCCACCAATAAAGGCACCTCAGTTTGAGTTAATTGGCATTGCTCAACAACCCCTCCACCTGTAGCCCCTAACACACCCAGCCCATGCGCATCATCAACCATTAATAGTGATTTTTTTTGTTCCGCTAATTTAGCTAACGAAGATAAATTAGCCACATCGCCATCCATACTAAACACACCATCAGTAATAATCATGGCTTCTTGATCATCTTGTTGATTTTGCATTTTGTAGCGCAAATTATTTAAATCATTATGTAAATAACGCTTAAACTGGGCTCCCGATAAGATACCGCCATCAAGCAATGACGCATGATTCAATTTATCTTCGTAAACCACACCACCTTTTGACATCAAGCCAGCAATCACACCTAAATTAGCCATATAACCGGTAGAAAATAACAAAGCCCGTTCACGCCCTGTGAAATCAGCTAACTCCTCTTCTAAAGCGTGATGTTCTTTACTATGCCCACAAACTAAATGCGCCGAACCACTCCCTACGCCATACCGGTCAACCGCCGCCTTGAAAGACTGAGTAATATCAGAGTGATTTGCCAACCCCAAGTAATCATTACTACAAAAGTTTAAGACTTTTCGTCCATCGACTTGCAAATAAATACCTTGGGGGGAATCAACCACCGTCCTTGACCGGTATAAATCAGACTGCTTTAATTGTTCAAGCGTCTTCTGTCGTTCAGCCGTTTGTGAACTCATTTTTTACTGTGCGTAACTAGACCCAGCAGAACGTACACCCAACCTATCAAATAACTCCAAATCATGATTAGTCATAGGGTTATCCGTAGTCAGTAATTTATCACCATAGAAAATAGAATTAGCTCCCGCAAAAAAGCACATGGCCTGCATTTCATCTGACATATCATTACGCCCCGCAGATAACCTGACCCTAGATAAAGGCATTAACAAGCGTGCTACAGCCACCATACGAATAAACATCAAAGAATCTAGGCTATCACTGCCCATCAATGGCGTCCCTTCAACTTGTACCAACATATTAATAGGCACACTCTCTGGATGCTTAGGTAAATTCGCTAATTCAATTAATAAATTAGCTCGATCATTATCACTTTCACCCATACCGACAATGCCACCACAACACACATTAATACCCGCATCACGCACGCGCCCTAAAGTATCTAGCCTGTCTTGATAGGTTCTAGTGGTAATGACTTCCGAATAATAATCTTCCGAGGTATCAAGATTATGATTGTAATAATCTAAGCCGCCCTCTTTTAAAGTCTTCGTCTGCTCATCAGTCAACATACCTAAAGTTACGCAAGTTTCCATGCCTAAAGCTTTTACGCCTTGCACCATTTCCACAACACGCTCGACATCCTTATCTTTCGGGCTACGCCACGCAGCTCCCATACAAAACCTTGAAGCCCCTTGATCTTTCGCATTTTTAGCAGACTTCAACACTTCCTCAATCGGCATTAATGCTTCAGGCGTTAAATCAGAATCATAACGCGCACTTTGCGGACAATAACCACAATCTTCAGAACATGAACCGGTTTTAATACTTAATAAGCTACTAATTTGTACTTCATTAGGATCAAAATTTTCTCTATGCGCAGTGTGCGCCTGAAAAAGCAAATCATTAAAAGGCAGATTAAATAGTGCTTTTACTTCATCTAACTGCCAATCATGACGTAAAACTGTATTATTATTGATTAAACTTGCCGACATTCTGCTAATCTCCAAACTCGAAACGATCACTTAAGCCAAAACTAATCAACCTAATATGATAAAAAAGGTAAACAACTGGATTGATATTATACAATATAGTTTGCTTTCGCCTACCTGTATCTTATGTGATCAACCAGGAATGAAGCATTTTGACTTATGTACTCCCTGCTTTCGCGCTCTTCCAAGGGAAAAAAATCGCTGCTATTGCTGTGCAATACCCTTCTCAGATAACAGTACAAAAAACCAGCTTTGCGGCCAATGCCAAAAAGCAGCACCTGCTTTCGACAACACCTATACCCCTTTCACCCACCAAGGCACGATCCGTTATTTAATTAATCAACTTAAGTTTAATGGTGCGTATAAAAATTCACGCATCCTTGGTTTGTTATTAGCTCGATATTTAGCTAAAAATGCTGACCTACCAGAATTAATTATCCCCGTACCATTACACCCACGGCGATACAGGCAAAGAGGCTTCAATCAAACCTATGAAATAGCCAAAATCATTTCAGCACAACTTAATATACCGATTGATATTACCAGCAGCCAAAGAGTAAAAAACACCCCACATCAAATTTCATTAAACGCTAAAGAAAGACATAAAAATATCGAAGGTGCTTTTCAAATAATTAACCCACTCAACGTAAGTCACATAGCTATTTTAGATGATGTACTCACAACAGGGGCGACAGCCAATGAACTTGCTAAAGTTTTAAAGTCGGCTGGAATCAGCCGCGTGGATATTTGGGTTTGTGCGCGAGCGCGGAAGAATTAAAAGTTCAGGCAAGCCAAAGCCCAAGCGAAATTCAAGCAACACGGAGAGTTGGCATTATGAACGCTCCGCATTACGTAAACCCCAAAATGGGCTACAAAAAATCTAGTGACGGTAAGTTTTATTCAGATTTATTTTCACTAAACTGCATTGCATGCAATTTAGCATAGGCTCCTTGTTTAGTTAATAACTCAGCATGCGAGCCACGCTCAATAATTTCACCTTGCTCCATAACCAAGATCACATCCGCATTTTCAATCGTTGATAAACGATGCGCAATGACGATAGTCGTTCTATCGGCCATAACATGCTCTAAAGCTTTTTGAATATACCGCTCTGACTGTGTATCTAAAGCAGAAGTTGCCTCATCAAGAATTAAGATAGGTGAATTTTTTAATAAGGCACGAGCAATAGCTAATCGTTGTCGCTGTCCACCTGAAAGCTGTATTCCATGCTCACCAATTTCAGTTTGAATACCGTTAGATAAGTTTTCAATAAACTCAGTTGCGTAAGCATCATCAGCAGCCTTAAGAACCTCTGCTTCATTAATATCACCGAGCACTCCATAAGCAATATTATTAAATACCGAATCATTAAATAAAGTAATATTTTGAGTGACTATCGCAATCTGTTCTCTTAAAGCGCCTAAAGTATATTTATTAACCTCTACACCATCAATTAAGATTTTCCCTTGAGAGTAATCATAAAAGCGTGGTATTAAATTTGTTAATGTTGTTTTACCACTTCCTGAAGCACCAACAATTGCAACGGTTTGCCCCGATTTAATTGTTAAGTTTATATTTTTTAAAGCCTGTTTTTTAGAGTTAGGATAGCTAAATGAAAGCTTATCAAAACTTAAAACGCCTTTTCCTGCGACCTCTACAATCGTTCCGTTATCACTTTCAGGAGCAACATCAAGCGTATCAAAAATATCACTCGCAGCAGCAATCCCTTTTTGAATATCATTATTTGCTTGAGCCAATGACTGAACGGGTTTAGGTAACATAAATGCAGCTAACAAATAGGCGACAAAATCCCCTGTACTTGCTGTATCCATAATCGTTAATGCCAAGAAAAGCAATAATGACAAAGCAGATGCAATCAGTAATTGCATTATTGGATTTTGAATGGCAGAAACTAAAGCGACTTTTTGTGATTGCTTCTTATTAAAGTAACTAACTTTCTTAAAACGATTGATTTCATAGGCGGAACCACCAAAACATTTGACAACGCGTGCACCTAAAACTAATTCAGAGGTAATATGCGTCATATCCCCCATAGAATCCTGTACATTTTTACTGAGCGCTCTCAGCATTTTACTGACTTTAGTCACGAGAATAGCAATAAAAGGAGCGATAACAAAAAATATCAATGTAAGCTGCCAATTCAACCACAATAAATAGCTCAATAAACCTACGGCAGTTAAACCTTCACGGATAAAAATTCGAACAGAATCAGTGACCGCTCGTGTCACTTCAGCTACATTGTAGGTAATCAGTGAAATCAAATGGCCACTATTTTTAGCATCAAAATACTCAATAGAAAGCTTCGTATAATGATTAAAAATCTCTTGCCTAAGTTTGTGAATCACACTGACTGAGACCTTTGCTAAGAAGTAGTTACCAAAAAAAGAGCCGGTACTTCTAAGTAGAACAAGAGACATAATATACAAAGGTAAATACTTATGATCTTCTTTATTTCCTCCCTCTATGGTATCAATAATAAATTTCACTAGCTCAGCAAATAAAGGCTGTGCTCCTGCTACAATAGCGTAACCAAAGACACTAACAATGAAGAACTTAATAAAAGGTACGACATATTTAAGTAGGCGCGAATAGATTTTAAAGCTTGAGATTTTTTTTGTCATTCAGGGCGTGGGAGAGGCAAACAATTAGAGTGATTATATTTGAAGAAGCTTAGCATGAACTAAAATTGACAGCAAAACTTACAAATTTAATATGAATTTTAGAAGGTTGAATTAAGTGCTTTAAGAAATAATACTCCTATAATTTACTGATTTCTGTATGACATTTCAATATCATAAGAACGAGTTAACCCCGCCATAATAATTAACATAATTGCAAAAAATACAGCTGTATGCTGGTGGCCAAATGAAAATCCTGCTAAATCAAAAGTCATATAACTACTTAAAATAATTACCCCTGAAATTGCTGAGAATTTTTTTTCAGGGGATGTTTTAGTCTTTAGCTCGCCTACAAAGAAATACAGTGCCCCTATAAATAAGAAGATATATGCGAAGAACCCTACAAAACCTAAAGTGGCCAAATAGTGTAAATAAGCATTATGCGCATGGTCAAATACAGTGGGCATATTAATAAATCCTTGTGTATTTTTTTCAGCCATTGCTTGTTTATACCCCCCCATACTAGAACCAAATAATGGATTATCTCTGAATATGTATAACGCGCCTTTCCACATTTCCCCACGCAGGCCTATCGCTGTATTAATTTTATTTTCATCAAAATAAGCATTTACTTCTAAAGTAGCTTCGGTCAGGCGGGTTTGGAATGCATGATTAAAATTATATAAAGCAAATAAACCTATAAAAAAAACAAGGAGCGCGGCCTGTTTCGCTTTAACTGATCCTCGAGAGATTTTAAACCAGATAATACAGCAAGGTAGAATTGCTAACCATGATGCTCTGGTCCCAGATAAAAAGGCTGCTACAACTCCCATTAAAGCAGCCACTATAGCTAAAATAATAAGGTGTTTTTTAA
>ENA-ORXI01000699-ORXI01000699.1-sediment-metagenome-genome-assembly--contig:-NODE-699-length-27850-cov-30.657833_pt1 | contig 27850 bp, 25 predicted proteins | sample MGYA00237861_ERZ511468 | MGnify/ENA primary metagenome ERZ511468 (study PRJEB26299, sample SAMN06266213) | sediment metagenome | isolation source: Hudson Canyon methane seep mesocosm | place... | reverse complement strand
ATAACCGCTGAAAGCATCTAAGCGGGAAGCCCCTCCCAAGATGAGATCTCACTGGAACTTTAAGTTCCCTGAAGGGCTGTTGGAGACTACAACGTTGATAGGTCAGATGTGGAAGTCCAGTAATGGATGAAGCTAACTGATACTAATTGCCCGTGAGGCTTGACCATATAACACCAAATACGTTTGGTGTTATAGAGAATATAGCAGACATTAACGCTTTTACTGTAAGAGAACAAACTTTAAACTCAGTAAAAAATACAGATTTCCTAGTATTTAAGGTTAACCCCTTAAATATAAGACAATTATATCGAAAGATATGATTAAACCAAATTGCTTGGTGACCATAGCGAGCGTGAACCACCTGATCCCATCTCGAACTCAGAAGTGAAACCGCTTAGTGCCGATGATAGTGTGGATTTATCCATGTGAAAGTAGGAAATTGTCAAGCTCTTAAATACTAAAAAACCCAATCTTTAATTAGCTTGGGTTTTTTTTTGCCTAAAATATTTCATTCAGATTAGCTAAAATAGAAATATAATAAGGCTTTATTTTTTAATACATTCCTTTATTGATATGACTGATACCCCTGATATTTTAAAAAAGATACTTGAAAAAAAAGCAGAAGAAGTAGGTCGTCGTAAATTACGCATGTCTATTGCAGATTTATCCGATATTATGAGCAGTATGGAGTCCCCGCGTGGTTTTGCTAATGCTTTACAGGATAAGGCTTTAACTAAGAAACCTGCGATTATTGCTGAAATAAAAAAAGCATCGCCAAGCCAAGGTGTGATTAGAGAAAATTTTAAACCGATAGAAATAGCTCAAGATTATGCAATGAATGGGGCAACCTGTTTATCTGTTTTGACGGACAAAACCTTTTTTCAAGGCGGAGAGGCAAATTTACAGATGGCAAGAGATGCGTGTCCGTTGCCTGTTTTACGTAAAGATTTTATGATTGATAGTTATCAAATACATGAATCACGTGCATTAGGTGCAGATTGTATTTTATTAATTGTCGCGGCTTTATCTGACAAACAAATGCATGAGCTTGCCGCGACAACGATTGAATTAGGTATGGATATTTTAGTTGAAGTGCATAATGCGGAAGAAATGACACGAGCATTAGCATTAGATACGCCATTAATTGGGATTAATAATCGTAATTTAAAAACATTTGAAACAACTTTGCAAACCACGTTAGAGTTACAATCGATGGTTCCCGCTGAACGTTTAATTATTACTGAAAGTGGTATTCATACGCCAGAAGATGTACAGCTAATGTTAGATAATGAAATCTATACATTTTTAGTGGGCGAAGCTTTTATGCGGGCAGAACGTTCAGGTTTAAAGATGCGTGAGTTATTTAGCTTATAACAGCGACACTTTATATTGGGCTAAGCTTTATATTTATCCATAGCCTTAATAATAGATAAGGCTTCGGCAATAATTATTTTTGACTGCTCATTTAATTCATTATTTTTATAAATTTTATCGAGCAGTTTTTCCTCGACAAGTGCTTCCTTAACCCAGCGCTTAACCATTCTGTAATTGCTGGCAACTTTTGCTTGTTCACCGGTATGAGGATTTTTCATGAATACCGTGCGTAATTCAATTTTTTTGGCTTTAGTCGCGTGAGGTATTTTTTTAGGTGAGTTATTTTTAATAGCTTGAGGCTGGTTAATTTTATGAGCTTTAACTTCGTTAGGCTGATGTTTAGACTGTTTATAGCTATTATGAATAACATAAGCCGCATAGATTACGGTTAAAATAAAAAAAATTTCAGACATTTAGGCGTTTGTTTTTATGATGTAATGTGTCCATTCCCATTAATTTTTACTTGATGGGAATGGTACGGTTGCTAAATTATTATTCAGCAGTCGTCGGGTCAATAATGGTTTTAATTTCAGCAATACTGTTGGCCGGAAAACCACCTTGTTCAGCATGAGCTTTAATTGTATTTACATTATCTGCAATATAGACACAGTAAATTTTATTATCGGTGACATAACTTTCTAGCCATTGACACTGAGGTAAGGCATTTAAAATATCACATGATGTTTGTGAAATACCTTGTAGTTGTTCTGCTGTTAACGTGCCAGCATTAGGAATTTCACGTTCAATAATAAATTTTGGCATCTTAGTATTTTACTTCTTTTTCAATCAGTGTTTCACCATCAATAACTAATTTAGAAATACCACCGACGGTTAAATGTAAGGTACAAACTGCCTTATCAAAGCTGTATTTATCTTCTGTTTGTGATGCATCCCAAGTGAGTGATACATAAGTTTGTTTATCGGTATCAGTTGAGGTTGCAAAATAAACCGTATCGCCTGTTTTACGTTTAATAGCAGAGGGACACTTTTGGTTTGCCATCGATTGCATCGCGGTTAAAGCTCTAATCATAGCCGCGGCTTCTTTTTGTTCATTGGTTTGCTCTTTATTTGAACCAACCATTAAAAAACCTATTGCAAAGACAGCAACGACAGCTGCCATTAGTTTTTGAGTGCTATTCATATTTATTCCTTAATATTTAGTGATTTTATCCCGTTAAACGGGATAAGATGATATTTCATTCTATGAGAATTATGCTTTATTAGCAATGATTGATATGACCCTTTTTAAATTATTCACCTCAAAAAATTATGTTTATTTTACATAGCTCTAATAAAACTGAAAATTTACTGGAACATTTAGCAAGTATTTTAAAAAATCCTTTGTCATCTCCCTTGAGCACTGAGGTATTTTTAATTCAAAGCCAAGGCATGGAGCGTTGGTTATCGCAGCAGTTAGCAACGCATTCACAGGTGTATGCTAATTTTGAATTTTTCTTTCCAGGTAAATTTTTTAGTCAAATGGCACGGCAGATTCACAGTCGTTTAAATACCGATGTGTTTGTAAGAGAGTTGATGGTGTGGCGTTTCGAATTATTATTAAATGATTTAGAAGATGAGGTTTTTTCACCGTTAAAAAGTTATTTAGAAGGGGAGAATAGTGCCTTAAAACGCTTTCAATTAGCCACTAACCTTGCCCAAGTATTTGATCAATATCAAATGATGCGCCCGCAGATGTTAAATGATTGGACGCATCATAAATTGCATTACGATACCTTGACGGAAAAATGGCAACAAGCGTTATGGGTGAAATTAATCGCCCAAACAGGCGATGAGCATCGGGGTGAATTATGGTTAAAAGCCATTGCAAAATTTAATGAGTCCCCTGAAGGTACTTTAAGTAAATATTTACCCGAACGCATTTCTATTGTGGGTTTAAATACCATGCCGCCTTTATTTATGGCTTTTTTACAAGGCTTATCCCGACATACAGAGGTGCATTTTTATTTATTAAATCCTGCGGAAGAATTTTGGGCGGATATTGTGTCACGTAAACAGGCTAATTTAGATGACTTTGAAAATGGCCATCCATTATTAGCAAGTTTAGGACAACAAGGACGCGAATTTCAGCAAATGTTATTAGAGCAGGCTTTTAATATGGAAATTGATAGTTTTGAACAGAACAGTCTTTCCAAAGAAGAAAATGCCGATGAAAACAGCCTAAGCGTTTTACAACACTTACAAAATGATATCTTAAAAAACAGAATAGCAGGGCGTAGCTTGGCTTTAGATAGTTCATTAAGCATTCATTCATGTCACTCGCGTATGCGTGAGGTTGAGGTGTTAAAGGAGCAGTTATTACATGCTTTAGAGCAAGATGCAGAATTAGAATTGCGTGATATTATTGTGATGGCACCGGATATTCAACAATATGCACCTTTTATTAATGCGGTTTTTAATGGTATTCAGCATAGTATTGCCGATAGGAGTTTGCGTAGCAGTAATGCGACCTTGGATGCGTATATTCGTTTTTTGCGTTTAACGCAGGGGCGTTTTGGTTGGCAGTCAGTATTAGATTTACTGAATCAAAAGGAAATTTACCAATGTTTTCATCTCACTGAAACTGATGTAGAGTTAATTCGTCATTGGATTGCAGAAACCCACGTCCGTTGGGGGCAGTCAGGCGAGCATAAAGCCTCACTGGATTTACCTGAATCACCTGAAAATACCTGGCTTGCTGGATTAGAACGATTATTAATGGGCTATGCCGTAGGCACTGATGAGACTTTTTTTGAAGATATACTACCTTACAAAGAGATAGAAGGCACTTCATCGCAAGCATTAGGGGGATTATATGATTTTATCGTCTTATTATTTGAAGCCAGCAAAGCATTAGCTAATAATTATAGTTTGACGGACTGGTCAGAAAAATTATTATATTATGCCGATTTATTATTTCCTACAGAACAACTCGATGCAACCCAGTTAGCTGAAAAACAACAGATTAATAGTATTTTATTAGAGCCAAGTATTGAGTTTGCAGAAATTCATAGTCAGCCGGTATCATTAGAGGTGATTTTGGCGTGGCTAGAGGGCAGAGTAGAGGAAAGTAAATCAAGTAATGGTTTTTTACGCGGGCAGCTCACCTTTTGTTCTATGCTACCTATGCGCTCTATTCCGTTTAAAATTATTGCGATGTTAGGCATGAATGAAGGCGAGTTTCCGCATGTTGATCATTATTTAACCTTTGATTTACTGGGCAAAGATTTTAAAATGGGTGACCGTTCAAGGCGTGCCGATGATCGCTATCAATTTTTAGAAATTTTATTATCGGTACGCAAACAGCTGATTATCACTTATATTGGGCAATCCATTAGTGAAAATGAAACTATTCCAGCCTCTGTTGTGGTGCATGAATTACTGGATATTATGCAGGCGTATTATCAAATAGATGATTTGGTGATTGAACACCCGTTACAAAACTTTAGTAATCAGTATTTTGCAGAAAATACATCATTAATCAGCTATAACCAAACGGATTTGGCGATTGCACAAGCCTTATTGAAAAAATCGAGTGTATCGCCGTTATGGTGGCAAGGAAATTTACCGGCAGAGCGATTAAAAATAATTGAAACCGCTGATGTATTTGATTTTTATAGGCATCCGCAAGGTTATTTTTTAGAGAAAAAATTAAATATCCGTTTAAAGCCGCGTCAGCATGAAAATCCTGAGCATGAGCCGTTTAAGTTAGAAGGTATTGAGCAATATAATATTGACCAAAAGTGGATAAAAGCTTTGTTGCAAGGTGAAAATTTATCATTAGATAAATTAAAAGCACAGGGTTTATGGGTGTCAGGCGGACTTGCTGATTTAATGTTTAATCAAAAACAGATGGAAATTAACGCGTTTGTCGATAAAATCAATGCTATCGGTATAGGAAACATGTTAGAGCCGCAAGCTATTGATATCAATCTTGCAGGCGTGCGTCTAGTCGGCTATTTATCAAATTGTTATCAAAATGGCAGTTTGTTTTATCGTCATGCCAAGATAAAAGGTAAAGATTTTATGGGGGCTTGGTTGCATCATTTAATTATTAATCGAGTGAGTTCCTCGCAAACAACCTATTTAATCACTAAAGATGCTTTTCATACGTTTAAACCGGAGGATATTGATAGCGAGAGTTTAGATAAATTAATAGACTGTTACCAGCAAGGACAACACCATCCCGATGCTTTTTTTACCGAAGCGGCATTTGCTTATATTCAGCAGCAGGCAGCGTTGAATAACCCTGCAAAAAAATCTAAGAGACCTGCGATTAAGCTTGCCAAGGAAGCTTTACAAAATAGTATGACTCAGGAGCACGAAGTAGATTTAAGAGTGCTGTATCGTTCTTTTGAAGCGATTGATGAGGTGTTAAATGTAGATTTTGAACAATACTGTCAGCAATATTTGTTACCCGTTTGGGAAAAAAGTTTATGAGAAAAAGCTTATTAATCTGGTTTTTGATTTTAGCATTAGTCCCTGCGAGTTTAATTACATGGCTCGGTTATAACTATAGCCGACAAAGTTTATATAAATTAAGTCATTATTATTTACATAAAGTAGCCGATGAAAATATAGAGTTTATCAATAATTGGTTTAATTATAGAGTGATGGATATCAGCTATTTTATTAGGGATAAAGAGACATTGACTTTATTTTCTAAATTAACCGAGGCTAGACAGATAAATCAACAGCCTTTAGTTGATTTTACGAAAAGTGATAGCTGGCATCAGCTTAATGAAAATTATAATTATAATATCAATAATATTATTGAAAGCTATGACTATATTGATAATGTTATGTTTATTGAACGAGGTGGAGATGTTCTTTATAGTATAAAACCTAGTGCATATTTAGGCCATAATATGATGCTTGACTTTAATGAAAGCTTACTAACAAAAATAGTGGACAAAAGTGTTGTAGATAGCAGTGTTTTGTTTAGTGATTTTTGGCGAGATAAAGATAGTAAAAAAATAGTGAGTTTTATGTCTGCTCCCGTTATGCTTAATAAGGATATTATCGGTGTAATGGTATTAGAATTGAATTATGAAAAAATATTATCGGTAATTAATAATAAAGTAATTAATGAAAAAGATAATATATATCATTATATTGTAGGTGGAGATGAATTATTACGTACGCCTATAGTAAATTTTCCTATTAATGAGGTTTTAGTTAAAAATATACCCTATTTAGATGAGTCAGAAGAAATTTTACACTATGAATCATTGTCTGGTGAATTTGTTTTAGCAATCCATCACGAGATTAATGTGCTGGGAATAGATTGGAATATTATTAGTGAGATAAATGATGATAGTGTATTAGAATCAATTAATGAATTAAGATATATTGTTGTTAAATTTTTGTTTCTAGTCAGTATTTTTACAACTATATTAGCATTGTGGAAAGCTAATAAAATGACTAAACCTTTAACGATGTTAACTGATATTGCGTGTAAAATTTCTACAGGCGATAACAGTGCTCGTATTACAATGAAGAGCGATAATGAAGTGGGCATATTAGTGTCTGCTTTTAATCATTTATTAAGTGTTCGTGAACAGCAATGGAAGTCTTTGAAAGATAGTCATCGTTTAGCGAAACATGCTTTAGATGATTTAAAGATACAAGAAACTGCTTTAAATCAACATGTTATTGTTAGTATGACGGATTTAAAAGGCACTATCACCTTTGTGAATGATAAATTTTGTGAATTATCTCAGTATTCAGAAAAAGAGTTATTAGGCAATAATCATAATATATTAAATTCTGACTATAAAGGTGAAGATTTTTATAGAGAGCTATTTGAAACTATTAATAATGGAAAGGTTTGGAAAGGTGAGATTCGTAATAAAAATAAGCGGGGAGAATTTTACTGGCTAGAAAGCAGTATTATGGCATTTCAAAAAAAAGGTGAAACCTATTATATTGCTATGAGTACCGATATTAGTAATATTAAACAATATGAATTTTCATTAAAAGAAAATCAACAGCGTTTAGAAATGGTGCTAGAAAGCACGGGCGGTGGTATATGGGATTGGGATGTTTTAAATGATATTATTGTTGTTAATCAGCGACTCGCTAATATTTTAGGCTATTCATTACAAGCTATGCAGTTATTTAGTATGACGCAGTGGTTAGACTATGTGCATGATGATGATGTTAATTATTTTAAGTGTTGTATTGATAGTGAACCTGAAGATAATTGGAGCTATGAAATACGTATGCGTCATAAATATGGTCATTGGATATGGGTAATATATAGTGGCGAGACCATGGAATATAATAATGCAGGACAGTCATTGCGTATTATTGGTTCTTTAATTGATATTAGTGAACGAAAATATACCGAAATAAAACAACAGCAGATATTAGAAGCGACAGAAATTAAATTAGCGATTGCTCATGCCTTAACCGATTCATTATCTTTGCGAAAGAGATTGGATAATGCCGTCAATAAGTTATTAAACTTATCAAACTTAACCAAATATAAAAAAGGCTGCGTATTTTTATACGATCAAGAGAAAAAACAGTTTAAACTTTATTCAAATCGTGAAGATATTAATATCGATATGGCATTAACCCATTGTGAAATGGGTTTGAAGTCAGCAGATATTAAAATTATTGAAAATTGTCAAGGTGATGATGAAGGAGAAGGACATCAAGGGCATGGGCATTATATTGTGCCATTAAGGGGGATGCATGCTTATGATGGCGAGCAGAGCGATGATAAAACTGTCGGTATACTATTGTTATATACAGATAATATAATTATTGATATCGATATAGAAAAACTGTCATTTTTAAAAGAAATTGCGAATATCTTTGCAACCAGTATTATGCAGGCTGATATTGTTAAATTAACTAAAAAAGCAAAATTAGAGGCGGAAGCCTCCAATAAATTGAAAGGCGAGTTTTTAGCGACCATGAGTCATGAAATCAGAACACCGATGAATGGCGTTATTGGCATGACTGATTTATTATTAAATGACCATTTAAATAGTGATCAGCGTGAAAGAGCTGAATTAATTAAAAATAGCGCTCAATCGTTACTCACGATTATTAATGATATTCTTGATTTTTCTAAAATAGAGGCCGGTAAATTATCTTTAGATTTACATGATTTTAATTTGACACAATTAGTGGCAGAGGTGATGAATAATCAAAAAAATCATGCAGATAGTAAGCAACTTAGTTTAATTAATCTTAATGAAAAGGATGCGGTACATTGGTATAAAAGTGATTCAACTCGTATTCGTCAAATATTAAATAATTTAATTAATAATGCCATAAAATTTACTTTAGAAGGCGAAGTGACGGTAAGTTATGACGTAATTGGCGTGCATGAAACGATGGATATCATGCGTTTTGTGATTCAAGATTCAGGGATTGGTTTAAGTGAGCCACAACAACAAAAATTATTTAAAAAATTTAGCCAAAGCGATAGTTCAACCACACGTAAGTTTGGTGGAACAGGTTTAGGCTTGGCCATTAGTAAAGAGTTAGTGTTATTAATGGGCGGTGAAATAGGCATGGAAAGTGAATTAGGTATCGGTTCAAATTTTTGGTTTTCATTATATTTAGAGCGGATAGAGAGACCAAATAAAGAAAATCTTAGCTTATTAAACGTGATTACTCCGTCTATTAAAAAAATTGAAAAAACTATTTTAGTGGTAGATGATAATAAAACTAACCAAATCGTTGCAACAGGGATGCTTAAATTATTAGGTTATCAATTTGATGTCGCGGCGAATGGTCAAGAAGCATTAGATTTATTGGCTGAATCAACCTATGCATTGATTTTAATGGATTGTCAGATGCCTATTATGGATGGCTATGTTGCCACCGATAAAATTCGTCAGGGTGACCAGCAATCAGATATTGTGATTGTGGCAATGACAGCAAATGTGATGAAAGGTGATAAAGAAAAATGTTTAGCCGCGGGTATGAATGATTTTTTAGCGAAACCCATGGAAATTAATAAATTACAGGCGATTATTGATAAATGGTTAGTAGATTCTCAGGATACAGTATTAGAGGTTAATAAGGCGGAAAAAACAATCGCGATAGAGGATAAGCAAGATACGCTTATTTTTGATGAAGCGGCGTTAAATGAAAGAATGATGGCGGATAAAGAACTTATCAATATGGTCATTGATACTTTTTTAGACGAGCTTCCGAATCAAATTGAAGAGCTTTGTGTATTAATAGAGCATAACGATTATGATAATATCTGTAAACAAGCACATAAAATAAAAGGCTCTGCCGCAAATGTAGGTGTGATGCGGTTAAGTGAGCTGGCATTTCAGATAGAAACCGCTGCTAAATTAGAAAATGTTGCTGATGATATGCGACTAAAATTAGAGAAATTTAAGCAACATAGCGATGAATTAGTAAAAATATTAAGGGCTTATCAGCAATGAAAATATTAATAGCAGATGATGATTTATTATCAAGAAAAATTTTATCAGTGGTGACCGCTAAATGGCAATATGAGCCTGTTTTAGCTGAAGATGGTGAGCAAGCACGGTTAATTTTAGAACAGGAAGAGCCCCCGTTGTTATTATTAATCGATTGGGAAATGCCTCATATGAATGGTATTGAACTATGCCATTATATTCGAGCTATCAAAACAGATAATCCGCCTTTTATCATTTTATTAACCGCTCGTAGTGAGGTTGATGATATTGTTAATGGTTTAGATGCCGGTGCGAATGATTATATTGTAAAGCCGTTTTCAAATGCGGAATTAAAAGCGCGCATAGATAGTGGGCGTAGAATGTTAGAGCTACAAGCGGCATTGCATCAGACACAAAAACTATTAAATTATGAGCGTGAAGTCATTGAAAATGTATTATTAAATATAAAAAATTCACAAGTGTGTAATATGGATTTTTTAAGAATTATTGAAATTCCAGTTGAAAAGACTTCGGGTGATATTTTATTATCGGCGTTTAAAAATAAAGATATTCAGCATATTTTATTGGGTGATTTTACAGGGCATGGTTTAACTGCGGCAATAGGTGGCCCGGTGGTATTTTCTATTTTTTATAGTATGACCTATAAAAATATGGAGATGGCAGAGATTGTGGCTGAAATAAATCATCAAATGGTGTTGCAATTGCCGATTGGTTTATTTTTGGGTGGTATTTTTATTGAAATGAATCATGCGACCGGTGACGTGACGTTATGGAATTGTGGTATGTCAGATATTTTAATTTATCGACACGCAAAATTATTGAAACGTATTCCGTCACATTTCATGGCTTTGGGTATTATCGATGAGGCGATAGAGCCGATTGTAGGTAATATTTTAGAGGCTGACGATTATTTATATGCTTATTCCGATGGGATGACTGAATTATTAAATAGTGAAGAAGAGGAATATGGGCAAGCACAATTAGAGCAAGATATTAGTGAAATATTATTGCTAGATAAGCCGATGGATAGCTTAATTGAGAAGTTAAATCATTTTAAAGGGGATACTGAACAATCTGATGATTTAACCTTTTTAGAACTTAAGCGTTAGTTTGTGGGTTTGCGATAGCCTTGGCAATCAATACTGATTCTTTCAGGCACTTTGCCCAGTTTTAAAGCGGTTAATTGCCCACCCCATAAACAACCGGTATCAATGGCATAACAATTATGGGCATGATGATAACCGAGTGCTGACCAATGACCAAAAATAAGCGTCATATCGGTACTTTTTCTATTTTTTATGCTAAACCACGGCTGTAAGTGTTTCGCTTGACTGCCGAGTTTGCCATTCTCTTTAAAATCTAAATGCCCGTCAGCATCACAAAAGCGTAAACGGGTAAAGCAATTGACGGTAAAGCGTAATTTCTCAGTGTCGGTTAAACCTTTTTGCCATTGTGTCGGTGAATTACCGTACATATTTTTTAAAAAATATAAATAATCAGCACTTCGCAAGATAGCTTCGGTTTCAGCGGCTCTTTTTTTTGCCATCGGAATATCCCATTGCGGCGGTAAGCCGGCATGTAATAAACCAAAATGTTGATTATAATGAAATAGCGGTCGGTGTCTTAGCCACGTTAATAGCTCGTCTTTATCCGGTGCATCGAGAATATCTTGTAAGGTATCTTGGGCGCGGAGAGAGCCATAACCATACGCAACTGCTAATAAATGTAAATCATGATTCCCCAAAACACAGACAGCGGCATCCCCTAATGATTTAATAAAACGTAGGGTTTGTAAGGATTGCGGCCCACGATTAACTAAATCACCGGCAAACCATAATTTATCTTTATGCGGATTAAATTTGATGCGTGTTAATAAGCGTTGTAAATCTTCATAGCAGCCTTGAATGTCGCCAATGGCATAAATGCTCATGGTTAATGTAAGGTTCTGGGAATGGATAAAGTGAAACGGGGAATAATCGCATCAAAAAAGTCACCTTCTTCAGAACGCATATTATAAAGGCCACTCATTACACCGACAGAGGTATCCAGCAAAACCCCGCTGGTATAAGAAAAACTTTCACCTGATTTGAGATAAGGTGTTTTTCCGACAACGCCAGTGCCTTCCACTTCTTCAATACGGCCATTAGAATCAGTAATAAGCCAGCGACGACTTAATAGCGTTGCAGGCACTAAACCAATATTAGTGAGCGTAATGGTATAGGAGAACACATATTTTTTTTTATTAGGTTCCGATTGCATTGCCAAGTATTCAGGCTGTACCTCGACCAAAATTTGATTTTTTTCACGCATGATTTAACGCTTTAAATTCGCCTGCTTGAGTGTCTTTCATGACCTTGTCCCAGTTAAATATTTGACCATTCATCACAATATAAACGCCTATAGGTAAGAGTTGTACCGCTGTTATCGCACAGCCAAGATTAAATAAGGCATCTGATTGTTGAATCGTACACGGCACCATAGCACCGACTAAAATAATGGTTTTAGTGAGTGTTGCTTGCGCAATTTGTGCGGCAGTATTGACCATGGTATCCGTGCCATGCGTGACAATCAAACGTTGTTCAGTGCTATTGATACACGCTGTCGTAATCGCTATGCGGTCAGCTGCATTGATATCTAAACTGTCTTTTAACATCAGTTGTTGAAAGTTTAGTGCCAGCGTACAGCGTCCTTGCTGTAATAACGCAGGCAGATGGGTAACAGGAAACTCTAATTCACCGTTAAGTGGATTATAGCGTTTATCCAATGTCCCACCGGTAATAATAAATTTTATCATTTTATAAAATGATTACTTTTTATCATCATTTTGAGAGGCAGCACTTGGGCAACCTGAACAGCCATCATTCCAAATGGGATCATTCGCATCATCAGCTTCTAATTTTTCAAGCTCATTAGGATAAATATGCCAAAAAGATTGGTCAATTTTTGCATTATCATAGCCTTGTTTACGACCATGATTGAACGGACACCACCAGTTTTCAATGACTTTAACAAGGTAAGCGTGCCATTCAAATAAACCTACGCTCACCGGGCAATACCAGGTGCAATTCAGAATCCAATATAATTTAGATTGAGCAAAACTTAATATAAAGCTGCCATCCATAGTGATTTGATTTTTATACTCATAACGATGCGTTTCACGTTTAGGCAAAAAATCAGATAATTTTTTAAGGTCTTTCGCACCCACCATAATTAAATGATAGTAAGATAAATAAGCACTCATAAATACGAACGGGAGTGTAATAATAGGCAGATAAACTAAGACTAAACCTACGCCGCGTCGTAAAACGGATAGAGCTTCATGGTTGCGTCCAATATTAACGCGATCTTCTTTGTTATCTTCAGGGGGAGTGCCGGATTCGCAAGCTTTCATAATGTTTAAACAGTAAGGATAAAAAGTAAATTACCGTGGTAATTTGAGTGTTAAATAGAGAGTAGAACATCTACGCCAGTAGCAGGGCATAAATGCGTGACCGGTAAATCTTCTTTATTTTTCCATGCGTTCACGGCATCGTGTTTTGCACCGGAGACAATAAAAATTAATTCTTGGGTATTGCTTAAGGCTTTGGCACTGATGCTTACGCGGTCAGCAGGGGGCTTAGGTGAGTTATGTACCGCGTGGGTAAGTTCATCTAAATTATGCACCTGCCCTGGAAATAAACTCGCGGTATGTCCGTCTTCGCCCATACCGAGCAGCACTAAATCAAATTTATCAGCCGCAGCGACGATATCAGCATAGTGTTTAGCACCTGCTTCCGCTCCTAATTCTGCTGCCATTGGATAAATTTGGTTTTTAGGAATATCCACCAGATTGAGCCATTTTTGTTCAGCCACTAAGCTATTACGTTCAGCATCATCAACAGGCAAACAGCGTTCATCACCATAATAAATATGCCATTGACTCCAATCAAGCGTTTGTTTTGCCAGTAATTGATAGGCTTTAACGGGGGCGGTGCCACCAGCTAAAACTAATTTAAAGCTGCCATGAGCAGCAATTGCTTTTTCAGCAGCGGTTAAAATACGCTGACAAGCCGCTTCAGCGAGTAAATCTATTGAATCAAAAGGTATCCAATTTACAACTTGAGTCATTTATTTTCCTATAAAAAATAGTAGTGCCTATCAAAGAAAAAGAGGCATTAGTATTTTAATGCTTCTTAGGGTAGGCATAAAATCATAGAGCTAATTTGGGGCGTAGGCTGCAGCCTAGCTATTTTTAAAAGTAGACTAAAGTCCACGCCCCAAACATAAATTATTTTATGTCATTCCTTTAACTTTAATAATTAAGCGTTATATGTGCTTGATGATGTTTTACCACCGTGTCCTGTCCAATCAGTATGGAAGAATTCACCCCGCGGCTTATCTAAACGCTCATAAGTATGAGCCCCAAAATAATCACGTTGAGCTTGTAATAAGTTGGCTGGTAAACGGGCACTACGATAGCCATCATAATAGGCTAATGCAGATGAAAATGACGGTGTTGGAATACCTAGCTGTACACCAAGTACTACCGCATCACGCCAGCCTTGATCAGCAGTGATAATGGCATCTTTGAAGAAATCAGCTAATAATAAATTTTCTAATTCAGGGTTAGCATCATAAGCGTGTTTAATATCATTTAAGAATTGACTGCGAATAATACAACCGCCACGCCACATTAAGGCAATACCACCGTAGTTTAATTTCCAACCATATTCCGCTTCAGCGGCACGCATTAAACCAAAACCTTGTGCATAAGAAATAATTTTAGCAGCATAAACGGCATCGCCAATGGCTTTGATTGCCGCGTCTTTATCACCGGTAAAATTACGCGTAGCTTGAGGTAAAATTTTAGAGGCTCTCACACGTTCTTCTTTTTGTGATGACAAACAACGTGCAAACACCGATTCAGCGATTAAAGTAAGCGGAGCACCTAAATCTAAGGCATTAATACCTGTCCATTTTCCAGTGCCTTTTTGCCCTGCGGTATCTAAAATTTTACTAATTAACGCTTCACCGTCTTCATCTTTATAGCCTAAGATATTAGTGGTAATTTCAATTAAATAAGAATTTAAAACCCCTTCGTTCCATTTTTTGAAAATAACTTGAATTTCATCGGCTGTTAAACCTAAGCCCTCTGATAATAACTGATAGGCTTCACAAATAATTTGCATATCACCGTATTCAATTCCATTATGTACCATTTTGACATAATGCCCAGACCCTTGTTCGCCAACCCATTGACAGCAAGGCTCATCGCCTACTTTTGCTGAGATAGATTGTAAAATAGGCTTAACGGTTTCCCATGCTGCTTTGTTTCCGCCTGGCATAATTGAAGGGCCGTTACGTGCACCTTCTTCACCGCCGGAGACACCTGAACCCACATAAAGAATTTTTTGTGCAGCTAAGGCTTCAGTACGACGATTAGTATCGGTATACAGTGAATTTCCGCCATCAACGATAATATCGCCTTCTGATAACAATGGTGTTAATTTATCAATATATTGATCGACAACATCACCTGCTTTGACCATCAGCATCACGATACGCGGCGTTTGTAGATTTTCGACTAATTCTTCTAACGAATAGGCACCAGTTACTTGAGTGCCTTTAGCAGGACCTTCTAAAAATTCATCAGTTTTTGCTGCAGTACGGTTATATACCGCGACTTTAAAATCATGATCATTTATATTTAAGACCAAATTTTGTCCCATTACTGCAAGACCGATTAAACCAATATCTGCTTTCATGTTTTTACTCATTCAATGTGTTAATAACGATGTTACTTTTTTAGTTGCTAAGGTACAACTAATGAAGTTTGATAAGCCTATTAGGGGCTTTCTAATAGAGCGTCTAATTTTTTAGCTAAATCTAAGGCACGTAAGTCATCAAATCCGCCAATATGTTGGTCAGCAATATAAATTTGTGGCACAGTGCGGCGTTTAGTTTTTTGCATCATTTCTTCACGTAATCCTGCTGTTGTATCAACATTAAGTTCCGTGTAGCTGACGCCTTTTGCCGTTAATAAGCGTTTTGCCATTGTACAATAAGGGCATAAGTTACTGGTATAAATAATAATATCAGGCATAGTTTATGAGGGCTAGATGAAATATTAATTAAGGTTAATATTTTCAATGATTTGATTGGAAGCCAGTTCTAAACCGAGTTTAAAGCATTCGCTGGCACGGTCTTTATCATTTTCAGCTAATAAAGTATTACCTAAAATACGATAAGCTTCGACGGTGGGTTCAATACTGATACTTTTCGCAAGGTATTTTTTGGCTTTATCTGCAAATTCACATTTCAAGGCAATTTTACCCAGCACTCTCAGTAAAATAGGATCATTGCCATGTTCTAATAACCAGCGTTCTGCGGTTTCTAGTTGTGTTCTAAAATCGATAGATTGGACGCTACCAAACAGTGAAAGTAGCGTAATATCCCAGCGGCTATTTAACGATTGCGTGAGTTCTTTTTCTATTTTAGCCCCTGCATTCGCTTCAATCATCGCTGCAAAATAAATGGCGGGAATACCGAGCATAGATTGCACATGTTGAGGAATATCACGCCATAATTCTTGAATGGCTTTCGTATCACCTATTTTAGCGGCTTCTTTCAGTAAGGCACTATAGGTCTCAACTTCTAATAATTTAACTTCTGCTTCCATTAAAATTTTATGTTCATTTAATGAAGGTAACAGTTTATGCAGGGCTTTCCAGTCACCTAAATGGCTATAGGTTTGATGCAGCATCTTTAAAACGCTGGCATGACTCGAATCTAAAGAATGTAGGGTACTTAAGGTTTCAAGTGCTTGGTCAAATTGTTGATGCGATAAATGCAATTCAGCTTGGGTTAAACCGACTGCGATTTTTGAGCCTGGTGAATTTTTAGTGGCTTGTTTCAAATATTCATCGCGTTTATCAAGTGCCCCTCGTGAATGTGCTGCACGGGCGGCGGTCAAATAATGAATAAGCGGAGCACCACTATTTGAGGCGTGTTTAATCAGCGTATTCTCAGAACGCTCCCAATTACCTTCGGCTGAATCAATTAATCCCGCAACGAGGGCTTCTTGTGAACGATCAAATTTCACTGATTGTCCGCGCATTTTAAGTTGTGTAGGCATTCTTATCAGCCAGCCGAGGGTGCGAAAGCTAAAATAGAGGATGAAAAAACCAAATATCAAGCTGATACTAAAAACCACTAATGAGGTTTCTAATGCCCAATGTCCAATGCCTATCATCACATAGCCGGGACTATCATAACTTGCTAAGCCTGCTTTAATAGCAAAAGCAGCCGCTACTGCGGTGGCCAATGCACCGAGAAAAAATAAAATATTTTTCACGTTCTATAACTCCTGTTATTACTGTGCGGATTGACCATCTAATTGTAGGGCTTTATCTGTTTCTAGTCTTAGTTTAGCAATATTGCGTAGCATTTTTAACGATTGACTAATATCAGGAAATTGATTGCGAATATGAAGGGACTTTAATTTTTTAAGTTCACTTTCAAAATGAAGATACGCATTATTTTTAGTAAAATTTTCACTTAACCAGTCTAAAGTATCGCTAACGCCCGCTTTATAAAGAGCTTCATTTTTTTGCACTAAGGTAATTTTAATAATCGCGAGTTTAGTTTTCAATTGTTCTTGAATAAAGAATTTTTGCTGTGGACTTATAATCATATTGACGGGTTGGTCTAGGCGTTTAATTGAGACGATGCCTTCAATTTCTAAAAATGTATTGTTAAGTTTATCATCAATTAATTCATCGTTTTTATCGGGTTTATCAGTACTAGCAGAGAGTGTTGAAGGCTTGCCCGAATAAGGTAATAACACCGTTAATTTACTGACTTGCTCTTCCAGCATATCCAGCGATGAATAAAGCCCGACAATATCGATAATATCAATTTGTTGAATAGCCGCCACATCTTTCGCTATTTGAGAACGAATTTTAAAGGCAGCAGTATCGCCACTTTCGTGGAGGCGTTGGTCAGCGGCTTTAAGGGCTTCAATGGTAGTTTTAACATCACCAATTAAATGCAAACGACGACTGGCAATACTTAATAAATATTCGGCATCGGATAATAACCAATCGCCTCGCGTTTTGCCTAGCTGGCGTTGAATACGCTGAATAGAATCGTTAATGTGAGCGGTTGAATTATCTAAGCGTTCATTTTGAACTTTAGTAATATTATTGATGCGTTGCTCAATATTTTCACCTTTATGATCAATATTTGAGCTTACCGCCGATAATTGTTTTTGAATAGCAACAATTTGATCTTGATAACCCGTTATTTGCTTGGTTAATTCCATCATTTGTTGGCTATCTTTACTGATTTCGCCGCCTAAATCTTGTTGTTTATCACGTAACTGTTGGAGTAAAAAATAACCTGCACCTGCCACACCAATAATGATAAGAATAATAACCAAACCAAACCAAACCCCATTGCGTGATTTTTTTATTTTAGGCGGTTGCTCTGTTTTATTTTGTTTTTCAATGACTTCAGCCACATTCTTCCCCATTCAGTAATGCGTGTATCATGCCAGCATCAGATGCTTCATCGGCAGTAATTATTTTTTTAAACCCTAAATTTTTTGCTAAAACAGCCACTCTCTGACTAATCACAATCAAAGGAATATTTAATAACAGTAGTTGTATCTTATAAGTCGATAATAATTGTACTAAATTATGCAAGGTATCACCGCTATAAATCATAATTGCGGTTAATAACTGCTGTTCAATATCATGCACTAATGCAGTACAGTCATGTTCTGGTAAGTAGCGTTGGTAAATGTCTAAATAATCTACCTGAGCGGCTCTTTGCTGTAAGTGTGTGGCAAGATATTCACGTCCGCTTTCTCCGCGGATAATTAAGCAGGACTGTCCTTTTAAATGTTGTAAGGCATTTAATTTTAAAACAGATTCACTGTTAAAACCTTGTTTTGGCATTAATATTTTATCTATGCCTGCTGCAGCTAATGCTTTTTGTGTGCTTTCGCCGACTGCGATACAGAGACTGTTTTGTAATCGCTCTATTTTGCCATTAATTGCTTGTAGGGCAAAATTTACCGCATTAACACTGATAAAAAATAGATAATCATAGCTTTCAATCGTATTTAAAATATGTTGTTTATGTGCGGTTAAGGGCGAGCTTTGCACCGCAATCATGGGTACGCAAATCGCTTGCCAGTCATGTTGTTGCAGTAAATTGCAGACAGTTTGATTCTGATGAGCAGCTCGCGTCACTAAAGCCCGTTTCATGCTGCGATAGTGTGATACAAATTAATCATAGAGTGCTTTAAGGATTTCCCCTGCACCTTGGGCTAATAATTCATCAGCAATAGCCTCTCCAATATGCTGTGCCTCTTCAGGTTTACCGGTTTTTTCAACACGATAAAGCACGCTGCCATCAGGTTTTCCCACTAAGCCACGCATAAAAAGTTGATTATTTTTAAGTTCAGAGAACCCTGCAATCGGCACCTGACAGCCACCTTGCAAACGAGCATTCATAGCACGTTCGGCAGTGACTCGAATAGTGCTGTCTTTATCCGCTAAAGGCGCGAGCAATTCATTAATCACTTTATCATCAGCCCGACATTCTATGCCCACGGCTCCCTGCCCTATCGCGGGTAAACTAATATCAGTGCTTAAATATTGAGTAATTCTATTTTCAAAACCTAAACGAATCAGTCCGGCACTGGCTAAAATAATCGCATCATAATCTCCCGCATCTAATTTTGCTAAACGGGTATTAACATTGCCACGTAGCGAGATAATGTTTGCCTGTGGTAGACGTTCTGCAATTTGACATTGTCGGCGTAAGCTTGAGGTACCAATTTTAGCGTTAGGCGGTAAATCATCTAAACTTTTATAGTGATTAGAAACAAATGCATCACGCGGGTCTTCACGCGGTAAAATAACGGCTAAATGCAGTCCTTCAGGAAATTCAACCGGCACATCTTTCATTGAATGTACCGCAATATCAGCCTTACCTTTTAGCATCCCTTGTTCTAATTCTTTAACAAACAAGCCTTTACCGCCGATTTTCGCAAGCGGGGTATCTAAAATCTTATCACCTTGGGTGACCATTTTAACCAGTTCAGTTTTAATGTCGGGATAGAGTGCGTGTAAACGTGCTGCCACATATTCAGCTTGCCATAAGGCTAAAGGGCTTTGGCGGGTTGCAATTTTAATGGTTTGTTGATTCACTTGTTGACCTAGCGTTTAATCACGATAATTATGATGCGCTATTGTACCTGTTTATCAGTTTGGGCTAATCTTCTTTTTTAAATTCACCTTCAATAATATTCTCGGTAGACGTGGTGTGATGATTATCAGTATGACCTGTCGTTTGGCCTCGTTTTGCAATAATTGCCAAGACAATTTTTTGACGGATAGCAGGGATTAAGCAGGCGAAACCAATAATATCGGTAAAAAATCCAGGTGTCAGTAATAAAGCACCGCCAATTAATAAGGCGACCGCTTCCATTATTTCAATAGCAGGGAGTTGACCTTGAGACATATTGCTTTGAAAGCGTTGCCAAGTTGCAAGTCCTTGTCTTTTTAATAAGGCGACACCGATAATAGCAGTACTTACAACGAGCACGATAGTGGGTAACACGCCGACAATGCCACCAATTTGTAGCAATAAATAAATTTCAACAAACGGGATAATTAAAAACGCTAAAAAAACAAATTGAATAGGATTCATAAGATAGGAGAAGGTAATTGAAAAAGGCTAATAATCAAGGGCTTTATTTAGATGTCGATTTGCCAGTCATCTAAAAATTCATCAGCATATTGTAAATAGAGTTTATTTTCGATAAAGACATCATAAATATCAGGGTCAATGTGATTGTCTTTTTTCATGTAACCTAGAATAGTCAAAGCTTCTGATAAGGATTTACCTTTTTTATAAGGTCTATCTTTGGCGGTCAAAGCTTCAAAAATATCGGCAATCGCCATAATACGGGCAGGGACTGACATTTGTTCGCGGGTTAAGCCGTTAGGATAGCCTGTGCCATCCATGCGTTCATGATGCCCCGCTGCATATTCAGGCACATTTTTTAAATGCTTGGGAAAATTTATTTTCTCTAACATCGAAATGGTAGCGGTGATATGGCTATTAATAACTAAGCGTTCTTTTTCAGTCAGGGTGCCTTTGGCGATATTTAAGTTATGTACTTCATTTTGAGATAATACGTCGTACTCTATACCTAGTTTTAACCAAGTCATTTTAGCGATATCAAGAATACGTTGCTGATTTTCAGGCGGCATATATTCAGTGCCGGTATTCATTTGTTTAATAAAGTTTATATCATCAGTGAGGCTTTGTTGTGCGGCAAGAAAGTCAGCATGGCTAGGAGCAGCGGTATTATTTTCTAAGGCTTCCAAGCGTTCTTTTAGATACTTAATTTCTACGTCGCGTTGTAAGACTTCAAAGCGGGTTTCTATCAGCTCAATGCGATCAAAAATAGTTTCTAATTTAGTGGCCTTATCGACGACATATTCAGGGGTGGTGATTTTTCCACAATCATGTAACCAGCCGGCTATTTTAAGCGCATAACGTTCGGTACTGGATAGTTTAAAATCTTTTAAATACCCTTTTTCAGTGGCTGATGCCGCATCGGCGATAGATAAGGTGAGTTCAGGTACGCGTCGACAATGCCCGCCGGTATAAGGGGATTTATTATCAATAGCAGAGGCTGTTAATTCAATGACCGACTCAAACATTTCTTCTAATACTCTGATTAATTGATGCTTGGTCAGTACCATCGAGGCTTGTGATGCTAAGGCTTCTGTTAAACGCATCGCAATATGATCGTATGCAATGACCTTATTGGAGCCTTTTTCTTGGGGATTAATGAGTTGTAAAATACCGATAATATCATTTTCATGATTTCTTAACGGGATAGCGAGAAAGGCTTTGGAATGATAATCATTGATGGCATCAAATTTTCTGACCCCTGAAAAATCAAATTGTTTATCATTATAAGCATCGGTAATATTAACGCTTTTATTATGATGATAAGCATAACTGACGACATTTTTATAATTAGGCGAGCCATCTTCTAAATATAAAGGGATATTGGGAAAGGTAATCGGGTCATCTGATAGCCCACCTAAATGAATGGCAAGCGATGTAGAATGCACAATATCCATTTTAATAGTATCGTTTTCAATGCTATATAAGGTGCCACCATCAGAATGTGTTAATGATTTTGCTCCATATAAAATTAATTCAAGTAATTCGGGATAGCTATTATCTTCTGATAAGGCGATACCAATTTCAATGAGTTTTTCGAGATTTTCAACGATTTTATTATCAGACATTATGTGTCTCAGGCTGTTTTAAAATTAATGTAAAACAGACGTAAATATTATCTACGATGCTTTTTTTATAGAATTTAAGTAATTGTATAAAAAAAGCATCGTTCGCTTTATGTTTTGCTTTACGTTGATATTTAGTTCTATCCTTAAATACCACTGCTTTATTGAAATGGTGAGCATATTTAGCCACACTATTTTTAATAATAGTTTCTTTTTTAGATTTTTTCTGATGATTTTTCATAAATATAAAATTTTACAGCTCCTTAAAATAAAAGTATTTCTTATGTGCAAAAATGGGTGGAACATCTTAAAATACAATTTTATTCGATTTTAAGACAGAATAGTGAATTTTTCAAAAAAATTTGATGTAATTGTAATAGGGGGCGGGCATGCTGGAACTGAAGCGGCTTTAGCATCCGCACGCAGTGGTGCAAACACGCTGTTATTAACGCAAAATATTGATACCTTAGGACAAATGAGCTGCAATCCTGCTATTGGTGGGATTGGTAAAGGCCATTTAGTTAAAGAGGTAGATGCATTGGGCGGTATTATGGCCCGTGCGATTGACCATGCAGGTATTCATTTTCGTATTTTAAACGCGAGTAAAGGCCCAGCGGTTCGTGCGACGCGTGCCCAGGCAGATAGGGTGTTATATAAGGAATTTGTTCGACATTATTTGGAAAATCAGCCAAATTTACAGTTATTTCAACAAATGGTCGCTGATTTATGCGTTGAATCCGAGCGTGTTGTCGGTGTTAAAACTGAGATGGGACTGGTTTTTAAGGCAGATGCCGTGATTTTAACAGCAGGCACGTTTTTAGGCGGGCGGATTCATATCGGCTTGGATAATTACACAGGCGGGCGTGCAGGCGATATGGCATCACTTGCCTTAGCGAGTCGATTACGTGAATTACCCTTTAATATTAAACGTTTGAAAACCGGCACCCCACCACGCATTGATGGACGTAGTATTAATTTTGATTTACTGGAAAAACAGCACGGTGATAGTCCGTTACCGGTATTTTCATTTATGGGCGATGTCAGTCAGCATCCTCAGCAAGTGCCTTGTTATATTACGCGTACCAATGAAAACACCCATGATATTATTCGTGATGGGCTAGACCGTTCACCGATGTATGCGGGTGAAATTGAAGGCGTGGGGCCGCGTTATTGTCCGTCTATTGAAGATAAAGTAGTACGTTTTGCCGATAGAAATTCTCATCAGATTTTTATTGAGCCAGAAGGCTTAACCAGCAATGAATATTACCCGAATGGGATTTCAACTAGTTTGCCTTTTGATGTGCAATATCAATTTGTGCGTTCTATGCAAGGGTTTGAGCAGGCTGAAATTGTCAGACCCGGTTATGCGATTGAATATGATTTTTTTGATCCGCGTGATTTAAAAACCTCCTTAGAAACTAAATATATGGCAGGTTTATTTTTTGCTGGGCAAATTAATGGCACCACGGGTTATGAGGAAGCCGCCGCACAAGGCTTAATTGCCGGCTTAAATGCTGCTCGATTAGTGCAGGGTAAAGACAGTTGGTGTCCGGCTCGTGATGAGGCGTATATCGGGGTGATGATTGATGATTTAATCGCCAATGGCACTAAAGAACCCTATCGTATGTTTACCAGTCGTGCTGAATACCGTTTATTACTGCGTGAAGATAATGCGGATTTACGGCTAACTGAAACAGGCTATGCGTTAAACTTAGTGGATGAACAGCAGTGGCAGGCATTTAATCTAAAACGTGAACAGATTGCACAATTACAACAGCGTTTAAAAACGACGTGGTTGCGTAAAGACAGTGCCGAAGCAGAAAAATTTGCAGAAATTTCAGGCACTGCTTTAAGTAAGGAGGCCAATTTACTTGATTTATTACGTCGTCCTGAAATAGACATTCAAGCTTTACAGCCTTTTTTTGATGACGACGCAGCCAGTGAAATGGTGTTACAGCAAGTTGAAATTCAAGCCAAATATGCGGGCTATATTGAGCGTCAACAGCAGGATATTGAGAAAGCGAAACGTTACGATAATTTATTAATTCCGGCTAATTTTGATTTTAATGCGATTAAGGGCTTATCAAATGAAGTGCGAGAAAAATTAATACAGCAACAACCTGAAACACTCGGCTTAGCATCACGCATTCCCGGTATGACACCGGCGGCTATTTCAATTTTATTGATTTATATAAAAAAACAACATGGATAACAGCAAAACGATTTTAAAGGCCGGCATTAAGGGTTTAGATATTGAAGCCTCCGATGCTCAAATTGAGTCATTGATTAAATTTGTCGATTTATTGCAAAAATGGAATAAGACTTATAATTTAACCGCGATTCGCAGTCGTGAGGATATGTTGCGTTTACATATTTTAGATAGCCTCGCGATTTTGCCGTTAATGACTGGCAAGAAAATTATTGATGTTGGTACTGGGGCAGGCTTACCGGGTATTCCCTTGGCGTTATTTATGCCCGAAGTTCAATTTACGTTATTAGATAGTAACGCGAAAAAAACCCGTTTTGTGCAACAAGCGGTTTTAGAATTGAAATTAGACAATGTTGAAGTGATTCATAGTCGTGTCGAAAAATTAGACAGAGCGGCAGAGTATGATGTGGTGATGAGTCGTGCGTTTGCGAGTTTAAGCGATATGATGGCATTAGCCAGTCCTTTACTCAATAAAGACGGCATTTTTATGGCAATGAAAGGCCAGTTTCCAGAAGAAGAATTGAAAGGCTTGGCATGTGCTTATACAATGCATGACATTAAAGTACCTGATATTGGCGCGGAGCGGTGCTTATTAAAAATTTCAGTACAACATTAATCATTAATCTTATAAGATTATGACCATCACGATGAATAATAAAAATAACTCATGACACCTGAAAAATTTAAACAGTATGCGGATGCAGGGTATAACCATATTCCGATTGCACAGGAAGTGCTGGCAGATTTAGACACGCCCTTAAGTGCTTATTTGAAATTAGCCGATGGGGCTTATTCGTATTTGTTTGAATCGGTACATGGGGGCGAGCAGTGGGGGCGTTATTCCATTATTGGTTTGCCTTGCCAAACGATTATAAAAATTTTTGGTAATACCATTAACATTGAACAATCTGGTGCGTTACAAGAATCATTTGAGCATGAGCAACCTTTAGTCTGGATAGAAAGCTATAAAGACCGTTTTAAAGTACCGGAGATTGAAAACTTACCGCGTTTTAATGGTGGTTTAGTGGGCTATTTTGGCTATGAAACTATTGGCTATGTTGAACCACGTTTAAAAAAATCAGCAAAACCCGATGTGATTGGTAGTCCTGATATTTTATTAATGGTGTCAGAGGAAATGCTGGTGTTTGATAATCTATCAGGAAAAATGTTATTACTCACGCATGCCAATCCTGACGAGGAAAATGCTTATGAGCAAGCTATCACGCGTTTAAATAAGCTAGCGGAGCAATTACGCGACAGTAAAATTAAGCATACTCAAAAAGTGCCTAAACAGGTTCACGAAACTGATTTTATATCAGATTTTACCGAAGAAGGCTTTAAAAACGCGGTGCTGAAGGCAAAAGACTATATCGTGGAAGGTGATATTATGCAGGTGGTATTATCACAGCGTTTATCCATTCCTTTTCAAGCAGAGCCTTTGGATTTATATCGGTCGTTGCGTTGTTTAAATCCATCGCCGTATATGTATTATTTAAATTTAGGGGATTTTCATGTGGTCGGCTCATCGCCTGAAATTTTAGTACGTTTAGAAGATGATGAAGTCACAGTGCGTCCGATTGCAGGCACACGTCCGCGTGGAAAAACGGCTGAAGAAGATAATGCTTTGGAAAAAGATTTATTAAATGACCCCAAGGAATTAGCCGAGCATTTAATGCTGATTGATTTAGGGCGTAATGATGCGGGCAGAGTGGCAAAAATTGGTACGGTTAAATTAACCGATAAAATGATTATTGAGCGTTATTCGCATGTGATGCACATTGTGTCTAATGTAACGGGGGAGTTACAAACGGGTAATAATGCATTCGACGTATTAGCCGCGACTTTTCCAGCAGGCACAGTGAGTGGAGCACCTAAAATACGGGCAATGGAAATTATTGATGAATTAGAGCCGGTTAAACGCGGTGTTTATTCAGGGGCGGTCGGTTATATTTCATGGTCAGGTAATTTAGATACCGCAATTGCAATTCGTACCGCGGTGATTAAAGATAAAACCTTATATATACAAGCAGGTGCGGGGATTGTTCACGATTCGGTACCCCAAAATGAGTGGGATGAAACCATGAATAAAGGACGGGCAATTTTTCGAGCAGTTGCCATGGCAGAAGCAGGCTTAAACGGTGACTATTCATGAGTCAATGTAAAGTGGTGATGATTGATAATTACGATTCGTTTACTTATAACTTAGTACAGTATTTTGGTGAGTTAGGGGCTGATGTAACCGTTGTGCGTAACGATGAAGTGACGATTGATGATATTGAAGCATTAGCGCCTGATAAATTAGTGATTTCACCGGGTCCCTGTACGCCAAAAGAAGCAGGGATTTCTGTTGCGGCAATTTTGCATTTTGCAGGAAAGCTGCCGATTTTAGGCGTGTGTTTAGGGCATCAAAGTATTGCCAATGCCTTTGGCGGTGAGATTATTCATGCCAAACAGATTATGCACGGTAAGGTGTCGCCCGTTTATCATCATAATACAGGGGTATTTACAGGGCTGAATAATCCGTTTATCGCCACGCGTTATCATTCCTTGGTCATTGACCCACAGAGTTTACCTGAATGTTTAGACATTACGGCATGGACAGAAAATGAGCAAGGTGAAATCGATGCCATTATGGGCATACGCCATAAACAACTTGAGATAGAAGGGGTGCAGTTTCATCCTGAATCCATTTTGACAGAGCATGGGCATGATATGTTAGATAATTTCTTGAAAGCTTAGAAGTTATCAGAGAGTAGCCTATTGGGTTTATAGGGCGAAGGTTTTAGCATTCATGTTTAATAAAAAATGAAGCCTAAAGTTAAAGCTAACGCCCCCATTTTTGACTCAATAATACGCTGTAGCTTCCCTTGTAAAATACTATATGTTTAAACATTACCTAGTTAAAAACCTATATTAGACATCCCCTATAAAACTTAAGGCTCAGATTATTGATTATGGCAAAAAAAAGAAACCCTAAAAATAAAAAAAATACGTCTCAAAAACCTTTAATTGAATTAGAGCAAGAAGCAGAGCATTTTTTTGAACATAATAAGCATAAAGAAGCAATTGAGGCTTATAAAAATTTACTAAAAATAGAAAAGCGTACCGACTGGCAGCAAAAGTTAGCACAAACTTATTTATTACGGGCACATGCACTTGCTGGGAAAGCGCTTTATCAAGAAGCTGCTGTTGTATGGGAAAATTACGCTGAACAAAGCAATGAGTATCTGCATGCTGAGCAGTATTTAAGTTGGTTATCACATGCTAAACAATATTCTAAAATAGCTTCTTTTTTAAAAAATAATAAAGTTCAATTAGATAAATTAGTGCTTCAACATTTGTATAGCGTATTAGGGGCGGTTTTATTAGCAGGCGAAGAAAAAATTATTACCTTATTCACGGCTGATAATCCTGTGATAACGGATTATCCTTTTGCAAAAGGGGCTTTGCAGGCTTATTGTCAAAATAATACTCAAGCCTTAGATGATAATTTAAAACAAATACCTTTTCGCTCACCTTATAAAGATTTC
>ENA-ORXI01000698-ORXI01000698.1-sediment-metagenome-genome-assembly--contig:-NODE-698-length-27896-cov-3.519429_pt1 | contig 27896 bp, 19 predicted proteins | sample MGYA00237861_ERZ511468 | MGnify/ENA primary metagenome ERZ511468 (study PRJEB26299, sample SAMN06266213) | sediment metagenome | isolation source: Hudson Canyon methane seep mesocosm | place: USA:Hudson... | reverse complement strand
TGCTGATGATATTAGTTTTGCCGCACTAGTAAAAGTTGATCACTTACGCTACAAACAAAATGCTTATGCCGCATTATCGACAGGAGCAGATTCAAGCGAAGCGAGAGAAACTCAAGTGAGTGATCATGACTGTCGCTTTGGTGAATGGTACTTTAATGGTGATGGTGCGCAGGCTTTTAAACAATATCCTGCTTACAGTAAGGTCCAACCTGTTCATGCTGATGTTCACAGTCATATTCAACACGCTATTTCTTTATTGGAAGGTTCGTGGGAAAGTAGTAGTGATACTCAGTCACAAATCCTTAACTCTTTTAAAGAAGCAGAACAAGCAAGTTACAATTTAATGGGACTTGTTGATCAAATGGTAAGAGAAAAACACCCCGCTTAACTTTTAGAAAGTCACAAAGCATTAGCGAATGACAAGCTTAATTTTCCATTCGCTAATGCTTCCTCACTGTCTCCCTTGATCACATCAATACTTCACGGTATTGTAAGTAAATAAAATTTAATGTGCAGGTGACAAATGTCTTTATCAAAACAATTACTAATCCTCATTACCTTTATCTTTTTTATTGTATTTTCAGTCAACTTTGTTCTGAGTATGAATAATATAAAAAGCTATTTAGAAGTTGAATCTGAGGTCCATGTTCAAGATACGGCAACATCATTAGGCTTATCCTTAAGTCCCCATATGGCTGATGAACAAGATCCTATTATTAGGACCATGATGAATGCTATCTTTGATATGGGCTATTACAAGGAGATGAGATTAGTCGATGTTGATGGTAAGGATTTAGTAACTTTAACTAACACAGACCAAATGCCAGGCGTACCACAGTGGTTGATAGATTTGATGCCAATGAAAGTTGCCACAGCGGTATCAGAAATTAGTTCGGGGTGGTCTATTTCAGGCACTTTATACGTGAGTACAAACCCAGGATATGGTTACTTAAAGTTATATGAGCAAGGAAAATCAACCTTAAAGTTTTCTCTGCTTATTTTCTTTGCGGCACTTGGCCTATTAATTATTGCCCTGCACTTTACTTTAAAGTCACTAAAAGATATTGAAAAACAAGCAAATGAAATCTCTTCCGGGCACTTCACATCGATTAAATTACCTTGGACTTTAGAAGTTAGAAATGTAGCCCAGTCAATGAACAGTATGTCAGAGAAAATTGGCAATATGATTGCTAGGCTAAATAGTAAATTAGACTCCTTAAGTGATAGTTTAAAACGTGATCCTCTAACAAAATTACTCAACCAAGCTACTTTTAATGTCAACTTAAAACAAATTTTATCCACAGGTCAATCGGGCTATGCTGCATTTATAAAGTTTGACGATCTTGCTGCCATTGCTAAAGATAAAGGTAATAAAGATGTTAATAATATTCTAGTTTCTTTTTCTAAATTATTGATGGGTAGCCAACAATCATCTGCAAGTGCGTATCGGCTCTATGGTTCTGAATTTGCAATGCTTTTTCCTGCTTCAGACAGTAAACGAGTTACAGAGTTTGCTGAATTATTGAAGCAAAATATTAATGCACTTGGCCAGCAATATAATTTAGATGACTTGGTTCATATGGGGATAATCCGCTTTGAACGCAGCAGTGACTTTAATAAGTTGTCACCCGCTATGGTTGAGGCTTATGAACAAGCGAGGTTAATTGGAAATAACGCGTATTTCATTAAAGAAGACAGTGTAAGTTCAATGAGTGATTTAGACTGGAAGGCAACTATTACCAATGCAATTGATAATAATATGCCGGAAATTACACTTACATCTGAAGCATATAATTACTCTGAAGAACCAACAACGAAAATAATGGAAGAAGCATTTACTGTTGTGAAAGACGGTTCTGGAAATGCACTTTCTATCGGTACGTTTTTCTCTATGGCACAAGAATTTGGTTTAGAAGAAGCTTTAGACCAATGTATTATCAATAAAATAATACATTTAATGGAACAAACAAATCAATCAGTCCCCGTTACCATTAACTTATCCATGACATCTGTTTCATCTAATAACTTCCCTGCATGGTTAAAAGCAAGGATCCAGCGTTCAACTATCAAGCCTGAACTATTAGCATTTAGTGTTACCGCCTATTCAGCAGCAAAAGATCTAACTGCTTTTGCAAACTTTAGCTTATTTGCACACTCTATTGGAGCGACAACACTCTTAAAACGTTATTCTTCAGATATTATAGCGATGGACTTATTAAAAGAGCTACATATTGACTACATTCGTTTAGCTCGCGATTTAACATCAGAGATCAGTAGCAACAGCAATAAATCAGATTTACTTGATATTATGCAGGAAGTGACAAGTTTATTAGATATTAAAGTCATTGCTGAGGGCGTAGTATCTGATGATGACTTTGAGCATGTTAAATCGGCTCAGATATACGGTATTGGTCGCTAGAAACAGCCTTATCATGTTTCTTCGTTCACTTTACAAGCACTTGTTTAGCCTAGCGTTAGTTGTAGGTTTGACACTGTCACTTCCTTTAATTGCCCAACTTAATATTACTGAGGAAATATTAACGAGCATTGAAGAAAAGTTTAATAAGTATGCTCGAAAACGAGTAGAAACATGGCAAGAACTTATTTCTATTAACAAAGAGCTCACCGATCTTGAAAAACTGGATGCTGTAAACAACTTCTTCAACTCTAACCTTTTATTTATGAATGACATAGATTTGTGGAAAAAAGAAGATTATTGGGCAACGCCTATAGAAGCCCTTTCCATTGGAGCCGGTGATTGTGAAGATTATTCCATTGCCAAGTACTTCACCCTAAAGCAGCTGGGAGTCGATGAAGAAAAGTTAAGAATTACCTATGTTAAGGCTGTTAATATTGGCCAAGCCCACATGGTATTAACTTATTTTGAAACTAAGCGTTCTATACCTCTTGTTCTAGACAACCTTGATGCAGAGATTAAAACAGCTGATAAACGAAAGGATCTTGTCCCTGTTTATAGTTTTAATGGTGGCGGGTTATGGTTATCCAAATCACGCGGCAGTGGTAAACGTGTAGGTGATGCATCTCGGCTTTCACTGTGGGAAGACTTAGAAAGTAGGATGAAAAAAGATTTATAAATCTTTTTACGAGAAGTTAAAAATTGAGAATTTTATTTGTTGCTGTACCAATTCATATTTCCAGTCGTAAACAAGATACTATGAAAGCAGTATAATTCTTCAGCCTTAACAATTATTAAGATTATAAAACAATCCCTAAAGCTTGATTAACATTGGCAATCATCTGCTTAATATCAACTTCTAATGCGCGTTTTCGGTTATCTGTTTTATTGGCTAGCGATTGACTACGTAATAAGCTGACTAAATCAATCTCGCCTAAATTAAATGCACGTTGCTGTAACGATAAGTACTGTTGTGTTGCCGTATTTTTTTCACTTATCAATACCAGTTGCTTTTGTAATGTTTCCAAGTCATGTGTGTAAGAAAAAAGTATTATATTTAACTCCCGCTCTAACTGTTGATGTGATATTTCAGCATCAGCTAATTCTTTTGCAGCATTCGCAATAGCAGGTGCACGATATACAGTGTCATCTAAAGCAAAACTAATTCCAATACCGATGCTATTATTAAAGGCTTCATCACTTGCCCCACGTTCATGTCTCACCCCTAAAGATAGACTTGGATTAGTGGCACCATCAAAGTGAGCTAGCGCTTGCTGTGTTCGCAATGTATTCACTTGTTGTTCTAAGAGCTTTAAAGAAGGGTGCTGTTGACTTACAACAGCTAAGGAGTGATGCTCCTGTCCTTGTAAATAAAGCGCTTCTTCATAGATTTTAGGAAGAGATTGTTCTCCCGTAATATGCGTGTAACTGTTTAACGCATGTTCAAGCTCTGCTTGAGTCAGTAAATATTGACTCTTAGTTTCAAGTGTATTTGTACTTGCCAGTAATCGCTCAGTGCCCGCTAACTCACCAGCCTTGACTCGAGCTGTAACATCATTTTCTAGTTTCTTTGCGGTCTGCCATGCTTGATATGCTTGATTTGTCACAGTATCTGCCAAGATGACATTCCACACTAGTTCACGCACTTTGGCAGATGCATCAAGTTTAATTTGTTCTTTATAGGCAGGTAGTTCAGCTGACATTTTATCTGAAAGCACTTGTTGCTGTTTCTTCTGGCCCGGCAACCATAAAGGCATATCAATACTACCTTCCCATTCTTGCAAACCATCGCCACTACCGATAGCATCATTCTGGTGATTTAAAGCAATACTTTTTGTGTCAGCAAAAAATGCGTTAGCGATACCTGTATTGGCATTTATTTGTTGCTGTTGTGCCAGTTCATTATGGTGTGCAGGGTGTTGTTGATATACTTTTTCTGTTAATGACGACATCGTTATAGCTGAAGACCATTCAATGTGTATTTCCTCAGCAGAAACGATAGTGGTATTCAAAGCAAGTATCGTCGACAAGATGACGAGGGTATTTCGAAAAGACATTGTAAAATAATTCCTGTAATTACGTGTTGTGTTGAGCAATTATATAGTACCGCTCTTTAATAATGGGCTTAACCAATAATGTAAGCCTGTTCCTGAGAAGTCGTTTTTTAACTCTCTGATTACGTTATCTGCTAAAGGCTGGTCCAGTTCAATCAAAAAGGCTATTTGCTTACGACGCCCTGCCACTTGCTCTGCTAAGCTCATTGCATGGTTGCTTCCATGACCATGTGCAGATTGCGATGTAAAGCCGCTAATTGATTGCTTACTCAGCAACCAATCAATTAACTCATCTTCCATGGCAGGAAGAGCGATAAGCGTTAATATACAACGATTCATGCTGAAACTCCCTTACTTGTCTGAACGGTTGCCTCACCAAATCGCCTAAACAACAAAGGTAATAAAACTAAGGTTAATAGTGTTGCTGAGACCAAGCCACCAATAACGACAATGGCTAATGGCCGTTGAATTTCCGAACCGGGTCCTGTTGCAAATAACAGCGGCACCAAGCCAAATGCAGCAATGGTTGCAGTCATTAATACTGGACGAAGTCGTCGCATTGCACCTTCTCGTACTGCCTGATCCATGGATAGCCCTATACCTCGTAATTCATTAAAGTACGACACCATAACAATACCATTAAGTACAGCTATACCTAAAAGTGCAATAAAGCCAACCGATGCAGGTACAGACATATATTCACCTGTTAACCATAAAGCAATAATACCGCCAACAAGTGCAAAAGGCACATTGCTTAATACTAATAAGGCTTGGCGAATGGATTTAAAGGTTGAAAACAGCAATAAAAAGATTAATAACAATGCCACAGGCACCACAATCGCTAAACGTTTGGCAGCTCGTTGTTGGTTTTCAAACTGTCCACCCCAAGCAATTGAATAGCCCGTTGGAAGATCAATATTATTAACCACCAACTGCTTAGCTTCATCTACAAAACCTACCAGGTCACGCCCCGCCACGTTAGCCACAACAACTGACATTCGTTGACCGGTTTCACGCTTTATTGATACGGGACCTTCTATACGTTCAAGTTTGGCAATTTGTGACAAAGGTACTTTTTCGCCATTTGATACCGTTAAACGTATATTTGAAAAGACGGTAGGAGATAAGCGTAACTCGTTGTCTCCCTTTATAATTAAAGGTGTTCGTCTGGCACCTTGGTAAATGGTACCAACTTCACTACCTTCAATTAACAGTCTAAGTTGTGGCATGATTTCATCAACCGTGAGACCCAGTCTTCCCGCCGATAAGCGATCGATTGCAACACGGTAATATTGTGCACCTTCAGTTTGTGAAGTGGAAACGTCTTCAGCCCCTTCAATAGCCGTGACAAGCTCAACAATATGATTAGCCAGTCCATTCAATGTATTGCCGTCTTCACCAAATATTTTAATCGCTAAATCACCACGAACGCCCGTCAACATTTCAGATACACGCATTTCAATAGGCTGGGTAAACCCAAAAGCAATACCCGGAAATTGAGAAAGTACTGTCCGAACTTTCTCTTTAATCTCACCCTTTGTCGCAACGAGCCATTCCTCACGAGGTTTTAATACTAAAAACATATCTGTTTCATTTAAGCCCATCGGATCTAAACCTAATTCATCCGATCCTGTTCGAGCAACAATACTCGTTATCTCTGGCACCTGAGCTAAAATTGATTTTTCAACACGTTGATCTAAGTTAAGAGATTCTTCTAAAGTAATGGAAGGTAATTTTTCCAGTTGAACGATCAAATCCCCCTCATCCATTGTAGGCATGAAGCTTTTACCTACTTGCGTATAAACCCATGCGGCTGATACTAATGAGACTAATGCTATAAACACAACACTACGACCATGTTCCAGTGACCAGTTAAGCACAGGTGCATAAAGTTGCTTCATCATTCTAGGCAACCAAGGTTCATGATGTGACACATTTTTTAACAAATAAGAAGCCAGTACCGGAATAATAGTCAATGACAGAATTAACGATCCACTTAAAGCAAAAACGATGGTTAATGCCACAGGGATAAATAGCTTACCTTCAAGCCCTTGTAACGTTAATAAAGGTAAAAATACAATAATGATAATAATAATTCCTGATGTGACAGGAACAGATACACTTTTTACGGCTCGATAAATAAGGTGTAATCGAGGTAGTAATTTTGTTTTCTGAGCATTAGCAAGTTGTGACATTATATTTTCAACAACAACAACTGCAGCATCAACTAGCATACCAATCGCAATCGTTAAACCACCTAAACTCATTAAATTAGCTGATAAACCAAACTGCTGCATCATGATGAAAGTGATCATCGCTGATAAAGGTAAAACCAATGCAACGGTTGCAGCGGCACGTAAATTACCTAAAAATAATAATAAAAACACAAGCACTAAAATAATAGCTTCAGCTAATGCCTTACTAACTGTACCAATGGCTTTTGATACTAAGTCACCACGATTATAAAAGACATTGATAGTGACATCGCTAGGTAGACTTCCTTTTAGCCCATTTAGTGCCTGCTCAATATTATTGACGACATCACGCGCATTGGCGCCACGAAGACCAAGAACCAAGCCTTCTACAGCTTCACCCTCACCATCCTTTGTTACTGCACCATAGCGAGTCAAACTACCGATGCTTACCTCCGCTACATCAGCTAATAATACGGGCTCTATTAAATGGGGTTTAATAACGATTGAACGTAGATCATCTAACTTTTGAATACTGCCTTCAGCACGAACAATTAAGACCTCTTCCCCATCATTGAGTCGACCTGAACCATCATTACGGTTATTTCTTTCAACTGCTTGCTGTAAATCATCAAGGCTTATATTTCTAGCAAGTAATTTTTCTAAATTAGGCGTGACTTGAAATGTTTTAGCTAAGCCCCCCAAAGAGTTGACGTCTGCAACTCCCGGTACACTGCGTAACACAGGTCGAATAACCCAATCTAATAATAAACGTCGGTCAGTAAGGCTCATGCTGTCACTATCAACTGTAAACATAAACATCTCACCTAGCGGTGTCGTCATGGGTGCCAAACCGCCTGTAACACCTTGAGGAAATTGGTCTCTTAGGCCTGCAAGACGTTCAGATACTTGCTGGCGAGCCCAATAAATATCGGTACCTTCATCAAAATCGATAGTAATATCAGTAAGGCCATATTTGACCACTGAACGTAATATTCTTTGTTTAGGTATGCCCAACATTTCAACTTCAATAGGTAATGTTATTCTCGCCTCCACCTCTTCAGGTGTCATGCCTGAAGCTTTAAGAATGACTTTGACCTGCGTTGATGAAACATCAGGAAATGCATCTATCGGTGTTTTAGTAAACGCATTCCAGCCCATACCTATTAACCCAACAATAACAAGCAACATTAACAAACGTTGCGTTAAAGAAAATTGAATCAATTTAGCCAGCATAGTTATGCTCCTTTACCATCGTTGTAATATCCATTTACTCGCCCCCCATACCTAACCATGCGGCTTTTACTGTGGCGGTACCTTTTATTACAAGCTGTGATGTACTTGATAAATTACCGCCAATAATAACCTTGTCGCCAGGCTCACTAATTACAGTAACAGTGTGGCTAATAAAACCATCCTTTGTTTTTACAAAAACAGCTGTTTCCCCTTCATTTCTAAATAATGCACTGCGTGGAATTTCAAATTGAACATTGTTACCACCTTGCTGAACAAAGCAAGCTTGAACAAATTCACCTGGAGTCAATTGTTCTGTTTTTTGATTAACCTCTGCACGAACCAGAACACCTTGATCAGCAGCGTGGACCTCTCGACCGATCGCAATAACTTTTCCTGCAATATCTTTATTACAAACAACCACTTGGTCTCCGTTGTTAATTTTGTTAGCGATATTCAAAGGCACGTGAATTTCTATCCATAAAGAGGATAGTTGTGCAATTTTATAGAGAGGATCGGCAGCAGTAAGTCGCTGACCTGCCGTTGCAAATTGTTTCAAAACGACACCATCACTCACTGCTGCAATGGTTAAATGACTATTAAGTGTCCGTGTTTTTCCGAGTTGTTGAATCGACTGTTTATCCATACCGGCTAATTCAAGTGATTTTTTGTACATGGCTACTTCAGTTTTATCTTGTTGGTAGCTGGATTGAGACTGTCGGTAACGACGTTCAGCAATAATCCCTTCTTCAAACAAACTTTTATCTCGTAGCATTTGCTGTTTTGACTGTGATAACCGAGTCAATGTTTGCAGGTAATCATTTTGATTGGATAATAGTTGAGGACTATTTATTTGTGCCAATGCTTGCCCTGTTACAACATTATCCCCTTCTGCTACCAACATAAGTTCAATAACACCATCTTGTGGGGTGCTGATTACGCGTTGTGATTTATTTGGAATAGTGACTTCTGCAGGAAGTTGCTTAGTCAGTGATTTAGAAATTAATTTAGGCGTACTTAATTCAATTCCTATATTAACTATTTCATTCTCATTAAAATTTACGGGATCATTTGCCAATAGTGGTAGCGAAAAGCTTAGGAGAAGCAAATAGGTGAAGTATTTCATACGGTAAGTCTCTTATTACTAATAGTGTTTATTATTTATTTTGTTCAGGTGTTTCTTTGTAGCCAGTGATCATTGCTTTAACTAAGTTTTCATTTTCTATTTTGCTAGAAATAATCACACCAACGATGTGAAAGACAATTAGCAGTATCATTAGGTTGCTGAAAAACTCATGAATTTCTTCCCACCACGCTTCCTCATCGCTATCTGTATGATCTTTATCGTTGTTTCCATCAGGGTTAGATGCATTAGCAGAAGAAATAAAGTAGCTGGTGTTAGATTGAGAAAATGGCCCATAACCTTCTTCACCATAAACTATCAATCCACTAATAACCGTCAAGAATAATGTGAACAATAGAGTAATTGTCATCAGTCCTCCTAAAGGATTATGACCTCGATATGCTGTCACCTTGCCTCTAAATAATCCTTTTGCATGGGCAATGATTTCAGCAGGACTGTAAATAAAATCTTTAAAACGAGCATGCTGAGATCCAATAACCCCCCATATAACTCTAAATGTCACCAATCCGAGTATGATGTAGCCTGAATAAACGTGAATATTGCTGTCATCATCACCACTTAAATAAGCAATGATAAAAACAAGCACTAAACTCCAGTGAAATAAACGTATACCAATATCCCAAACGGGTTTTGAGTTATTATTTAATAGGTCCATGACGCTTCCCTTCATTAATGAAAGACAAATCTAGATTACGTCCTATTTAGGTCAACGTACATCGTATATCTGTCCTATAATGCTGGTTTTAGAACATATGTCCTATGCATTTATATTGGATTAATTAAGGAAATAACGTGTTTAATCTTAAGACAGCCGCCATTATTGTCATTTTATTCATTGTCATAATTTCAAATGCTTTTGATCTCATCAATGACTTCGCTACTAATGAATCCACATGGCATATAATTGAAGAAAGTATCGTCATAACACTTGCCTTGTCTTTAATTGCTTATTTAATTGTTAACCTAAAACAGCACAGAGTAAATTTACAACAATTACGACATGAACTTGAAACGACTGAAGACTCTTTAGAAAAATCGAATAACCGTATTCATAATGCTAGAAGAGAATACAGCCAAGTTATTCATCAACAGTTTGATGATTGGCAGCTTAGTCGAAGTCAGCAAGAGATTGCCTTACTGCTGCTAAAAGGACTTAGTTTTAATGAGATCGCAGCCGTCCGTGACACGAAAGAAAAAACAGTCCGCCAACAGGCCTCTGAAATCTACAAAAAATCAGGCGTAGCAGGAAGACATGCTTTTTCTGCATGGTTTTTTGAAGATTTCTTATAACTATTTATTGCAAAATTGAACGTGAGTTAAGCGCTTGGATCGGTCTGTTATTTGGTTCGTGAAGTACTGACTTGAACGCATCAATTTGTTGTTGAGATATTGTCACAATATCTTTCATTACCAACCATGTCACCCCCTCAGAACAAGGTGGGGTTGTGAGTGAACCATCAAACCGATAATAGTCATGGCCTCTTGGTAAAATATCGGACACATTTACAGTGGATAATAAAGTATGAGTTTCACCTGCTTTCGTTGGCATAATTGACCATATGTTTTTTAGCCATTCATTTGGTGATGGGGTTGCCACAACACGGCGTGCCCCATACTTATCTGTTTCAACCTCAAGCCCCTTATTTAAAGCACCTTTATCAAATAAAACAGCAATAACTGCTAAGCTGCCCTTTTGATCAGCATGAACAAGATGTGCTTCTAATGGATAAGATTGACCGTTGATATGATTTTCACTGGGCGCATGAAAGTGGGCCTGTAATAAATTGAATTGTTGTCCATCTAATAGAATGCTACTGCCACTATTATAGTTAAGCTGGATGGTATGACCATTATTGACAACTTCATAGCCATCTTGAAGGTAGTTAAAGACAATAGGTTTTAAATCTGCCTCGATAAAACCTGTTAGATTAACCGGAGATTGCTTGTCTCCAGTACAGGAAAAATTATCAGCACTTAATGCTGCCCAGTTCTGCGGGCCATGATCTCCAGAGTATCCCCAGTGTGAACTATTTTCCGCCATTACATTTGTTGTAATAAATAGTGCCGCTGCTATTGCCGTCAATTTTTTCATCTATTTGTCCTTAGTCTACTGAATATATATTGAATAATGTTAATCTTAATAAATAGTTAGTAAAAGTCGAGTATAGTTGGTAGAGTTATCGTAAAAAGCGAACTGTTAGGGATTATGATCAATTATAAACATCTACATTATTTTTGGGTTGTTGCTAAAGAAGGCAGCATTACTAGGGCGAGTGAACAACTCCACTTAACCCCTCAAACAATTAGTGGCCAGCTCAGTTTATTAGAAGAATACTTAGGGGTGTCACTCTTTAGTAAGGTGGGACGGAACTTAGAAGTAACCGACGTTGGACGACGTGTCTTAAGTTATGCGGAAGATATATTTTCTCTAGGTAATGAGCTAGATCAAATGATCCGCACTTTACCCAGTGAACAGCCGCAAATGTTAAAAGTGGGGGTGGTTGATGTTGTTCCAAAATCAATTGCTCACCGCATTTTACTCCCTGCCTTAAAAATGCCTGAATCGACTCGCATGATCTGTCGTGAAGCTGATTTAGAAACGCTACTCGCTGAATTAACATTACATAGACTAGATTTAGTGATTGCAGACCGTCCTATTCCATCCACTGTCAGTACCCGTGCTTTCAGTCACAGCTTGGGAGAGTGTGCGGTTAGTTTCTTTGCTAGTGAAAATTTAGCACATCAATTATCGGGGACTTTCCCTGACTGCTTAAATAATGCACCACTATTATTGCCGAGCAAAGGAAATCAACTGCGTACAGCCATTGATATGTGGCTACTAAAACACCGTATTACCCCAAACATAGCTGCAGAATTTGATGATAGTGCCTTACTCAAGACGTTTGGCCAAGAAGGTGTTGGTATTTTTATTGCTCCAACAGCAATAGAAGAAGAAGTTAAAGTACAGTTTAAAGTTAACGTTATCGGAAAAACCGATGAGATAAAAGAAGCATTTTTTGCTATTTCTATTGAAAAACGCATTTCAAACCCTATAGTATCTACAGTTATTGAATCAGCTAGCAATACATTATTTTCTGGATTAAATAAATATGAACAATAGTAAAACAAAAAAAGGCGTTTACCTTGCTCCTTGGGAAAAAAGCTTCGACAAAATCCTTAACCCTTTTGAAGAGTTTATCCACCGTCAAACGACCAGTGGTCTATTATTAATGGGAATGGCCATTCTGGCTTTATTTTTAGCCAATGGTCCATTGGCAGAAGCTTATTTACACATCCTTCACACTCCCGTTGGTTTAGGCGTTGGTAGTTGGGCTGTAGAAATGACGCTACACCATTGGATTAATGATGGCCTCATGGCGCTATTTTTCTTTGTTGTAGGTTTAGAGCTAAAACGTGAAATCTTAGTAGGTGAGCTGGCTACAATACGTAATGCTATGCTACCCATCGCTGCGGCGGTTGGTGGTATGATTGTCCCAGCATTAATTTACTACCTGATTAACCCAAGTGGTGATGCGGCCAATGGTTGGGGGATTCCAATGGCAACAGATATTGCCTTTGCTATCGGTGCTTTAGCACTGTTAGCTAATCGAGTTCCTAAAGCATTAATCACTTTTCTTGTCGCACTCGCCATTGTTGATGATCTTGGTGCCGTAATGGTTATCGCTCTGTTTTATACTGAAACAATTATGCTGATGCCACTCTTTATTGCTGGTGGATTATTTATGGTATTACTGGCATTTAATATGTTTGGTATTCGTAAAACGCTCCCCTACTTTATTGTTGCTGTAGCTCTTTGGTATGCATTATTGCTCTCAGGTATTCACCCGACTCTAGCGGGTATTTTAGGTGCAATGTCCGTTCCCGCAAAACCTAAATACGATCCTAACCGCTTCAGTGTTCATGTTAAAGAGCTAATGAAACGCTTTGATGCTAATCATCAGCCTGGCAAATGTATTATGACCAATGATTCCCTTGCCGATGTTGTGCATAAATTAGAATACAGTGTCGATAGTGTAGGTGTGCCCCTTCAACGGTTAGAGCACACATGGCATATGCCCGTGGCTTATTTAATTATCCCTATTTTTGCCTTAGCCAATGCAGGTATCCCTATGTCACTGGGCTCGTTAAGTGAAACAGTTTCACATCCTGTTATGGTGGGGGTTTCTCTAGGCTTAATCTTAGGTAAGTTTATCGGCATAACAGGTGTGAGCTGGCTAGTGCTTAAACTGGGTATTGCAGAACTTCCTAAAGATACACGTTTTACACAAATTGCAGGGGTATCATTATTAGCAGGTATCGGCTTCACCATGTCTATCTTTGTTGCCCAACTTGGATTTAGTAATAGTGAAGAACTATTACTAATGGCTAAAACAGGCATTCTATTATCTTCTTTATTAGCCGGTATTACAGGTTATATTTGGCTTTATGTGGTGAGTGACCCAGTCAAAAAAAGCAACTGATTATCAAGATAAAATGATATTCAATATACAGTGATTCATTTTTTGTCATCCTCGCGAACGCGGGGATCCATGGGCAGTAGAAATAGCCTCTATCGTTGGATTCCCGCTTTCGCGGGAATGACTGGTTTTATAAGGTTACCTGCAAATTGAATGATCATGGGTAAGGTACCATTATCATCTTGGCTGGTCACACGGATCAGTTAAGCTAGTTGAGGTTTTACCTTTGTTTCATCTTTATCAGTCAACGAAACAAAACCAATATCTTCCATAATGGCATAAACCGATGGAAGCACTAGCATGATTAGCAATGTTGACGTTAACATCCCGAACACAATACTTGTCACTAATGGTACTAAGATTAGAGCCTGTGTACTTGTTTCAAATAATAAGGGTGTCATACCAGCAACCGTTGTCGCAGAGGTTAAGAATATCGCCCTAAAACGGTCTCGTACAGCCAAACTTGCGGCATCATGAAGCGAGGCACCTTCTTCAATATGATGTTTCACAAACACAACTAATAATATCGAATCATTCACGACAATGCCTGCTAATGAGACAAAACCAATCATACTAGGTAAGGTAAAATCTAACCCCATTAGCAAATGCCCCCAAATTGCACCAATCAATGCGAGAGGAATATTTAGCATAACAATGGCTGGCTCACGATAGTTTCTAAAAATCAAACTCAATAGTAAAAATACACCGAGAGCACCTAAAGCAAAGCCAGATAAAATAGACATTCTCGTTTCTGTGCCATTCTCTACTTCTCCTTTGAGATTAATGACTATTTCTGGATAACGTTGTTGTAATCGTGGCAAAAAGTGTTTTTCAGTACCACTAATAATCTCTGAGGTATTGGCAATAGCCGCATCCACATCACCAAAAATAGTGACTGTACGTTGATGATTAATTCGCCCTATACGAGCAAAACCACGCTTTTCAGTTACCGTGGCTACACTACTTAAAGGAATCGCTATGCCTTTATTAGAAAATACTGTCAGGTTATCAAAATCAGTTAACTCTTCTGAAGCCTTACTATCCAATTTAGCAACAATTTCATAGGCTTCTCGGTCTTGATAAATTTCACTAATTTTTGCACCTTGATAGGCTGAACGTAATTGTGATGCAATACTTCTTGCATCAACACCTGCAGCTAAAGCACCTGGCTTTAATTTGATGGTGTACTCTGGCTTTCCGGGACGTAAATCATCTAATAAATTAGAGACACCCGCATACCCCCTAAGCCAGTTTTGAAGTTCCCATGATGCTGTTGATAAGCGGTCTAAATTATCACCACTTAGTCGTATTTCAATGGCACGCCCTGCTGGACCTACTTTAGGTTCTCTAAATTGAACATCAATCACACTTGGCAAGTCACCACTGTTTTCTCGCCATAACTGGGTCAGCTCAGCCATGTGAGTATTACGGTATTCTGTGCTCAATAAATCAAGGCTAATTGTTGCTAAATGTGTCCCATTTTCAGGTACATCACCATGCATACCATAAGTAACTTGTATATTTTTAACTAATGGTTCAGGTTCATTTTGGTCAAGTTCATCTGTTGTTTTTTCAAGTGCAGTCAATAAGATCCCCATCACCCGTTCAGTTTCAGTGAGTGGCGTACCTTGTGCTAACAAAATACGTGCATCTACCGAGTTACCTTCAAGATCAGGAAAAGCTTTAAATTTAACTGTTCCTGTAGCAATTAAACCAATAGAAAACACCAACATCGCCAGTGCAGTGCCAACGGTTACATAACGAAACTTAATCGCCATATCCGCTGCCCTACCGACATGTTCACGCAATAACTCAAAAGCAGCTTCAAATTTTTGGCGCAGCTTAGAAGGCTCTTTATGATGAGCATGTTGCAATGAGTGCATAAGGTGATGCGGTAGTACTAGGAATGCTTCGATCAAACTAATGGTCAATACGGATAATAATACAACAGGTAAAACCCCCAGCACCTGCCCCATATCCCCTTTCATCATCAATAAACTACCAAATAAGAATGATGATGTTAAAAACGATGCTAATACGCCTGCAATAACACGATGAGTGCCATCAATAGCTGCATCTACTGGTGATTTTCCTTTATTGTATTCATGGGCAATGCTTTCGGAAAGTACGATGGCATCATCCATTAAAATACCAATCGCCATCAGTAGAGCAACCATTGAGATCATACTGATAGTAACGCCTAACATAGCCATCATGGCTAAACCGCCTAAAAATGAAATCGGTAAGCCTAATGCAACCCAAAAAGTATATCGCCAGTTGAAAAAGAGTAGAAGAGCAAGTGATGCAAGCAGTAAGCCCTGCCATCCATTTTTCATCAGTAATTGCAGACGGTCACTGACTAAAGCCGTCCCATTTTGAGTAATAGTGAGCTCAGTTCCTTCAGGTAAGATCTTATTCTCAGCATCAACAAAAAGCTGAATAGCATCAAACACATTCAACATATCATCCGTGGTGTTTTTACTAATCTGTAACAAACCCGCTTGCTGCTTATTTACTTCTACACGATCCTCTGCAAACTCAAACGTATCTACAACTCGTGCAATGTCTCCCAATTTTATTTCAGCACCATCGAGTGAGTTTAAAAGAACGAGATTTTCCAACTCTTCAGCTGTTTTTCGTACATTATCAAAACGAATTTGATAAGACGTATTACTTCCTTCTAATGAGCCTGCCGGCAAATCTAATGCTTGTGATGTAATTAAATTAGCAATATCTTGCACACTAAGTTGATATTTCAACAAGGTATCAGGGTGAATAAGCACTTGTAATTGATGTGTTGAAAAACCATCTACGGTTACGATTGGGATCGCTGAGTTTGATAATAATTTATTACGGTAATGCTCGGTTAATTGCTTTAATTCAGATCGCGTTAAATTACCTGAAGTAATAGCCACATTAGCAACGGTGCTAATTCGGCCTAATTGTTTAATAACAGGATCTTCAGTTTCAGTAGGAAAATCTGAAACGCCATCCACAGCCGCTTTAATATCATCATAAAATGTATCAATATTACCTTCTTCAACCATTTCGAGCGTAAAGATAGCCATGTTATCTCGAGCATCACAGTTTTGCTCTTTTAAATAACTAATACCATCGGTGGCATCTTCTAGGCGATTACAAATAGCCTCTTCTACATCAGCAGGGTTTGCACCTGGATAAAGCATAGAAAGCTGAACTTTACTGGGTTTTATAAGAGGAAATGACTCTTTATTTAGACTCGTTAAAGACACTAAGCCGATGGCGATAATAGCCATCATTAGAATGTTTCCCGCCGTAGGGTGATTGATAAAATAACGAATCATTAATGTGACCTTATTAATGATGGTGCTAATGCATCACGTTCTAATTGTTGTTGATAGTTATTGGCAATAATCGGTTTTAAAGGCATCCCTTGCATAACAGGAATAACATCACTAATTATAAGTCGTTCACCCTCTTTAATTCCCATGCTTCCACTTTGTTCAGCAATAACGAGTAACTCTCCTTGACTGAAAAGAACCTTAATTGGGCGAATTTCCAAGCTATTATCAGCCGTTGCGATGTAGACACGGCCTTGGTGTACAGATTTCCTAGGTATGACCATCATCGCTTGTGCAGGAGAAAAAAGTTCAACTGAAGTGTACATGCCTTTTAATAGTGGTGGACGTACTCCGGGAATGATTCCTTCATAAGGTTTTTCAACAGCAATAACTAAACCTAAGGTATCTCGTGTTGGATCAACCGACTCACTCAAACGAATCAATTTACCATTCCAAACTGTTGAGTTGTCTAAATCACCAACCAAACGAACTTGAGTTTCAAGTTTCATATTAGACAGTGCTATTTGTAAGTTTTCTGGGCTTTGTAGGCTCAGTGAAGATGGATTGCTCGATACCAAACCTGCCGATACTAAAGGCCTAAACTGCTGTACGGGAAGTTGAGCATTGATTTCAACAGCCTCTACACCAAGGGCTTCAAAGAGAATACTGCCCACTGATGTGAACTCATCTTTTTCAACAGATACAGCCCCTACCCGCGCATCAAATGGCATAATAATCTCTGTTCGCTCAATCGTATCCTGACTTTGATCAACCTGACTTTCAGATTGTTTTATTTGTGCTTTAATCGCAGCCCTTCGGCTATCAAAACTAGCTAACTTTCCTTCTATATCTTGAAGCGATTGCTCTAGGGACAACACATTCTTTTGTTCTGCATCCAATGTGGAACGTGCTATTAACCGTTTATCCCAAAGTGACTGAAGTCTGGCAAGCTCATCCAGTTCGACCGCCAGTTTTTCTTTTGCAATGGTATAAGCTTGTTTAGTACTAGACTGCTCTGCATTGAGCTGTGCTAATGATGATTGACTACCAACAAGCCCCGCTTTACTTTGGTTTAGTGAAATTTCAAAGGTAGTTGGTTCAATACGAAGTACAACCGTGCCTTTAGCAATACTTGCACCTTGCTTTAAATCTGGGTGAATGTAACTGATCTTGCCACTCACCTCAGATTTAGCATTGATAATAACGGAAGGTTCAACATGACCAAAAGCAGTAGCACGTACTTGAAAAGGGATCTTCTGAACATTGATGACTTCTACAGCTTTGACAGGATAAGTTAGATCTTCATGCTCTATAGGTGCTTTAGTTTTGACTAAAATAACAATTATCACAATGGCTGATATAAAAATCAGCGGTAAAGTAACGAAATGTTGTAAAAACTTTTTCATTGAAACACTCATGTATTAGTAAATAATAATATTGAGCCAGTATAGCAGTATGTTTATACTCATAGAATTGAAAATTCAGGTTTTATTTCTTCATCCTCGCAAATACGGGGATCCATGGGCAGTAGAAATAGTTACTATCGTTGGATTCCCATTTTCATGGGAATGACGGACTTTATAAGAGTACCTGCAAGTTGAATGGTCACGGGTATATACCCGTTATCATTGAAGTTGCAGATTAACACTCTTCGTCATCCTCGCGAACGCGGGGATCCATGGGCAGTGAATCTAGCCACTATCGTTGGATCCCCGTTTGCACGGGGATGACGGACTTTTCTAAAATATATGCAACTTCATTTCACTTGGGTATATACCCCAACTACTTTCTACCGTTTAACTTTGATTTATTCTTTCAAAACCTTTTTGAGTAAGCTTACCAGCAATACTTTCATGAACAGACAATAGGGCTGGTATAACTAATAAAACAAGTATCGTTGAAAACATCAAACCAAAGGAAATGGATACGGCCATCGGTATTAGAAACTGAGCTTGCATTGATGTTTCAAACAACAGTGGTGTCAGCCCTGCAATCGTTGTTAAAGACGTTAATAATACTGCGCGTAAACGTTGCGTAGCGGCATTAATAATAGCTTGTGTTGTTTCGATACCTGCTTCACGCTGATGTTTAAAAAATGTAACCAAGATAATTGAGTCATTGACCACAATGCCTGATAAACCAAAAATACCGAATAAAGACAGGATCGTCAGATCAATCCCCATAACAAGGTGACCAAACAAAGCACCGATCAAACCAAAAGGAATCGCTGCCATAACCACCAAAGGCCATCCATAAGACGAAAACACCCATGTAAGAATAATATAAATGAGTATAAATGCGAGAACAAGCCCTTGCTTCATATCCCCCATCGTTTCCGCCTGCTCTTCAGCTCTTCCTTCAAAGCCAACAGCAACACCATAACGTGAGCTTATATCTGCTAATAACGTTTGCTCTAAACTAGTGATTATTTCATTACTATTATTAACTGATGAATCGACGGTAGCTGTAATATGTATTGCCAACTTGCTATCCGTGTGACGCAAAACATCAAAACCACGTTGTGCTTTAAACTCCACCACACTCGATAGCGGTGCACTTCCTCCTCGAGGTAGTCTAATCATAAAGCTTTCTAGTGTTGCCAGCGTGTTACGCTCACTATCAGGTAGCATCACTCTAACTTCTACTTCATCATCCCCATCTTGGAATATTTGTACTAACTGCCCATCAAAGGCTGAGCGTAATTGTCGACCTACATCATTAATTGTTAAGCCGAGCACTTCACCTTGAGCTTTAATTCGATAAATTAATTGCTCCTGTCCATAAGGCATATCATCTTCAATCGTACTAACACCAGTAAATTGTTTTAAACCTTCTGTGACTTGATTTGCGGCTTGTTTTAATACTCTTGCAGGAGCACCGCTTAAGCGAATATCAATATCACTACCGGGCGGACCTGTTCGTCTTTCAGATAAGGTGAATGTTTCAATTCCAGCAGGCAAACTTATATGTTGTCGCCATACTTGAATAAATTCTTTATTACGTACATCTCGATGATCAGGGGAAATTAATTCCAACTGAATAGAGCCAAACCGCTCTCCTGTTTGTGCTGATGCACGCCCTGCTGTACTTGCACTGCCTAAACGAGTAACTGACATTTCAAGTAGTTCTGGACCAAGTTCTTGTGTTGTTTTATCTAATGCACCATTTAAATGCTTTAAAAAGGCTTCAACTTTATAAGAAGGCGTGCCGGCAGTAAATCGTGCATTGGCTGTAATACTCGTACCCTCTGGAGAAGGAAAGAAGGTAAAGCTCAAGCGCCCTCCTGCCAAGAGGCCGATAGATATAATTAATAACCCTAGCGTAATGCTGATTGTTAGACCACGATAATTTACCGCCATAACGACTAAGGGTTTAAACAATTCATCACGCAGGTAATTAAACTTATTATCTAACCACTCTCGAATAGGAGGAGGTTTTGCATGGTGAATTTTATGAAAGGCATGGCGTAAGTGCCCAGGTAAAATTAAAAAGCTTTCAAACAAGGAGGCAATGATGACGCATATAACAACAAAAGGTATGTCATACAATATGTTACCTATTGTTCCTCCAATCATCATTAATGGTATAAAGGATGAAACTGTGGTGAGAGATGAAGAGATAACGGGGGCTAACATACGACGAGCACCACCTTCCGCCGCAGTTAATGCATTCTCACCACTTTGATAATGAGACATCGCATCTTCACCCACCACAATGGCATCATCAACAATAATACCCAGTGCCATGATCAATCCAAACAGACTGATCATATTGATTGTGCCACCCAATAAATACATCACTAATAAGGTTGCCATAAATGATATGGGAATACCGATAGCGACCCAAATAGCCACTCGACCTTGTAAAAACAAAAATAAAATCCCAATAACTAGAACCAAGCCACCTAGCCCATTTCTAACTAATAGATCCATTCGTTCTTTAATTAATTCCCAGCTAGCATCATAGACTTTGACTTCTACTCCACGAGGAAGTTGAGACTGATTCTCTTCCAACCACTGTTCCAGAATTTCAGCGGCCTCTAGTGAGTCTGCATTTTCAGTACGTTGAAGGGCTATTTCGACGGCTGGTTTGCCTTGGTAAAATACACTCACTTGTTTACGTAACGGTCGTCGTTCAATATCGGCCACATCATTTAAAGATAATAATCGGCCGCTATAATCAGTTTTAAGAGCGAGATTGGAAAATGCTTGGACATCTCGACGCTGTTCTAAACTACGAATTTGCTTGGCTGTTTCATCATTACCAACCTCACCGGCTGGTAAATCGCGGCTTAGTTCTGAAATACGTTGACTTACATTATCTAAACTTAACCCCATTGATTCAAGCTGCTGCGTATCAACTTGAATGGCAATTTCTTCTTCTGGCAGACCTGAAATACTTATCCGAGAAATACCTCGGTCTAATAAGTCATGTTCAATTTGATGAACCAAATGGCGCAATTCACCCAGTTTCCCTTCTGTTGTCAATAATAGGCTAGCCACACTTTCATAGCGTGTAACTAGGCTGACTTCGGGGATTTCTGCATCACTAGGTAAATTGCGTAATTGTGCTATTTGATCTTTTACTTGATCAAGTGCTTTGCCCATATCAGTATTTTCATCAAACTCTAATACCACGACAGACATACCGTAAGAAGAAGTTGATGTCATTTTGTCGACAAAGTCTATGGTACGTAACTCTTGCTCCACGCGACTAGAAATTGAATCCTCAACATCCTCTGCACTGGCACTTCGCCATTCAACTCTTACTGTAATGATATCTAAAGCAAAACTTGGAAAAAACTGCGTATTCAACTTACTTAATGACAACAGCCCAGCCATCACCACAATAAGCATTAGAAGGTTTGCAGCAACCTTATGCTGGGCAAATATTCCGATAAAATCTCGAGCTTGATTACTCACTCAAAGCCTCAACTCTTAAACCGGTAATTGCATTAGGTAATTGTGTACTGATAATCTGATCATTTTGCTTCACAGCAACACTTCGGATGAGTAATTTTTTTTCATTTGTACTTGTTGTATATTCACCAACACGATCAATATCCACAGCCTGTAAATAGCCGTCTTTTAAGCTGTAGATATGATTTAAGCCGTATAACGCATTATAAGGCACTGAAAACACGTTCTCTTGTGGCAATAGTTTCAAATTTAGCTCAACAAAGGTGCCCAAAATGGGAACCTCTTTAATCATCCCAAAGCTAAACAAACCATCAATGCCGCCACTATCTAAGCGCACTTCACCAGACAATCGCTCAAGAGATAAAGCATATACCTCGTCATTAATTTCAGCACTTGCTGAAAGTGTGCCTTCATGGCTCATCATAGTGCGTACTTGTTTGATATAACGACCAGGAATTTGAGCTCTCACTTCAAGGTTATTAATATCATAAAGTGATAATAGGCTATCACCAATACGTACCCTGTCTCCTACGGCAATATTTAACTGTGAAATTCTGGCATCAAAATGTGCTGTAACCTTAGTACGTTCAATATCTACTTCCGCTTGTTTTAACAAAGCTTGGCTTCGCTTCTTTCTCGCTTCTAATTGCATTAGGCGAGAAGAATGATCTGTAATATCAAATTGTAAGCGTTTTAAGAGTAAGGTTTGTCGCTGCTTAGCAGCTTCCGCATCATCAAGATTTGACTGTGATAAAAGGTTTGTTTTCCCCAGCTTTTTTGCTCTTTCAACCGCATTTACAGATAGCTTAGAGAGGGCTTGTTCTTGCTCAAGTAAACCCGTATCACGTTTAAACCTTGCCTGTTCACTTTGAATTAAGGCATTGATTTCTGATATATCAGCCTGACGTTGTTCAAATAATAATTGAGCATCGGTGTCATCCAAGGTTACCAATAATTGCCCACTCTTTACTTCTGAACCTTCTAGAATTTCAACTGAGATAACATCGGCAACCAATGCGGATTTTAGTGTTGATTTTCTAGGTGTTTCAACCCGTCCATACAATGTAATCTCAGGTGAAAGAGTCTGAAACTTAACCGGAACAGTATTTACACGCCATATTTTTTCAGCTACTTTCCTGACTTCTTTTTCAGGTTTGGATTGCTTTAGAGAAATAAATACCAACAGTGCAATAACAATGACGATGATGGGTAATAAAATACGTTTTAACAACACCCTACTCCCTGTGAAAATCTAGCTTAGATTATGACCTTATGAACTGTGTAATGTTTCAAGTTCGAGAAAAATTCATTTTTAATTAATCTCTTTGAAAAATCTCGACCCGATTTCGTCCGTTTTCTTTAGCGTTATACAGTGCTTTATCAGCATTACTAATGGTTCGCTGGTAATCTGGATGACCATCATGAATTGCAGCACCTATACTTGCAGTAACTGTAATCACATCATCATTAATTAATTTAAATTCTGCATTACTTAATAATGTTCTCACTTTCTCTGCAATTACAGGCAATAACGATTCTTCTATATCCGCCAATACGATTAAAAATTCTTCACCACCATACCTGAATACAAAGTCACCAGTACGAACACTTTGCGAAAGCTTGGCTGCAAACTGTTGCAAGATTATGTCGCCATTTTCATGTCCATGAGTATCATTAAATACTTTAAAATGGTCGATGTCCAAATACAATATGCCATAACGCATGCCGGTCTTTAGACTCACCTCTGTTTCATGATGTAATACTGTTGATAAATATCGGCGATTAAATAAGTGTGTTAATGAATCTCGACCACTATCAATATCTAGCATTTCTTTTGCAGTATCACCCAAAACCCAAACCACTTTAGTAACATGGTTGTTTAATGTTTCAATTAATTGATTAAAACGGATACTGTCCTGACTTCGATCTTCTAGATCTAGAAGTTGATCAACAAGTTCACTAGCATCGGAAATAAATTCCATCAATAGACTGAGTTCAGGTTTGCCAGTTAGAATGAGCGCCCCTTTGTGAGTGATCCATAAGCCAAAATCAGAATGTCTTATAGTCGGTATTGTTGCTCGGTCTACATTTTCTTCGTGAAGCTTCGTTAAAACCTGCCTTACCCAATCGAGTAATGATGTGCGTAAGCGTTCAAAGTCAAAGGCAATACTTTGTGAAGACACATTCAAGCGAAATGCCTGAGCAGTATTTTCACTAATAACAAGATCCGTTAAATAACTATCGTTAATCAATGCAGTCATATTATCAACAATTGAATTTAACAATATCAGTAAATCCCCTTGTTGCTCAGCAGTTAAACCCGCTTCCAGTATATAAGTGGACATCGTACTTTTTAGTGTCCTCATACCATAATTAACTAAGCTCATCGGTAAGTCTATTCTTGCATGAACATGACCGACTTCAACTTGCCTTTGGATTAATTTTTCAATATCAACAGGAGCAATGTGTTGAACAAACAGTTCATTTATCCAAGCAGTCATCGAACCTGTCAAGCGACTTTCAACCATTTCATTGGTTAAAAAGACGACTGAAAATTCATTTTTAAGCATAACGCGATAAAACATTTTGGCTACTGTTTCAGCATGAGGACCAATAATTTCAGACAATAAACGTAAGTTGTCTGTATTTTCAACACAATAGATAGTCGATAGCTCAGTCTCATAAGTTGATTGCAAGGGTAAGTGATTCATAGTTATACCTTTAAATTAGTTTTACTCAGCCTGGCATTGCTGTAAATATTTAAACAGCAATCGAGCAGATTTTGGCGGTTTATTTAAAGCGGTTTCCTTGCTTGCATTTCGAACTAATTGACGAACATGTTGCATATCAAAGCTTTCAAACTGATTACGTAATATTGTCATTACTTCATCATCACCAGCAAGTAATTTATCTCTCCATAGCTCTAACTGATGAAACTGTTTGATTTCACCGTTATGAGTTTGACGAACTTTATCTAGCTTTTGCTTAATATCGTCATAATCTTCATAGGTCATGAGCTTACCAATGGTTCCAACCTGTCTTTTTAAAGCACCTTTTTTCATATCTTGTGCTTTTATCAAAGCGTCATATAAGCGCTCAGATAAATCAAGCTTATCCAAATCTTTTATTGGTAACTCAAGTAATTCTTTACCCAGAACTTTTAATGCCAACAACTCACGTTTAATTTGAGATTTACTAATTTCATCCTCAAACTCATCTTCATAGATGCCTTTTTTACCAAATCTTTCCATTGGATTAACCTAACTGAATTGAATTATCGAATTAACAGAAAGTTTGTCGTACTTTCTAACAACATTCTGGTAGTAAAACTACCAAAAAAGAAACCATGCACTTTACCATGGCTAAAAGCCCCCATACTCGTAACATCAATATCATTTTGTTGCTGATATATTGTTAGCTGCTCTATCACATCACCTTGGAGGGCTTTTGTTGTTGCTTTAATATTTTCTTTACTTAATAGTGTTTCGGCTTCATTTATAAGCGTTTGTGACTCATCAATATTAGCCTTAACAGCCACAACATGAAGTTCGACTTCCTGATTAAAAAATTGACCTTGAGCAACTAACTGCAAAGCTTTAACAGATGTTGGACTGCCATTGAAAGCAAACATTATTTTTTTAGGTTCAGAAAAATCACTTTTAACAATAAATACAGGAGTCTGGATAGAGCGAATTGCTTCTTCCAGCTGAGTACCTAAGCCTTGTTTATCACCCTTATGGTCTTCCCCTTTTGAACCTAATACTACGAGGGATATTTCAGGTTCCAAATCAACCAAAGCATCAGGTAACGAACCATGACGTTGTTTAGCAATGATATTGCTTAAGCCTGCTTGTTCAGCTTGCTGTTTAGCGGCATCAAGAATTGCTTTACCTTCTGAGATCAGTTGCTTGCTTTCTAAACGCTCCTCATCTGATAATTCATCAAGAAGATGTTCTTTCATATTAGGCGTTAAATTACCCTCTCGGTGAATATGTTCACTATGATGAGAATGTTCAATTGTGTGCAAGAACTTTAATGGTACCTGACTACTTTTAGCTAAGAAAATAGCGTATTCAACAACCTTATTACCTAAATCAGAGCCATCAATACAGGCCAGTATCATTTTCGTTGGAGCAGTCATAATTAATGTCCTCCCATGATTTTTTCAATTTCTTCGGGTTTGTCGTGTACAGCAAATTTATCCAGTAATGTTTCACTGGCATCATTCAAACCAACAATACTGACATCAGCCCCTTCACGACGTAACTTTATCACTACCTTATCTAAAGCATCTACGGCAGTAATATCCCAAAAATGAGCACGATGAACATCAATGACTACTTTATCTACAGCTTCTTTGAAGTCAAATAAAGCAATAAACTTATCAGATGAGTTAAAGAATATTTGACCAACCACATTGTAGTGTCGCGTATCAGTTGCTTCATCGTAACTTGAATCAATATACATAAATTGGCTCAATCGTTGTGCCATAAATAATGAGCCAACTAAGATACCTGTGAATACACCTAAAGCTAGGTTATGCGTCCACACAACAACAATCACTGTTGCAATCATAACAACAGAAGCACTGGTTGGATTTGTTTTAAGTTCTTTAATTGATACCCAGTTAAAAGTACCAATTGATACCATAATCATTACAGCTACCAAGGCAGCCATTGGAACAATTTTCAAAATATCACTTAAGAACACAACCAAAATGAGTAATACGATACCCGCTACCATAGCCGACAAGCGTCCTCGACCACCAGATTTTACATTAATAATAGATTGACCAATCATTGCACAACCGGCCATACCACCAATTAAACCAGAGCCTATATTTGCAATGCCCTGCCCTTTACACTCGCGCTTCTTATCGCTTTCAGTATCGGTTAACTCATCAATTACATTTGCAGTAAGTAAAGACTCTAATAAACCAACTACGGCAATAGAAACTGAGTACGGTAAAACGATTAATAATGTTTCCATATTAAATGGCACATCTGGCCATAAAAATATTGGTAACGTATCTGGCAGCTCACCCATATCGCCGATAGTGCGTACATCAATACCCATGAAATAGACAATTAGAGTTAATACAATGATATTAATTAATGGTGACGGTAGAGCTTTGCCTATCACAGGCACGTAGGGAAACAAATAGATAATTCCTAATCCAAATGCCGTCAAAGCATACATATGCCATGTAACACCAATAAGCTCAGGTACTTGCGCCATGAAAATTAAAATAGCCAAGGCATTCAAAAAACCTGTCATAACTGACTTGGATACAAAACTCATAAACTTATGGAGGTTAAGGTAGCCCGCTATAATTTGCAGCACACCCGCTAACACCGTTGCAGCTAAGAGGTATTGCAATCCATGATCTTTGACCAATGTGACCATTAACAAGGCTGTTGCAGCAGTCGCAGCTGAAATCATTCCCGCTCTGCCTCCTACAATGGCAATGATGACTGCAATTGCAAATGAAGCATATAGACCAATTTTAGGATCAACACCGGCAATAATAGAAAAGGCAATTGCCTCAGGGACTAGCGCGATAGCTACCACGATTCCGGCTAGAATATCCCCACGAATATTGCCAAGCCAATCTTGTTTAGCTGATAACAGCATGTGTGTATTTTCCTTGCATTGATTATGTCTAACGGGGCCCTAATTTAGAGTCGATAATAAAATAGACCGCGCGTTTGTAAGACCTTAAATTAACCGGTTATTATACAGTAAAATTGAATACCTAAATTGATATGACGAGGCTTAAGCTCAGGTGGATTGTGACTGGTTATTGTTGAAGGAACGTATAATAATCGTTAGACCTGTTCCCAGCTAACAATCTCTGGTTGATTTTGAACTGATCGCTTAATCATTCATCGAGCAACGAGAAGTGTCACTACGTCAAGGTGAGAAGAAGTTAAAGGTATGCCTACCCAATAAAAACTCGCCAGTTTTATTGTACGGAAAGTCCGCTATGTTAGCTCTTAAAATCGGTGTCAATATAGTAGGTGAACATCATTTTGAAGGCATCACCAATAAGTTCAACCTTACAATTGCAAAATCAGGTTAACCACCTGATTAACCTGACTTTATCGAATTTATACTGGTAGGTATAAGCGATTACCTAT
>ENA-ORXI01000695-ORXI01000695.1-sediment-metagenome-genome-assembly--contig:-NODE-695-length-27973-cov-12.045455_pt1 | contig 27973 bp, 29 predicted proteins | sample MGYA00237861_ERZ511468 | MGnify/ENA primary metagenome ERZ511468 (study PRJEB26299, sample SAMN06266213) | sediment metagenome | isolation source: Hudson Canyon methane seep mesocosm | place... | reverse complement strand
ATTTCTGACCAATCAAGCATAGATTTTTCCATAAAAAGCAGCGTATTATAGGGGAATATCGAATCATACCATTTATGCTAATTGGTATCAGTACTTTGCACAGGGCTAATAATGACACTCAAGCTAGAGTTACCCGTTATTAATGCACAAAATCAGGTGGCCAAAAGTCGCCTTTTTACGATTGAACAACTTGATCTAACCTTTAGTAATGGTGAACAACGCCAATATGAACGGATGAAAGGTGGTGGTAGCGGCGCAGTGATGATTGTGCCGATGCTTGATGAAAATACCATGCTGCTAGTACGAGAATATTGTGGTGGGACTCACAGTTACGAGTTAGGTTTTCCTAAAGGGTTAATTGATGATGGTGAGCAGGCTAGCCAAGCTGCTAATCGAGAACTTAAAGAAGAAGTTGGCTTTGGCGCTGATCAGTTAATACCTATTAGAGAAGTAATGATGGCTCCAGCATTTTTTAATGCCAAAATGACAATATTTTTAGCACAGGATTTGTATAAAGAAAAACTTCCAGGTGACGAACCTGAGCCATTAGAAGTGGTTCCATGGAAATTGGATGATTATCAAGCATTGCTCGATGAGCCAAACTTTAATGAAGCACGTAGTATTGCTGCATTAATGTTAGTAAGAGACTACATTTATAATAATCCCATCAAAAATAAGAGCTCAATTAATCAACTGAGAGATTCGTTATGAGTAACGAGAAACTGCTAAATATTGCTATACAAAGCGCTAAAAAAGCGGGTGTTGAAGTAATGAAGTATTATCATCAAGGCAATTTTACTGCCGAATTGAAAGAAGATGATAGTCCAGTTACCAGTGCTGATATTGCCTCAAATGATATTATTATGGATCAGTTAAAAACATTAACACCTGATATCCCAATTATTTCAGAAGAGGTGGGGGCGTTACCGTTAAATGAACGAAAGCATTGGCAGCGATATTGGTTGCTTGACCCTATTGACGGCACCGGAGAATTCATCATTGGTAGTGGTGATTTTGCAGTCAATATTGCCTTAGTTGAAAATGGCTGGCCAACCATCGGTGTTATCCATGCTCCTGATCATTGCTTAACTTATTATGGACAGAAAAACTTAGGTGCATTCAAAGACAATGCTCAAGCGAGCAATCAAATACAGGTGGCTAACTATCATAACGATAAACCAGTAAAGGTTGCCATTAGTCGGCGACAAGAGCTTAATTTAATGGGGCAATATCTTAATACAAACTTAAATTATGACTATATTGCTTTAGGTAGCTGTTCATTAAAAAATTGTTTAATTGCTGAAGGCGGCGCTGATTGTTATTTGCGTATAGGACCCACAGGAGAATGGGATACTGGAGCAAGCCAATGTATTTTAGAGCAAGCAGGGGGCAGCATTATTGATAGCGAATTTAAACCGTTAAGCTATAATCAGCGCGAAAGTTTGTCAAATCCTGACTTCATGAGTTTAGGCTCTGCGGATTTTCCTTGGCAAAAAATTATTAAAAAACATCGAGCAGCAAGATAGTTGTTCTAATTCTTATCGATTATATGAATAAGGTCTTTATATGCGTTTAATTTTATTAGTTATCAGTCTTATTGCTTTTCCTGCCTTTAGCGCTTGGCAACTAGACAATGATAAATCATCGTTAACTTTTATCTCTATTAAAAAATCAGATGTTGCTGAAGTCCATCATTTTAATCAATTAGTGGGTAATGTAGATAACAGCGGTAAAGTTAGTTTTGTTATCGACTTAATCAGTGTTGATACTAATATAGCGGTTCGTAATGAGCGTATGAAGGAATTTTTGTTTAATACTGACGTTTTTCCTAAAGCTAAATTTACAACACAACTCGATATGGCTAAATTTAATGCTATTGCGAAAAATAGCAGCGGTGTAATGAAACTTACCGGTGAAATTGATCTTCACGGTAATATTCAAAAAGTGATAGTTGATGTTTTAGTGGCTAAACTTTCAGACAGTCAATTTATTGTTAGCAGTATGAAGCCGGTGTTATTAAATGCACAAAAATTTGGTTTAGACACTGGAGTTCAAAAACTTAAAGAGCTAGCTAAATTGCCTAGCATCAGTAATGCGGTGCCGGTAAGTTTTGTTTTAAGTTTTAATCAAAACTAACTTAATGGACTTGGTATTATTTATCAATCGTTAGTATCTTGTAAAAATTGTTCTATAGGCAATATGTTTACGGATTCATGTAGCTCAGAATAAACCAGTACAACAGACCCCTGTGCAAGTTGATGTTTAATTTGCACAATTTTATCAGCTAAACTGATATCTTCAGCACCATATTCAGTCCCTTCTCGCAAAACAAACTCTTCAATAATGGCTGTTAGCGTATCACTTGCTAATTCTTGTGTAGGGATAATCATAAATACTGCTCGATAAATTTAGGAATGCGTTGTTCAAGCCAGTATGTTGGTTTTAATGGGTTATTACCAGTAATGAAACCAACGTGGCCGCCTCTTGTTGTTACTTCAAAGGTGATATGTTTTGGTAGTGGCACTTTAAATACTATTGCTTGGTGATTTAAAAAAGGGTCGTCAGCGGCATGAATAATTAAGCAATGTTGTTTTATCTTTTGTAAAACTGTTAAACCACTCGCTTGATGATAATAATCTTCAGCACTGGCAAAACCATTAAGAGGAGCGGTTATCATTTGATCAAAGTCCCAAATCGTTTTTATTTGGGTTAATTTTTCCGAGGAAATGTCAGTGATTAATTGTGATTTTATTTTTAGTTGCGTGCTATCTTTTAACATTTTCACTAAATATCGTTGATAAACTTTAGAAAATCCCTGGTTAATTCGTTGACTGCAACTCGCTAAATGTAGAGGTGCACAAACAACGGTGCTAGCGGTAAACGGGTTGTCAGGATATTGTGCTAAATAGCGAGTGGCAACATTACCGCCAAGAGAGAAGCCAATGAGAAAAAATGCACAGTGTTGGTATCGCTCTTTAAGTAAAGTACCCAAATAGGCGATGTCGCGAGTATCTCCTGAATGGTAGGCGGCGGCATGACGATTTATTCTGCCGCTGCAGCCACGAAAATGCATTAATAAACCAATCCAACCCCGCTGTTTAAGTGTAGCCAACATCCCTTTAACGTAATGACTGTCAACAGAGCCTTCTAAGCCGTGAAGAATAACAATTATTGGCTTGTTATTTCTGGGCTCAGGTCGTTGTGTCCAAGCAAGATCAATAAAATCCCCATCGGGTAATTCTAAGGTTTCAGTAATAGTGTTCAGCGTTTCTTTTCGTCTAAACCATTTAGCGGCAATAGTTTGAAAGTGAGAATTAGTAAGCCACCAAGCGGCTTTGAAAGGACTTTTTGTCAACATCAAGTAATTTATTAATTAGCAGATGATGCATTGTACGTTAGCCGTTTTGAAATACCAGTGTTGCTAACAGCAATTCTGTATACGTAATAGTATGTGATAAGTTATGGCACTTTATTAAACCACTTTATTAAAGAGTATGCCTTTGCGAGACTCTTCATCTTTTTTGTTGATTATCGTCGCTTGTAAAAGGGTATTTATTTGTTGTTGCTCTGCGGTAGTTTTCGCAAAGTCTGTGTCTTCGATTCTTGAGCGTGAGGCGCTAACATTAACAACAGAAGCTTCATAGGTGGATACTTGGCTTTCTAGCGCATTACTTTCTGCTCCAAGAGTGGCGTTAGAGTCATTAATAGTTTTAAAAGCATCCTCAATGGCTGTTTGGGTAGCCACAGGATCATTTGCATCTAAACCCGTTAAAAAATCAGAAGTGCCAAAGACTTCTTCCGCGATGGTATTAATTTCTTCGGTTAGCTGATCTAACTCACCCTGTATAGCGTCAGAATCGCTCAATGGACTGCCTGATTGAATCGATAATACATTAGCTCGTTGTAAGCTTTCATCAATTGATGATAATTGGGCGCCTTGAACATTATTAACATTTACATCATCTTGTGCATTCGAACTAAGTTGAGAATAGCCATTGATTTGTGATGTTAATCTACTTGCAATTTGAAGGCCTGCTGCGTCATCAGCAGCACTATTAATGCGTTTACCTGAGGCTATTTTTTCATCTTGCTCTTCACGTTTTTTGGTGAGTTGATCGATAAGACTTAACGAGCTAGAAGGTTGATTAATTGAAATTGCCATAATGCTACCCTGAAAATTGAAGTTTCTTACTAATGGATCAGTATAGCAAAAAAACACCTTTTACGGTTAAAAAATAACCATGAAAGGTGTCGCTATTATAGGGAATTCTGAAAATTGGTATAAGTAACAAGTATTTTACTTATACAATTAATGTTTGAGTTTTGGGTTTTTTAGCGAGCCTTAGCTATCTTGCTGAATATTTTTTATAAAATAATAAATATAGAAGGCACCAATACCAAGTAACATAGTAAGCCCAATGGCTGAATAGAATACGATGGGATCATTCAATAACATTTCAAAGAACTTCATAATTTAGACCTTAATTATAATTTATCCTATGTATAATTATAATTAAGGTCTGGATTAACACAGTGACTTAGATCAATAGAAGCGCTTTTGGTTAGCCTTTTGTGCATTTATCTCAGCTTGCTCAATGATTTTCAGGTACATTTCATCAGCTTTTAGTTTTGCAGAGCTTGCTTTTGCTTTGGTTAGTTTATGTCCGTCCATGTCGCGACTTTTAGCTGCATCTCCATAGCCGTTGTATGCGGAGATAGTATTCCAAATGTAAGACTTCTCAAGACTTTTTTCAACGCCTTTACCTTCAAAATACATCAACGCTAAATTAAATTGTGCTAACGCATAATTTTGATCTGATGCAGCTTGATACCAACGTGAAGCTTTTAAGTTATCTACTTTGGTGCCATTGCCTTGATAGTACATAACACCTAAATTAAATTGTGCGCTAGCAAGCCCTTTTGTTGCCGATTTTTCCATTAATTGAAATGCAGTGGTTAAGTTTTTTTCTGTAACCACGCCTTCTGAATACATTAATGAGAGATCAAACTGTGCGTCTGAGTCATTCTGGTTGGCGGCTAAAGTAAGTAGCTCAAATGCTTTTTGTAGATTTTTTGCAGTGCCTTGGGCATTTTTGTACATCATAGCTAGTTGATATTGGGCAGGTGAAAATCCATCCATAGCGAGTGGTTCGAATTGTGCCATAGCGGCTTTAAACTCCCCGCGGTTGAGTTCATATAAGCCTAAATCATAATCATTTGCTAATGTGAAAGTACTAACACTGCAAGTTAATGTAAAAAGTAATGTTAATAATAAATTCTTTCTCATGGTAAGCCCTTATTTTGTAAAAGAGTTGCTAAAAATAGATAAATAATCTTGCTAACCTTTAGTGTAGCAAGATTATTTATTTTAGGTAGTGAGATAATCATTATTCTATAAAGTATCAGACATTATTTCTTCAATTTGTTCTTCAAATTCAAGCCAATGCATTTCATTCTCTTCAATTTCTTGCTTGAGTTGTGCTTGTTGTTTTATTAAATCGGTGAGTTTATTTTTATGTTCACTTTGATAGATCTCGCTGTCAGCCAGTGCTGATTCTACTTGGCTGAGTTGTTCTTGCCATTTTTGTATTTGTTTCTCTAATTTATCGGCTTGTTTACGCAGTGGTGCGGCCTTTTTTCTCAACTCGGCCTGTTCTTTTCGTAGTTGTTTTTTATCTATAGCGTTTTCATTGACGGTTTTAGCGCCTTTGGTAATTTGCTTTTTCTCGTCATTAAGCCATTGCTGGTAATCATCAATATCGCCACTAAATTCCTTAACTTGACCATTAGCGACTAAAAAAAACTCATCAACACAGGATTCGAGTAAAAACCTATCATGTGCAATTAAAATAATAGCGCCTTCAAAGTCTTGTAAGGCAAAAACTAATGCTTGACGCATTTCTAGATCTAAATGGTTAGTGGGCTCATCTAGCAGTAATAACTGTGGTTTTTCTTGAACAATAAGTGCTAAGACTAAACGCGCTTTTTCACCACCAGACATAGTATCAATAGGAGATAATGCTTGGTCGCCACTAAAACCAAAACGCCCTAAAAATGAGCGCGCTTGTAATTCTGTTATTTCCGGTTTTGCTCGAACTATATGTTCAATAGGGCTGCTTGTTTTATGTAACTGCTCTAATTGGTGTTGAGAAAAATAACCTACTTTCAATTCTTGTGCGCAATATCGCTCACCTGCTTGTAACGCTAATTCACCAGCAAGAGATTTAATTAATGTTGATTTACCTGCGCCATTTCGTCCTAACAAGCCAATCCGACTGCCAGGGACTAAAGTTAACGCGACCTTATTTAAAATAATGGCTTCGGGGCTGTAACCACAGACACTTTCTTTTAATGCTAATAGTGGGTAGGGCAGGGTTTCTGGCTGTTCGAAACGAAAGGTAAACTGCGTATCAACATGAGCGGGTGCTAAGTCAGGTAACTTTTCTAAACGCTTTAAACGGCTTTGCGCTTGTTTTGCTTTACTTGCTTTAGCACGAAAACGATCAACAAAGGCGGTTAAGTGAGCGGCTTCTTTCATTTGTTTTTGATACTGAGCATCTTGCTGAGCGAGATGTTCTGCACGTTGTCGTTCAAATGCGGTGTAATTTCCACTATATAGTTTTGCTTTTTGGTGTTCTATATGGAGTATTTGCCCGATAACGGTATCGAGGAAGTCACGATCATGAGAAATTAACACCAGTGTACCTGTGAAGCGTTTTAGCCAACGTTGTAACCAAATAACGGCATCAAGATCTAAATGGTTTGTAGGCTCATCGAGTAGTAATAAATCTGCTCGGCTGATCAACGCTTGAGCCAGGTTAAGACGCATTCGCCAACCACCAGAAAATTCTTTTACAGCATTGCTCAATTGTGGCTGCAAAAAACCTAAGCCATGAAGTAACTCGCCCGCCCGTGCGGGTAAACTGTAACCATTAACGGTATCAATTTTATTGATTATTATCGCTTCTAAGTTACCGTCGTCAGCCCTTCTTGCTTGCTCTAATTCTCGTTCTAGTTGACGAAACTCTTTATCGCCATCCATGACATAATCTAAAGCAGTTTGTTCTAATGCCGGTGTTTCTTGTCTTACTGTGGCAATAGTCCAACTTGCAGGCATAGAAAGATTACCGGTATCAGGATGTATTTCACCAAGCAAGGCAGCAAAAAGTGATGACTTACCACAGCCGTTTGCACCGACTAAACCAACTTTGTGGTTTGGGTGAATAGTGAAGCTAGATGACTTTATGAGGTTTTTTGCCCCTCGATCTAGGCTTAATTCGCTGGCAGTAATCAATCGGTAATCCTCTATTATTCTAGGTATAAATGAATATTTGTTAGGGTTTAGTTTCAATAAAAATAAAATGCCTGCACATTGTCTCTTTTCCTACAGGGTTACTTCAAGGTAAAATGGTAAAAATTATTTAATAGTTAGAAGTTTCTTGTGAATAGTAAACAAAAAAAACGTTTTATAGCCGGCGCGATATGTCCAAAATGCAAAGCTATGGACACGATGGCATTAACGAAAGAAAACGACGTTGAGAAAGTAACTTGTATCAGTTGTGGTGAACAAATGAGTCAACCAGAGGCTCATGTGGAAAAAGCGGTTCGGCAACATGAGCAAGTTATAGGTGTTTTTAAGCAAGAATAGTTACTAGACTAGTTAAGTAAATAAACCGTTTAGCCTCTTACTAAATGTTTAAAAATGTGGAGGTGGCGGCTCAATTTCTTGTCCTGATTCTGGTCCCGCCGAGTTTGCTTCTTTGAGTCGAGTTGCCATTAATCGCAATTGCCCTTTTAATTCGGCAATTTTTTCTTGGTGAATAGCAAGCTCTTCACTTAGCTGTTCTATTACATCATCTTGAAATACATTTCGAGACTCTAGTGCATCAAGTCGCTGAACTAGCATATCTGATAAGTGGTCGTGTTCATCTTTTACTGGGGTGTTTGCCATAATTCAGCATATCCTGAAGAGCTTTCGGTTAATATTCTGCCATTATCGCCAAAAGCGACACTATAAACAACTGCGCCAGTAGGTCGATTTGCTTCTTTAGGTGAAACTTTCCAGTTGCTGAGACGTTTACCTGTCGCTACCTCCCATACGCTAACCTTTCTATTAGCTGCACCAGTTAGCATGGTTTTGCCATCTTTTGAAAATCTAATCGAACTAAATATTTCTTGGCGTTTGGTGCCTTTTAAATCACTGATTAATTTACCTGTTTTTAAATCCCAAATGTGTGCGCCTTTCATGCTATCTCCTGAAAAGGCATAACGTCCGTATGCATCAAGTGCGACTTTGGAAACACGGCTTGGATGATTAAACTTATAAATAACCTGACCAGAAACTGTATCCCAAACGTAGGCAATAAAATCATTCCCACCTGAAATCGCTATACGGCCATTGGGTAGCATATCAACAGAATTGATTTTTTCACTATGACCCAAAAATTCGAGTCGACGGCCATTAGCCATAGTTACATGCACCACGTCTCCATTAGCTTTGCCGATAAGTAAGTAATCACCATAGTTGCTAATGGCAATGTCACGAATGTTAGAATTTCTTACTTTCCAATAACCTTGAGATTGTCCTGTTTCAATATCCCACAAGGCAAAGTTGGTTCTATTAGCTGATAACACATGACTATTGTTGTTACTAATAGCTAAAGAAAGGGTAATGTTATCGCTGCTTTCTTGCTGTTGAGACCATTGATATTTTAGGGCGTTTTTTTCTAAATCCCACAAGCTTATGCCGTGGTGAATTGAAGAAACAACACTGAAGTGAGCATCGTTTGAAATAGTACCCGCATAAGCGCCTTCAGCCGCATGTTGCCAACGTTCGATTGGGCGGTTTCCTGATGGTTGACAGGCACTGATAATAAAAGATAAAACGATTAAAACAATGCTTTGCTTGGCACCCTTAATGTAGCGATTACATTTTAACAAAATATTAAGTCTTTTTTCTTGCCTCATTTATCGTTAGTATAAGGCGTTTTTTATTTTATACCCAAGTAGTTTGGTTATAAAAAATTTTAATATAATTTCAACAAGGTTTGGGGAATTCTCCAGCTGTGTTAATAAATGGAGAATAAAATGAAATTTTTCAAGCCGACGTTAGTCGCTATCGCACTCGTTTCAGTTTTAGGTTGTAACGAGCAAGCTAAACAAGAAGTAGCTAAAGCGCCAGTTTTAGACACTGAAGTTCAAAAACAAGCTTATGGTCTTGGTGCTTCTATCGGTATGTACATGCAGCGCAATTTAGAACAGCAAAGTAAATTAGGTTTAGGTTTAGATAAAGATCTTATTGCTCAAGGTTTCTTAGACAGCATTGATGGCAAGTCATTAATGGAACAAGAAGAAATTCAAACGTTATTAATGAGCCTTGATAAACAAATGAAAACCAAGCAAGAAGAAATGATTGCTAAAGAATCTGAAGCCGCTATCGCCGAAGGTCAAAACTTCTTAGCAGAAAATGCTAAAAAAGAAGGTGTTCAAGTAACGGCTTCAGGTATTCAATATGAAATACTTGTTGATGCCGACGGTGAAAAACCACTAGGAACAGACACAGTTAAAGTACACTATGTTGGTACATTTTTAAATGGCGAAGAGTTTGATAACTCGGCAACTAATAGAGATGGAGAGCCGGTAGTTTTTCCATTAAACCGTGTAATTCGTGGTTGGACTGAAGGCGTTCAATTAATGTCTGTTGGTGCTAAATATAAATTTACTATTCCTTCAGATTTAGCTTATGGTCCAAATGGCAAGCCACCATCAATTCCAGGTAACTCAGTATTACAGTTTGAAATTGAATTATTAGAAATTCAAAAAGCAGAGCCAGTTGTTCAATTAGGTGAAGTGCAGCAAGAAAAAGCAGTGACTATTCCTAAACTAGAAGCAATGAAAGAACATGCTGAAGCAACTACTGAAGTCGCTGTTGCAGCGGCGGAAGAAAAGTCTGATGAAGCAACTGAGGTTGTTGCTGAGCAATAACAAGCAAAACTTCTGATAAAAGCGAGCTTAGCTCGCTTTTTTTATATTCAGGGAGGAATCATATGACGTTATGCCAAGGATGGCAAAGAGTGTCGATTTTACGAATGCATGGATGTAGCAGGTATAGCGAAGCAGGATGCCGGAGCCGAGGGATGAGTCATCATGATTTTAGTTCCAGACAAATCATAAGTACTTACATCCTTGTAAGCAATGAGGTGATTGGAAGGATTCAGGAAGTAGGGTAATGCAGGGGCAATTACTGAAATGGCAAAAAACATCGATATCACAACTTTATGAATTCAAGGAAAAAATGAAACAACTATTGATTATAGGTTATGTTTGGCCTGAGCCTAATTCTTCTGCTGCTGGTAGCAGAATGATGCAGCTTATTGCATTTTTTCAACGTCAAAATTATCAAATTACGTTTGCAAGCCCCGCACAACTTTCTGAACATATGGTTGATCTGAAAGCTTCAGCCATAAATGTTAAATCAATAGCACTCAATTGCGAATCTTTTGATACCTTTATAAAAACATTAAACCCGTCAGTGGTACTTTTTGATCGTTTTATGATGGAAGAGCAATTTGGTTGGCGTGTATCAGAACAGTGTCCAAATGCCATTCGCATCTTAGACAGTGAAGACTTATTTTGTTTACGCCATGCTCGTCACGATGCTTTTAAACAAAATAGAGAGCTATTAGATAGCGATCTGTTAACTTCTGATTTAGCAAAGCGTGAAGTGGCAGCAATATTTCGCTGCGATATTTCATTAATGATCTCTCATGTTGAAATTGAACTTTTGAAAAAGCTCTTTAATGTTCCTGCTTATTTATTACATTACAGCCCGTTTATGTTTACCGATACAGAACTTCACTTAGAAAATCCGAATTATCAGCAACGCCAGCACTTTATCTCTATCGGTAATTTTCGACATGCCCCTAATTGGGATGCGGTTTTATGGCTAAAACAACAAGTTTGGCCGTTAATTAGAGCTAAACTGCCCAAGGCGCAGTTGTTAATTTATGGTGCATACCCACCACCCAAAGCAACAGCACTTCATGATGACAAGTCAGGTTTTTTAGTCAAAGGTTGGGTGGATAATGCTGAACTGGCAATGCAAACAGCAAGGGTTTGTTTAGCTCCACTACGTTTTGGTGCCGGAATTAAAGGTAAACTCGCCCAAGCTATGATTTGTGGGACACCCTCAGTAACAACGGATATTGGCGCTGAGAGTATGAAAAGCGTACAACCATGGGGAGGGGCTATTGCAAATGAAGCGCAAGCAATAGCAGAAAATGCCGTTGCACTATATGAAGACAGCACGCTGTGGCAACAAGCAAGTACTAATGGCGTAATCAATGTTCAAGCCATGTATCGACTTGATGAACACTTTACAAATTTTGAAGTTGCACTCACAAGACTTGAAGAACATTTAATGACTCATCGACAACAAAATTTTATTGGTAGTATGCTTAATCACCACGCCCACAAAAGTACTAAATATATGGCGCAGTGGATTGAAGCGAAAAATAAGCTATAAAGCCGCGGCCAACAAACCATTAAGTCTAACGGCAGCCTGTAAAATGCGTTGTTCTAATATTGGTTGGTAATGCACTACGTAACTTTCAGGTAAATGTATTACTTTAGCGCTCAGTTTATTACAGCTGCCTTGTTTATTCATTTTACAATATTTAAAAGACGCTTCTCTTATTAATGTTAACGATTCATTAGCCCAAGTTAGGGTGCTTTGGTTTTGCCACTGCTGAATCGGAGCGCTCTGCCATTGGTCAGATAATGTAGACATAAGTTGAACGTACCTATCAACTTGTTTGATGTCATTGGATTTTGCCACCAATAAGCATGAGTCCCATAACCAATGTAGGTTATTACATTTATCATGAGGGATAGTAATTGAGCGACGATTACCGCCAAGGTCATCGCCATAGCTTACATGCAGGGGCTGATGAATATCACCTAACCAATGCCCTAAAAACATAAGCGCCTCTAGTTTTTCTTGGTTATTTTCTGCCGTTGTTAATTGGCGGTTATGAATCTCAACAGCCTGGCTTATACAGTTTTCTTTACAGGTATTTGTTGTTACCTTGTCATCACTACGAGCAAGATTAAGATAATGCCATGTTTTATATTGCTTATACTCAGGCTCTTTTTTTATCGCGTCAGCCCAAGTACAGGCTTTTGAAAAAGTTATTGCAGCATCTTTTTTTTGATAATTATAACGATTAATTTGCTCAACATCTTTTTTTGAAAGCGTCGCTAATAGTTGAGTTATTTTTTGTTGCTTAGCTATTGGTAAGTTATCAAACGCAAGTTGACAAACCACCTGATGCCCTAATTTACCCAGGGCGTAACTTGCATTTGAAGTTATGAGTAATAGTATGACCAAACAAACCTTGAACATTGTAAAACCTTTAATGAGTTATTTGTCTAAAAGTAGCAGTAAAGACTATAGCATTTGGGATATTCAAACAGTAACTTTAATCAGAATTTTAAAGTGTTGTTAAAGAATGCATTCGTTCGAACAATTTCTAACAAAAGTTTAGTTGTTAAAAGGTGAAAAACTCTTTATTTTATAATTGATCTTATGAGAGTACATATTTTAAATAAAGGTTTTAAGTAAGTGTTTTATGTGTAGAGTTTTGTTACGGATAACAGTGTGTGTTTTATTGGCTACCTCAGTCTCAAGTTGTAGCTCGATGTCCTTTGGTGATATTTTTTCAAGTTATACTACTCAAATGCAACCAGTGCATTCAGCTCAATTTAAAGGCGACTTTAAGCTTGCTGAGTCGTTAGTTAAGCCCCGCAGTAGTTCTGATGGCACTTACGGCTTAAGTTTATTAGAAACAGGGCGGTTACAGTATCTTGATGATAACTGGAAAACCAGTGAACAAACTTTCGCACTAGCTTACCAGCAAGTACAAACCTCTCAAGAGCAAGCCAAAATTCAGTTAAGTCGCGGTGTTGAAAATGTTGGTGCTCTTGTTAGTAACGACAGTGCGCTGCGTTATGACATTCCTTTTTACGAACAAAGCATGTTACATACTTACCAAGCGTTAAATTATTTGTATCAACGACAGTTTGAAGGAGCTCTGGTTGAAGTACGTCGAGCCAATATAGTACAAGAAAAAGCGCTATTAGCTAATCAACAAAACATTTTCAAAGCCCAACAAGGTATGAGCAATAACGGTATTAGCGATAAAACGTTCAATGAAAGCTATCCATCAATGGCGGCCACAATTGGTGATGTTAAAAATGGTTTTCAAAATGCATATACCTTTTATTTATCCGCGCTGTTATACGAAGCTGCTGGTGAATTAAATGATGCCTATATTGATTATAAAAAAGCATTAGAGATCTTTACCAATAACCACTTTTTACAGCAAGACGTACTTCGGTTAGCGACAAAGCTAGCAATGACTGATGACTTAGCTCGTTTTGAACAGCAGTTTGGACAATACAAAAGTAATGAAATTAAAAATAGCGGGCAGTTGGTGATAATGATTGAACAGGGGATTATTAACCCTAAAGAAGAAGTTGCCATTAACTTACCGATATTTACCAGCCATAACGATATGCGCTTTTACAGTGTCGCCTTGCCAACGTATAGGCAACGAAAGTCTCCTAGATCGCCATTAATGTTGACGGTAAATGATCAGAACTATCAATCACAAGAAATTATTCGCTTACAATCCTTAGCGGCAAAGCACTTAGAAGACCAATTACCTTCAATTGTTGTTAGGCAGATATTACGGTTAGTTGCCAAAGAAGAAATGCGTCAACAAATGAGCAGAAAAGGTGGTGATGTCGGTAATATTCTCGCGGGTCTTTATAATATTGCCTCAGAAAAAGCCGATACACGCAGTTGGAGTACCTTGCCCGACAACGTGCAAATTATTCGTCTTAATTTAGCCGCAGGTAAACATCAACTAGCAATTCAACATCAAGGGCAAAGTAAATTCATTGATGTTGAAATTAACCCTAATCGTATTAGCTTAATAAATGTCAATTCGATAGGAAATTACCTTGATCACAAAGCGATAAATTTATAAATATCCCGAGTAAGGGATTAGTCAAAGTACAAATAATAGTAAAGAAGTACTAAAGAATTAACAAAGAGTTAAAAAGGAAATAATCATGAGAATACAAAGAACAATACTTATCACTCTGTTAATGAGCAGTGTATTGATTGCCGGTTGTAAAAATGTACCACCCGTAACCTCAGGCACGGGATCGGATAAAATCGTTCAAGGAGATGATTTTAGTAAACACCTGCAGGTACACAATCCCGAGCTTGGTGAAAAGCTAAAAATCACCAACATTAAATCACGTACCACAAATGACTTGCTAGAAGTCAATTTGGAATTAACCAGTAGCTACAAGAAATCACTACAACTTCAGTATCATTTTAATTGGTTTGACGCTGATGGTTTTGTTATTGAGTCGAGAAAAACGCCATGGAAACCACTAGATTTACATGGTTTTCAATCAACAACTCTCAGAGGCTTAGCACCAACAACCGCTGTGGCATCATTTAGTGTTTATGTACGCGAAGTGCCAGAAAAAGCATTTAAATTTTAAAGAAATCATTAAAAGGAATATCCAATGAATAAAGTTATCTTAGCAACAAGTATCGGTTTAGCGATTACTGTACTAGCAGGTTGTACTAATAAGTCAGTCGTTCGTTATGGCGATGCAGCGGCTGTTGAAACGACCAATATCAGTTTTGGCTCTACTGATCTACAAAAAGTAGCAGGCGAGATGACCGACTCGTTATTAGTTTCTCCTGTTATTGGCACATTAACCGCTAATAAACGTCCTATAGTGTTTGTTGAGCGCATTAAAAACAAAACCAGCGAACATATTGATACCGAATCAATCACCGATTCGGTATCAACAAAATTATTACGCTCAGGTAAGTTTCGCTTTGTTGATATGGCGCGTGTAGATGCCGTTAGAGAACAACTTGATTTTCAACAAAACTCTGGCATGGTTGACGCCAGTAAAGCCATGCAGTTTGGCCGTCAGGTAGGTGCTGAGTATATGCTTTATGGCAATCTATCAAGCATTGTTAAATCAAATAAAGACCAAACAGATGTTTATTATAAATTTACCATGCGTTTAATGGATCTAGAAAGTGGTTTAGTTGAATGGGCTGATGAAACTGAAATTCGTAAAACCAAAGGTAAAGAGTTTATTAGCTTGTAGTTTATAACTTTCAAGGTGATAAGGTTTAGAACCTATTAAGTTAGAGATTAGGAGGCAGGATGAAGAGTTTATTTTTATGCTGCCTGTTTCTATTCGTTAGTGTGCCATCAGTAAATGCAGACTACGATAGAAATAGTGCAGTAGCGGTAGAGAAAGTACTATTTGGTAAAATTAATACAGTAAGAAATATTACCCAGAAAGAATTAATAGCAGATAAAAATCAAGGTTGGAAAGTTTTTGGTGGCGCGTTAATTGGCGGCGTTATTGGTAATCAATTTGGCGGTGGTAGTGGCAGAGATGTTGCGACGGTATTGGGCGCTATTATTGGCGGTAACATAGCGAATAACCGCCACCCTGAATATCAAGAGCGAACAATATATTTAGTTGAGCTGATGATCAAAGTAGATCAGGGTAAAGATTACATGGTGATACAAGATCTTGATAGAAATATGATATTTCATTCTGGTGATGCTGTTCGGCTTGTTTATCTTGAAGGCGGGATGGTTCGAATTGATAAACAAATGTAGATAACTTTTAGTTAGATGTAGGTAAATGATTATCGGGCTAAGTGTTTTAACCATAATGTAAACTACGCGATTTGAGCATAAAAAAACAGAGCAATAAAGCTCTGTTTTTTATTTGTTTTATTAAGTACGCGTGAATTTAATTACAATGACTTGGTCCATTTATCGTGTAAGCATTCGACACAGCTCTAAGTTCTGCTAACAATTGGCAATCTAACTCATCGTTATTTTGAAGGTATAAATACCTCAACGTTGTAATATCCCCAAATGGAGATACATCTATAATATTATTATTATCCAGGTCAACATCACGGAGAGATGTTAATCCTGAGGCATCTGGTATGATACTAATTTCATTTTTCTCTAAGTTCAAATTTCTCAAACTTGATAACTCCATGATGGGCGAAATATCTGTTATCTGATTATCCCCTAAATATACATTAGATAACTTACTTAAGTTTGATAGCACTGAAATGTCAGTAATTTCATTATTTTGTAAAACTATAGTCGATAAATTACTCAATCCAGATAACGGTGATAAATCCGTTAGGTTATTATTCGATAAATTAACATTTGTTAAACCGACAAGCTCGGTTAATGCAGATATATCAGTGATTTGATTATTATCAAAATCTATTTGAGTTAATTTATCTAACGTAGACAAAGGAGAAATATCAGTGATTTGATTATATTCTATATCCAGCCGAGTTAATTGTGTTAATTGCTCAATGCCTTGCAAGCTGCTTATTTGGTCGCTGTAACAAGACAGATAAGTAATATCCATAACATCAGTAGATTGATTTTTAACACAAGCCAGTAAGTTTTCATCAACATAGAGCGACTCATCTAATGGTTGTTCCATACAATTAGAGCTTTTGAGTATTTGTGTATTGGGGAATGTTTCTTCTAGTAAAATTAAATCAGTGCATAAAATTAATGAGTTACTTGATAAATTAATGGTATTAAGTTTTTCTAATGTAAATAAAGCATCAATATTGCCTAGTTTGTATGCTTGGTTTAATGCAATGCTTTCAAGGTTTGTTAATGTTGCTAGTGGTGCTATTGACTCTAAAATTCTGGCATTTGATAAATCAAGTTCTTTTAGCGAGGTTAACGTGGCTAAACTTGAAATATCTTCGAGTTCGTAAAGGGAAGTCACTTTAAGACTCTCTAAACTGACTGCTCCTTCAAGTCCTACAAAATTAACGAGTTGGTTATCACTAATATTTAATATATTCAGTTCAGTTAATGATGTGAAATCAAATAAGGAAGTTAATTGAGCAGATTTAAGATTGAGCTCTTTTAAAGCACTAAGGTTTGTTAATGCTGTAATATCAGCTAACTTATTATCTTCAGCATTTAAATACTCTAAGTTGGTTAGATTGGTCAGTGGGGTTAAATCAATACCATCATTAGAGGAGCTATAATATAAATCGCTAATATCTAATTTTGTTAAGTTGATAAGTGCAGATAGTGGAGATAAGTCGTTTAAATTACTATTATTCGATAAATTTAATTCAGTTAAATTCACTAAACCCTTTAATGCGCCAATATCACCTAAACGAGAATTTTCACTAATCTCTACTTTTTGTAAATTTGTTAATGAGGCTAATTGAGCAATTGAAGCAATATTGACTCTATTTAACACAAGTTCAGTTAACTGCGATAAACTTTCAATAGCTGAGAAGTTACTTAAATTTGTGATATTAAATAATTTTAACGATGTGAGCTGGGTTAATTCACTGACATTACTTAAATCAATATCTGAGTTGCCATAATATGATTGATTACCAAGACTGAGCTCTGTTAAATTTATCAAACCACTTAACGCAGAGAAATCGGGAATATTTAAGCCAGTGATATTGAGCTTTTCTAGAGACGTTTTGCCTGTTAAAACACTTAAGTTTTGAATGTTATTATTGAAGCTAATATCCAGTTCTTTTAAATACTCTAAAGATAAAATAAAGCTAATCGAATTAAAATCACTGTTTAAATCTACCATTCTCAAAATTTCTAATTGAGATAAACTTGTTAAAACATCTAAATTACTAACCCTAAGGTAACTAAGGTCGAGCTCTTTTAAAGCCGTTAATTCTTCAAATGAAGACAGGTTAATTGTTCTATAATAATAAGCGGCTTGGTTTAAGTTAAGTGATGTTAATTGGGTTAGTTCATCAAATTGGCTATCAAACGAATAAATATCGTTTTGACTTAAATCAAGATGAGTTATGGCGGCAAGCCCTGAAATAGCATCAATATCACTAATGTTATTATCGGATAAATTTAATGTGGTGAGTTGAATATTATCGGAGAGTGCCGATATATCATTTAAATTTGCATTGGTGATACTAAGCGAAGTTAATTGTTCAAATAGCGCAATATCTTCTAAAGAATTAATGATGATTTGATCACAAGCAATAGCAGTAAGACCTAAATCAGCATTCCCTTGTGCATTTAAACATGATGCAAACCCATCATCTACTATGGTGACGGTCTCTAGTTCTGCATAAGCTTTTACTGTAATGGCAATATCCGATGTGCTGCTAGCATTATCATTATCGGTAACGGTAACGGTAAAATTAAGTACTTCATCTTCCGTTATATTTGGCGCTTGAAACGTTAATGTTTGTTCATTTGAAATTAAGTTCTCAACGCTAGTTCCTGATGTTTGTTGCCATTGATAAGTGGCAATAGAACCATCGGAATCGCTTGCTTCAACATTATAGGTAAAGTCATTACGTTCATTTAATTCACCAGCAACCATGCTTGTAATATTTGGTGCTTTATTTTGTGGTGTTACAGGAGCTTCTGGTGTGCTGCTATCTCCATCGCCTCCTCCACAACTGATAAGTAAACAAAGTGAAAGTGAAAGGGTTAGATACCTTGAATTTTTTGAAAAACTCATATTCTTCCTTGTGCAATTTTTAGCAAATACAGTATTGAATTGATAGGGGATTGGATAAAAGTACTAAATGCTCCACATTCCCTTGTGAGTGGGGCGCATAATAAATCATTAATTGATGATGAACAAGACGTCACTTTTAATAAGGATGTATAAAGTGAATTGTCTAGGTGAGGTTTTGTTGATATGTAACTGAGAGGTTATATTTTTGAATGTTTTCGTTTGTGCCTTAGGTCACAAAAATTTATTATACCCAATAAAAAAGCCTTACCAAAAGGTAAGGCTTGAAATGCTCGCTGTACGGTTTTGTTAAACAAAACTCTTTTTAGTTATTCTATTAGTTTTTATTATTTTTATGGGCTTTCTTCACTAGCGCAGCCATTTTATATCAAACCATTTTTGCCGCTGCAACAACTTTAATAGAGCATAAACTCGACGAGTTTTTTCGTATAAAGGCTTTTTTAAGGTATATTATTTCTAAGCTGCTGATTCATCGGTTAATTGTTAAATTTAAAATATTTTAAAAGTATTTCAAAATATTTCTATAAATTCACTTGATGTGGGTCATGGATTCAAAGCTAAGCCAATGCTAGAATATCGCGCATACAAGAATAGGACTTATTACATGACTGAATTAAAAAACGATAATTATTTACGTGCGTTATTACGCCAACCTGTAGATTACACTCCTGTATGGATGATGCGACAAGCTGGCCGCTATTTACCAGAATACCGAGAAGTACGTAAAGACGCTGGCGATTTTATGTCAGTATGTCGAAATGCTGAACTTGCTTGTGAAGTAACCATTCAACCATTACGTCGTTTTCCTCTTGATGCTGCGATTTTATTCAGTGACATTTTAACGATTCCTGATGCCATGGGTTTAGGTTTATATTTTGAAACAGGTGAAGGACCAAAGTTTGAACGTCCAATTACCTGTAAAGCCGATATAGATAAAATTGCGGTGCCAGATCCAGAAGACGAATTAGGTTACGTAATGAACGCGGTTCGTACTATTCGTAAAGAACTTAAAGGCGAAGTACCTTTAATTGGTTTTTCTGGTAGCCCGTGGACATTAGCCACATACATGATTGAAGGTGGTAGCTCTAAAGCTTTCACTAAAATTAAAAAGATGATGTTTTCTGAGCCTCAAACCCTTCACTTATTATTAGATAAGTTAGCAGATTCTGTTATTAGCTATTTAAACGCTCAAATTGCCGCTGGTGCGCAATCTGTGATGGTATTTGATACTTGGGGTGGGGTTTTGTCTCCTCGTGATTATAATGAATTTTCATTACAGTACATGGCAAAGATTGTTGATGGCTTAACCCGTCACAATGAAGGTCGCCAAGTACCTGTAACTTTATTCACCAAAAATGGCGGTATGTGGTTAGAAAGCATCGCGGCAACAGGTTGTGATGCGGTCGGCCTAGATTGGACGATTGACATTGAAAACGCTAAAGCCCGTATTGGTGATAAAGTAGCGCTACAAGGTAATATGGATCCTTCAATGTTATACGCGCCTAAGCCTCGTATCGAACAAGAAGTTTCTAAAATATTAGCGGGTTTCGGTGAAGGCGGTACGGGTCATGTCTTTAACTTAGGTCATGGTATTCATCCTGATGTTGATCCTGAGCATGCAGGGCACTTTATTGAGTCAGTGCATCGTTTATCTAAGCCGTACCATAAGTAAACGAGTAAAGTTTAATTACAAAGGAGCTATTTGGCTCCTTTTTCATTTGTGCATAAATAAATTAAACTGATGCAAAGTCGAAAATTATTAAAGCGAGTGTTCTTATGAGTTTTACTCTAAATAAAGTAGCGTTAAAAATTATATTTACCTTACCTTGTTTGTTTTTACTTCAAGCTTGTAATGCTTCACCAACACAAGAGAATAAGCCTGTTGTAAAAAACAGTGAACAACAGGCTCAATGGCAGTCAGCTACCATTAAATTTATGGAATTTGAAGGCGGTTTCTTTGGCATAGTTACTGACGATGGTGAAAAACTATTACCAATGAATTTGGCTAAAGAGTTTCATCAAATTGGCGCAAAAGTGAAAGTACAAGGCCACCTTATTACCGATATGATGACCATTCAACAATGGGGTACACCGTTTAACATCACTAAAATTGAATTAATTAAAGCGGGAAAACCCAAAGCTGATAATAATCAACAATAATTGCTAAAAGTTAATGGTTAAAGCTATCGGTAAACTAGCGACATATGAGCGGCTGTTTGAATAAAGTTAAATTGATTTTCTCTTCAAAGAATTGTACTTGGTACAAGTGCTGGTATTGATGATCTTCAATGGGCAATACTTTTTCTTCAATGAGTAATTCAACCAATTGTGGCGTGGTATTACTATGGCCAACCACTAAAACATTTTGCTTTAATTGTTTTAAGCTAAAAGCGAATTGAGTTAAGTCATTGCCTGAATAATTTTTAATTGCCAATTTTTTTACTTGGGAAATTGGCTGTGCGGTTGCCATGGTTCGTTGAGTGCTTGTGCTATAAATTGTTTTCAGTTCAACATCGGCCAATAGTGTGGCTAATTGTCTTGCACGTAATCGCCCACAAGAAGTGAGTGGAGGGTTATCAATGTTTTTTTGCTTTTCTGCATGGCGTACTAGGTAAATACTATAAATTTCGCTGGCAAAAGTAGGCATGCTAAGCACTGTTGTGCTCAGTATTATTACTAATTCTGGTAATGATTTTAATAACAATTTCATGCCTATTTCTCTCATTAAAATAATGGGTTAAAACAATCTATTTAAACCATTAAGCGCGGCTACACGAAATGCCTCTGCCATCGTTGGGTAGTTAAAGGTGGTTTCAACAAAATAATCGATGGTATTTCCGCCATTTTTTTGCTGCATAATGGCTTGGCCAATGTGAATAATCTCAGCAGCATTTTCACCAAAACAATGGATACCTAATATTTCTTTAGTTTCTCGGTGAAATAAAATCTTTAACGAACCGACTAAATTATTAGAAATTTGTGCTCGTGCCAAATGTTTAAACTGTGCCCGGCCAACTTCATAAGGCACTTTTGCTTCAGTGAGTTCCTGTTCAGTTTTACCAACTGAGCTTATTTCAGGAATGGTATAAATTCCCGTAGGTATATCAACAATTAATCGGGCCTTTTTACTGGTATCAAACATTGAAATTGCCGCTATTCTACCTTGATCAAACGCGGCACTGGCTAAACTAGGGTAACCAATAACATCACCAACAGCGTATATGTTCTCGACTTTTGTTTGATAAGTCTCGTTAACTGCTATTTGTCCTCGGCCATCTGCCGTTAAGCCAGCGGCTGGTAAATCTAAATCTGCAGTGTTGCCTGTTCTGCCGTTGGCAAACAATAAACAGTCAGCACGCATTTTTTTACCCGACTCTAAATGGACAACTACCGAGTCGTCTGAGGCATCAACACTTTCAATTTGCTCACCATGGCGAATTACTACACCGTTGTTCCATAAGTGATAACTTAAAGAATCAGACATTTCTGCATCAAGAAATGATAACAATCGATCACGGGTATTTATTAAATCAACTTTTACCCCTAAGCCTCTAAATATCGATGCGTATTCGCTGCCTATAACCCCCGCACCATAAATAATGACATGTCGAGGTGCATGTTTAAGGGTAAGAATACTGTCTGAGTCGTATACTCTTGGGTGATTAAAGTCTAAATCGTTAGGTCTATATGGTCGAGATCCTGTCGCGATAATTATTTTCTCTGCAGTAATTCTTTCTACAGAGCCGTCTTTTCTCAAAACTCTTATTGTGTGGGCATCAACAAAGGAAGCTTCACCTAGTATGTGCTCAACTCTGTTACGCTTGTAAAAACCACTACGGAGTTGTACTTGTTTACGAATTACTGCCGAGGCATGACTAAGAATATCTTGAAAAGTAAGGTGTTTAGCGCTACTACCTTGGTTAAATAATGGATTTGAATTGTATTCAATTAACCGGCTTACCGATTGGCGCAAAGCTTTAGAAGGAATAGTTCCCCAATGGGTGCAACCACCACCAACATTATGATAACGTTCAATAATTGCTACACTTTTATCTTGCTTGGCAAGGTTCATTGCCGCACCTTCGCCCCCTGGGCCTGTGCCTATAATAATAACGTCGTAGTCGTAATTTTTGGTGCTGCTGTCTTTAGATGAGTTTGTACTTTGTTTTGCCAAGGAAATTTCCCCAAATCCTACTAATTATAAAAATATTAGCAGGATTTGCAGTTGAGGTAACTAGCTATTTAGTATTAGAAGTTACTATTATGTATTTAAGCAAATTTTTCTGTAAATAACTGCCAACTGCGCTGTTGTTCAGCTAGTCGAATTTTTAACTCTTGGTATTGTTTCATGGGCTCAGAATTTTCGACATCATCAACTAATTTTTGTTTTTTTATCGCAAATACTTGTTTACGAGCCGCATAATATTCATTGATTTTGTTGACCAGAGCATCGTACTCAAATTGTAAGCGCTCTAATAGTTTTTCTGCATCTGGATGAGATTTCAATTTTAGCTGGCTTCGCTTTAGTGACATCGCCAATTTAGCCTTAGCAATTCGGTCCTCGGGACTTACGCGTAATTTTGACGTTAGTTTTAAATATTCACAGCTTTTTATTAGCCACTTAGTAGGATCAAATTGCCACCAACGAATGCCATTACGATAATCATTCTCAAAAATATGATGAAAATTATGATACCCCTCACCAAAGGTTAAAAAAGCGATAAAACCATTATCTCTAGCCGTATTTTTATCGGTATAGGTTTGCTTACCCCAAACATGAGCGAGTGAATTGATAAAAAAGGTGGTGTGGTGACTTAATACTAATCTTAAAAAACCAACTAATAATAAACTACCAATAATATCTCCGCTGTATATGCCAAACGCTAAGGGAATACCAACATTTAGTAAAACAACTAAAGGAAAATAATACTTATGTTGCCATCTCACGATAGGATCTTTTTGTATATCTCTTACGTTACTATAGTCGCTGTAACGGCTTGCTTGGTATTCTCTAAGCATCCATCCGATATGTGAATACCAAAAGCCCATTTTAGCTGAATAAGGATCAACATCGTTATTATCAACATGTTTATGATGAATTCGATGATCTGAACACCAGTGTAATATACTGTTTTGCAGAGCGAATGCACCACCTAAAGCGAAAATAATTCGCAAACTCCAATGAGCTTGATAAGTTTTGTGTGACCATAGGCGATGATAGCCGGTTGTTATCGACATACCGCAATAAACAAAACAAAGCACTGCAAAAACAATAACGTTATTATCAAAGCCATGGGTAAACGCCCAATAAGGTACGCCAATAAAAGCAACGAGAAAAGTGATTAAGAAAAAGCTTACGTTTATCCAAATAAGTTTGGGTTTATTCATATTCTTTCCAAGAGGTGGAGGATAATGCTAAATTTCAGCGTACAAGTGTACACTAGTTTATATCACATATCAGACCAGTCAAGTATCAAGTGAAATAAATATGGCAATGAAAATACTTCAACTGACAATGCCTTGCTAATTCAGTATGATAGAAAGCTAATAATTCCTATAATTAAAATGGTCAGTGATGAGTGGTATCAGAGCCCAACAAAAAGAGAAAACTCGTCGACAAATAATTGATGCTGCCTTGGGGCAGTTAAGCGCTGAACGCAGTTTCTCCAGTTTAAGTTTACGTGAAGTTGCTAAAGAAGCTGGCTTAGCACCTACTTCTTTTTATCGCCACTTCAGTGATATGGATGAACTAGGGTTAACTTTAGTTGATGAAGCAGGTTTAACTTTACGTCAGTTAATGCGTCAAGCACGTCAACGTATTGAGAAAGGTGGCTCTGTTGTGAAAATTTCTGTTGTCACCTTTATGGAGTTTTTGGAAAACAACGGTAATATTTTCAGATTATTATTGCGAGAACGCTCTGGAACCTCTCCTGCTTTTCGTGCTGCGGTTAGTCGAGAAATTCGCTATTTCACCTTGGAGCTTTGCGATTATTTACAACACGCTAATAAATTAAACGCGGAAGTTGCTTATTTACAAGCAAATGCCGCGGTTGTTATCGTATTCAGTGCTGGCGCAGATGCCCTTGATGTTGATAAAAAAGAACGGGACGATTTAGCATTGCGCACCATTTTGCAGTTACGTATCCTGGCACGTGGCGCATTAGCTATGAGCTCTAAAGCATAACTCCCTTAAGCTATTATTTAACTAATTTTAGTTAATACAACACCTGTTTCAACATGGTGGGTATAAGGAAATTGATCAAACAATGCAAACTTCTCAATAGTATGAGTTTTGCATAATTGAGTTAAATTATCTTTCAGGGTTTCAGGATTACAAGAAACATAAATAATACGTTCAAAACGACTAACCAATTCAACGCTATCTGGATCTAGCCCTGCGCGGGGAGGATCAACCAACACTGAATCATAATTATATGCGGTTAAATCAAAACCTTCTAATCGTCTAAATTTTCGTTCACCATTCATCGCTTGGCTAAATTCTTCACTAGACATTCTAACAATATCAATATTATCTATATGATTAGCCGCAATGTTAACTTGTGCAGACTTTACCGACGTTTTTGATATTTCTGTGCCTAATACGCGGTCAAAGTTTTGGGCCATTGCTATGCTAAAATTGCCATTACCGCAATATAACTCAATTAAATCACCACCTAAGTTTGTTGTTGCCTGTTGAGCCCACGACAACATTTTTTCATTTACAGTAGCGTTAGGTTGAGTAAAGCTATTTTCCACTTGCTGATAAATATAAGTTTTATCGGCAACGGTTAAAGACTCCATCACAAAGTCTTTGTCTAGAATTACTTTTTGTTTTTTGGCTCGGCCGATAATATCAATTGGGGCAATTTCACTTAGCGTGTCTTTTAAGGCTTTTGCTTCCTTTTCCCATTCTTCTTCTAGTGGCTTATGGTAAAGCAAGCTTATTAATAACTCACCGCTAAGTGTCGAGAGAAAATCGACTTGAAATAATTTTCTTCTCAATAGTTCATTATCTCTTATAGCTGCTATAAGTCCAGTCATGGCTTGATTAATGAGCATACTGGCAACAGGAAAAGAATCTACTCGAAATTTTTGTTTAGTCTCGCTATTAAACATAATGTAATAAAGGTCATCACCCTCATGCCATATTCTAAATTCGGCGCGTTGACGATAATTTAATGGCTCAGATTCAAACAGCGCGAATTCAGGTAAATTAAAATCAGCAAACATAAGCTTCATTGCTGTTTCTTTATCTGTAAGTTGCTGTTTGTAGTTATCAGGATGAATGTGACTAAACATTAAAATGCCTTGTAATTTTGCCATTAAAGAAAGAGCGCAGATTTTAGCGCCAGTTTGAGTTTTGTCTAGTATTAATGTTGTTTCACTAAAGTTTGTAGGTTAGCGATAACTGCTATAATTCTAACCAGGCGCTAAAGTATTACTGTTTATAAACGATATAATAGCACGGTCAAACTAGTTCATTGCGAGAAATATTATGAGCGAAATTAATCCCCCAAGGAATAGATAAGCTATCAGAGCAACTTTTCAAAAATATAGAGCCAGCACAGCAAGAAGATAGCTATGAAATGGAAAATATCTCTAAATATAGTACTGATTTATCGAGGGTTAATAGAAAGAGTAGTGAATTAACTATTATTTATGCCGATGTTGATTATGTGAGTATTTCATTTAATGATTACCATGCATATCAGAAAAACCAAAGGTACAGTCGTGGAGGTAGTGGTGATTCAACAGATTTCTCATATCAGTCTAGTAAGACAAGCTAACTTTTCATACACCATAGAAGGCGACTTAAATGATGATGAAAAATCAGCATAAGCTCCTTAATAAAAGAAGTTAACCAACTTCAAAAAGATTTCTTTAGTGGCGATATTGAAAAGGCTTACCAACAGGTTTTACAGCTAGGTTTTGATGACGAACAGCTTTTGAGTTTTAGTTTAGATATACAGCAACAGCAAACTAGTTCAATTAGTCCGTCTTATAATGAGGTGGCGCGAGTTTTCATGATAATGAGTTAGATCAATTACGGAAGGGATTGAAGCAATTCTTGATTTTGTTAAGCAATTTAAACAAGTCAGTAAGTCTGCTGATGCGTTGCTTGAAAATAAAGAGAAAGACAAAAATGATCAGCATCATCAATTAATACAGTCAGTGTTTAAAGCTGAATTTGATGAGAGCGATATAAAAATAATGAACTTTAACCAATTTATCGACAAACTAGTTTGATACCTAAATCTTATCTATGCCGAGATATAAAACAAAAATGCCCACGTAATGTGGGCATTTCTTAATACTTCAAAATAGTCGTTAAATATCTTCAACTACTCTATCAGGTCTATCTTTCGCTTCGCGTACTTTTAAAGTACGCTGTTGAAATTCTGTATCATTTAACGAAGAAACCGCACCTTCAGCATCATCAGCTGATATTTCAACAAAACCAAAACCTCTACGTTTACCTGTATGTTTGTCTTTCATTAAACGAACAGAGTGTACGTTGCCGTGTTGAGAAAATAATTCACGAACAGAAGATTCATTTGCTCTGTAAGGTAAATTACCTACATATAATGTTTTAACATCTGTCGATGGGCTTTCGCCATCATCTTTTTTACCAATAAACGGAGCGATTAAAGCGCCGATAAATAAACTTACTGCAACAGTAGCTGAATCTACTTGAAACAAACCAGCTGCAAAAAAACCTAGTAACGCTAGACCAGCGGCTACTAGAATAACGGTTAAAACGTGAGGAGACTTCATAATTAATACCTGATTATTTTTTTAAATGAATTTTAAAATTATTTTTATAAGAATACAAAATTGCAATTCTATGTTACCCACCTTTTATCATAGTGCAACTATAAGTGTAATTTTTATTCAAAAAAATCAGTAAGCTATTTAACGAGTATTTTAGTTAACCTGAACTCCGAGTAATGAGTACTTGATATTAAATTTAAATCAATAACTTAGCCAAACACATAAATTTAGTTTTTTAGTTTAAAGCATTATACGCTCAATCAATGTTTCAATTAATTTGATTATCAAGGCAAAGCGTTTATGAATTGTTGGCAATTTATCTATGGTTAACGCGGAAAATCAGATAGATAGAAATGTTGAGCAAGTGCTGCTTATCCAGAGTTCAGCTTAGTTAGTAGTACGAGGGCTTATATATCAATTAACTTATGCGTTCTTTTGGGTAATGCCTGAAATAACATTTATCATGTGATTGTCTTAATGAATAACAGCATATTGGTTGGATTATACCCTATATACTGATCTGTAAGGCTGATTTTAACTCACTTTG
>ENA-ORXI01000693-ORXI01000693.1-sediment-metagenome-genome-assembly--contig:-NODE-693-length-27997-cov-3.930552_pt1 | contig 27997 bp, 27 predicted proteins | sample MGYA00237861_ERZ511468 | MGnify/ENA primary metagenome ERZ511468 (study PRJEB26299, sample SAMN06266213) | sediment metagenome | isolation source: Hudson Canyon methane seep mesocosm | place: USA:Hudson... | reverse complement strand
ATCAATGCGGCTATGTGAGGTGCAAATTCGAACCCTAACAATCGAACTTGTCTTCCTGCAATAAGAATTACCCCAAAAATAACAACTAATACTAACTCACTTCTTATCCTCTCTTTTGTCCTAGGTAAAACAGTTACCTTTATCCCCAAAAGACGAAAGGTGTATAAATAGAGAGCTACAAAAATACCAAAGCTAGCTGCACCTATGTACATGCCCAATGCCCACATGTTTTCATGTTCTGTCATCCCCCAGCTAAAGACGACAAGGGAGTAACTTAAGCTTATTAGTGTTATTAGTAATAACGGTATTCTGAATGACTTGATAGCATCATGTTTGGTTAAATCTACTGATTTTAATGTCGCTGCCGCCTCTTCTTTGCTTATAGTTTCTTTTTCATTATTCATAGTTTCTATCCCAACAATCCATATTTAAAAAAATTATAATACGCTTAACTTTCCATATTGGCAAGTTATAGTTTTCTATATTGGAAAGTTATAATTTTCCATATTGGAAAGTTTTAAAGGATTCTATATTAAGAAAAATACGAACATGTGCTTTTATACAACTCCAAGTGACTTATGAAACGCAATAGTCACCTTAGTGTGTAGTAATCTGTGTAGTAAGGTTTTTAAGAGCCTATAAAATCAATAGGTTACAAAAAAGTGTGTAGTCAGTGTGTAGTTGAAGAATCCTTATTCTATAAGGGTTTCAGGAGAAAAAACTACTCCCACTCAATAGTAGATGGTGGCTTGCTAGAAATATCATAAGTTACTCTAGAAACTTCAGGTATTTCATTCATAACCCTATTAGATACTTTCTCTAAAAAATTATGGGGCAAGGCAGCTGACTTCGCCGTCATGAAATCTAGGGTTTCAACTGCCCTCAATGCTATAACGTATTCATACCTCCTTGAATCTCCAACCACACCAACGGATTTAACAGGGAGAAAAACTGCAAAGGCTTGACTGACTTTATCGTAATACCCTTCCTCAACTAACTCGCTTATAAATATGTCATCTGCCAGCTGCAAGATTCTTATGTATTCTCTCTTTATCTCGCCTAAGATTCTTACGCCTAGTCCTGGACCTGGGAAAGGATGCCTAAACAATATCTCTCGTGGCAAACCCAATTCCAATCCTATTTTTCTTACTTCATCCTTAAATAAGTCTTTCAAAGGCTCAATGACAGGTAATTTAAGATAATCCGGAAGACCTCCAACATTATGGTGAGATTTAATCACGTGAGCTGTACCGTTTTTATTGCCTGCTGATTCGATTACATCAGGATAGATAGTTCCCTGAGCTAACCACTTTATTTTTTTACTTTTTTTGGCTTCTTTCAAAAAGACATCTATGAAAGTCTTGCCTATGGCTTTCCGTTTATGTTCGGGATCTTTTTTTCCTTTTAAATCTTTAAGGAACTGATTACCGGCATTTGTCCTTTTGACTTTAATACCAAACTTATCTTTAAAGGTTTTCATTACCTGATCACCTTCGTTCAATCTAAGAAGACCATTGTCCACGAACACACAGGTCAACTGATTGCCAATGGCTTCAGAGAGTAGAGCGGCTACCACTGCCGAATCGACACCCCCAGATAATCCTAGTAAAACCTTGTCAGAGCCAACCTTCTCTTTAATTTCCTCGACACTTTTGGAGATAATATTTTTTGCATTCCACAAACCACTACAGTTGCAAATGTCCCTTACAAAGTTTTTAAGAATTTGTTTCCCTTGTGGTGTGTGAGTTACTTCGGGGTGGAACTGGAGGCCAAATATTTTTTTGTCAGGATTAAATAAAGCAGCTATTGGGCTATTGACTGATTTTGCACTACTTTTAAAGCCTTTGGGTAAACGAGAGACATGATCTCCGTGACTCATCCATACGCTAATAGATTTCTTTTTAATGCCCTTAAATAAGCCTTTGGCTAGGTTTTTTAAAACAAGATCAGCTTGACCAAATTCTCTTTTCTCAGCTAATTCAACTTTTCCTCCAAGCTGCTTAGCAATGGCTTGCATGCCATAACAAATGCCCAGAATTGGAATTCCTAAATCAAAAAGTTTATCTGCAACTTTCGGTGATCCCTTTTGTTTAACTGTCTCGGGGCCTCCAGATAATATTATGCCCTGAGGATTGAATTTCTTAATTACAGAGAGTGAAGTCTTGTGATGATAAATTTCGCAATAAACTCCAATCTCTCTGACACGCCTAGCAATCAACTGGGTGTATTGAGAACCAAAGTCTATAACTAGAATCCTGTCTTCAATGATGTCTTTTGACATCTTAAAACTCCAAGTTTTTAGGACATCCTGTAATTAGGAGCTTCCTTAGTAACATTAACATCATGAACATGACTCTCACTAACTCCCGCGTGGGTTATCTGGATAAATTTGGGTTTGGTTCTCATGGTTTCTATATCCCCTGAACCGGTATACCCCATACTCTGTCTAAGTCCTCCCATCATCTGATGCACCACCGCTTCCATCCAGCCCTTGTAAGGAACCCTGCCTTCTATCCCTTCGGGGACTAGCTTCTCAGTAGCTTGAGAGCTTTCTTGAAAATATCGGTCTCCCGAACCTTGATCTCCGGTCATTGCTCCAATTGACCCCATTCCTCGATAGGATTTGTAACTCCTGCCTTGAAAAAGTTCCACTTCTCCTGGAGCCTCCTCGGTTCCTGCCAAAACACTTCCCAACATAATGGTATGTGCTCCCGCGGCAATGGCTTTAGCTACATCGCCAGAAAACCTAATACCGCCGTCTGCAATTACAGGAATATTTTTGTTTTTTAAGGCCTGAGTCGCATTGGCAACAGCAGTAATCTGAGGAACACCCACTCCAGTTATTATTCGAGTTGTACAAATTGATCCTGGACCGATGCCTACCTTTACTCCGTCTGCTCCTGCATTAGCCAAAGCCAGAGCCCCCTCGGCAGTAGCTACATTCCCTCCAATAACCTGAATATGTTTAAACTCTTTCTTAAGAAATTGGACTTGATTCAAGACTCCTTCAGCATGACCATGGGCACTATCAACTACCAAAACATCGACTCCCGCTTCAATCAAAGCAGTGGCCCTTTGGCCTGAATCTTTATCCGTTCCGATGGCTGCCCCGACTAATAGCCTGCCTTCGCTATCCCTGGCCGCGTTGGGAAAATCCAAAGACTTGTTTATGTCCTTAAGCGTGACCAGACCGGTTAGGGTAAAGTTATTATCTACAAGCAATATCTTCTCTATTCGATTCGAGTGCAGCAATTGCTTGATTACCTCAAGATCCTCACCTTCTTTAGCGGTCACCAATTTATCTTTAGGGGTCATAATTTGAGAAACATTGGCACTCAAATCCTGTTCATTTCTAAAATCTCTACTAGTAACAATCCCAACAAGATTCTCACCGTCAACTACAGGCATTCCTGAAATGTTTAGTTCCTGTGTTAACTGTATTAATTCACCAACTTTGTTATCTGATCTAATGGTTATGGGGTCTCTGACTACTCCACTTTCATATTTTTTTACTTTCCTGACTTCATTGGATTGATCTTTAGATGAGAGATTTTTATGAATAATACCCATGCCCCCTAGTTCACCCAAGGCAATACTCATTCTAGACTCAGTAACCGTGTCCATTGCTGCTGATAATAATGGAATATTGAGGCTTATCTGACTGGTGAGACTAGTCTTAAGATCTGCGTCTTTAGGGAGTATTTTTGAGTGTTCAGGCAGAAGCAGAACATCATCAAAGGTAAGGGCTTGGTCTGCTATCCGCAACATTTTCAAATTATACAGAAAGAAAAGAAAATCAATAAAAGAATTATAATTAAGCTACACTAAGAAAAAATCAATTCATGGAAGACTCTTCTAAAAAAACTGCTTTTTTTGGGTGGCGCATGGTCACTATTGCTCTGTTTGCAGATTTTTGTGTGGTGGGTTTTGCTTTCCAATCTTACCCGGTTATTCAACTTGTCCTGGCTGAGGAAATGGAACTTTCCAGATTCTTGGCTACCCTTACCATACCTGGTTTCATGCTTATTTCTGCCATCACCATGCCAGTCGTTGGAAAATTATTGGATACCTATTCGATTAGATCAGTATTAATTATTGGTTCGTTTGTTTATGGATTATCTTTAATTTCTTTGTATTTTGTTAACAGCTATACAGCCTTCATAGTGATTTTTGTTCTTCCCATAGCACTTGGAGCTTCCTTGATGGGTAACTTGTCTGTTTCGAAACTTGTATCCAGATGGTTTCGTGAATACACCGGAAGGGCTCTAGGCATAGCAGCTCTGGGGGTTTCTTTTTCAGGTTTAGTTATGCCCAACCTAACAAACTACCTTCTCATTGATCTGGGCTTGGGTTGGAGAGAGGCCTACTTATATTATGGTTTATTTACTTTAATCGTTAATGCGCCTTTATTTAGATTGTTGGTAATAGATCACCCTGAAGACGTAGACCAGTGGCCTGATGGAAAAACATTAAATGATGATGAACAGGTAGCTGCTGAAACTCAAGGAGTAGATTGGACCCTAAAACAGTTATTGCGGGATAGGAATTTCTGGGTACTTTCTTTTGTATTCGCTATGCAATTTTGCGCGATGATGGCCGTACTCGCCCATATTACCTTTTATGCTTCAGAAAGGGGTTGGGCAGAAAGCGCAGCTTGGATTTTTAGTATGTACGCTGTGCCGGCAATGATTAGTAAGCTCTTTTTTGGATGGTTAGTTGAAAATAAGATGGATGCTAGATTGGCAGTCACAATTTCTCTTGTAATTCAGCTAGTGGGAACTCTACTTATACTGATTAGTCAGAGCCCGAATCAACTTTCTTTTATCATTGCTTTGTTTGGATTTGGAGGAGGCGCTGCCCTACCTTTGAGTAATATTCTCTTTAATAAAATCTATACTCAAAAAAGTTTTGGCTTCTCAAGAGGTACTGCTCAACCCTTTATTTCACTTTTTCAAGTTAGTGGAACCCCTATGGCTGCATTAATGTTTGATGCTTATGGGAATTATCAAAATGCTTTTCTTTTTCTTTGCGTGTTATTGGTTATAGCTTGCATAGTTATCTGGTTCTTAAAAATACCAGCTGTTACTGGCGACAGCTAAAAGAAACCTTGGATCAACTTATCTAATTCGTCTACAAATTCGAGTGGCTTGTCTAACATCAAGTGATGTTGAGCGTCTGCCAAAGAGACAATCGAAGAGCCTTCAGGGAGTAGTTCCTTCATCTCTTCAATGGAATTGCCTGTGTCAAATTCCATTGTGTTTTCCCCATATATAAAAGATACCTGACAACTAAGTTTATTAAGAGTTTCATGTTGATCATTCCCTACCTCTAAGTTGTCGTAGGTAGAGGGATCGAAGGTCCAACTCCATCCTTGGTCTGTTTTTCTTACAGATTTCTCAGCTATAAAGTCCAACAAAAACTGATTCTGACACTCTTGTGGCGGCATCAATCTGAATCTTTGGACCAATTCTTCCTTAGTGGGTCTAACTTTAGGAGGTTTAGAAGGAGGCATGTTCTTATACCATTCAATATGATTTTCTGGATGCCTCACAACGAAATCAACTAATACTAAACCGGACATCTGATCACCGTATTTGTCTGCAGTGGTTAAAGAAACCATGCCACCAAAACTATGGCCCACAACTACCGGTTTTATCAGGTTAGTTTCCTTTACCACTCCCCACACATCTTCAACGAAAGTATTCTTATCGTACTGTGAACGCCACTCACTCTCTCCCATTCCACTAAAACTCATGACAACAAAGTGGTATTTTTCGGCTAGCAGTCCTCCAATAAACTGAAACCAGTGAGCATGAGCATGATTTCCATGCAACATAATAACTGATGGATTATGTGGACTACCCCACTCCATAAAATGAATTTTAGCCCCTGAAACTTCAGCAAAATCATCTCTGTGATCTACTTCTAGGGCATCTTTGAACCATTGAGGTTGTTCTTTTACTACTTCCATACTAGTTGTATATGTATCCTTACTTTTTTGAGTGAGCAATACTAAATGAAGTAAATCTTAAAAGGAAGAAGCAGATTGTAAATCTATTGAACTATTGGTTTAGAAGTCTGTCTGTCTTGGCAGCAGCAATAAAATCGTTCTTATGTAGACCCAGAATCTTATGAGTCCACCATGTAACTTGTACTTTTCCCCATTCGAACAAAATGGCTGGGTGATGGTCTTCCTGTTCAGCAAGATCAGCTACTTGATTACTGAACCTAACAGCTTGAGCATAATCATCAAAATTAAAAACCCTTCTAAGCTTTAAAATTGAATCTTCGGTTAAAGGTTCCCAGTCTGGAATTTCTTTTATAAATTCAACCAACTCATCATCTGTTACTTTAGGTGCGTCTGCTTGGCAAGCTACACATTTCTGAGATGTTAGACTCTCCATTATTTCTTTATTCCTCCTTTCGTAAGATTTGCTGGGTCTAAAATCTTTTCTAACTTTTTACGTGATAAGTTAGTCTCTTCTATAGCCACATCCAAAATTGGCCTGCCCTCTCGATATGCCTTTTTAGCTATTTCAGCGGCCTTGGCATATCCAATGACTGGATTTAATGCAGTTACAAGTATTGGATTTCTTTTGAGGTTGTCAGCTATCTTCTTGTTGTTAACTTTGAATGTTTTTATTGCTTTGTTGGAAAGAATGGTTAAAGCCCCAGAAAGGATATTTATACTTTTCAAAACATTGTAAGCAATCACAGGCAGCATGACATTGAGCTGAAAATTGCCTGATTGAGCGGCAATTGCGACCGTGGTATCGTTTCCAATAACATCGGCACAAACCATTGAAACAGATTCGGGTATGACTGGATTGACCTTTCCGGGCATGATGCTGCTACCAGGTTGCAAAGCTTTAAGCTCTATTTCACCAAGTCCGGTTAAAGGGCCACTATTCATCCACCTGAGATCATTGCTTATTTTCATTAATATACTAGCTAAGTTTCTCAGCTCCCCAGAAATTTGAAGAGAAGTATCTTGTGCACTAAGACTGTGAAAGAAATCGTTGCTGGGTTTTGCTTTTATTTTGCCTAATTTTGAAACTTCTTTCGCAAACTCTTTGGAAAACCTAGGATGTGCGTTAATACCGGTTCCGACAGCAGTTCCGCCTTGTGGAAGGAATAGAAGCTTATCCGTTACCGCTAAAAGCGATTCTTGCGAAGAATGTAATTGTGATTTCCAAGCATTTAATTCCTGACTCATATCTATTGGCATAGCATCCATTAAATGTGTTCGACCAGTTTTCGTTACTCCTTCAAGTTTTTTGGCTTTCTCACCAACAGCTTTGATTAAGCCTGCTAGTGCGGGTAAAAGCTGATGCTCAAGGTCACAATGAAAACTTATATTTATAGCAGTGGGTATAACATCATTGCTACTCTGACTCATGTTGACATGGTCATTAGGATCCACTTCCACGCCACTATATTTACTCGCTAGTCTTCCTATAACTTCATTGGCGTTCATGTTAGTACTGGTACCGGAACCAGTCTGAAAAATATCTACGGGAAATTGATTGTCGTGTTTTCCTGACCAAACTTCCTTGGAAGCTTTTATTATTGCCCTTGATCTTGTCGCATCTAAAAGTTTTAAATTCTTATTTGCTCTAGCGGCAGCATCTTTTATAACCCCCATGGCCATGATAAAAGTTCTAGTGAAAGGGAAATTGAAAGTAATTCCGCTGACAGGAAAATTATCAACTGCCCTCTGTGTTTGAGGACCCCAAAGAGCATTAAAAGGAATTTTTACTTCACCTAAACTATCTGTTTCTACTCTATAGCGTTTTTTTGCCATAATATTTCCCCTTGGAGCAATATTTTATCATTTAAGCTAAATATTTAACGACAAAGCTTTAGCGAGGTATAATTTTCAGTAGGAGAAATAATTATGAGCAAAGAGTTGGAAGGAATTATGAGTAAAGATTCAAAAGCGGAAAAAATGCAAATAGATACGACTTTGGGTCAATTACCTCAAAAAGAGAGAGGATCTTTACAACCTATAGAGTGCAAAACTATTGAAGAGCAAAGAAGGCATCAACTTGAGAGATTAGCAAGTGGATTTAGGGTGTTTGCACATTTTGGTTTTGATGAAGGACTTGCGGGGCACATTACTTTAAGAGACCCTGAACACCCTCATTATTTCTGGGTAAATCCTTTTGGAGTCCATTTCGCTCAGATGTGCGTTTCTGATTTACTATTAGTCAATAGAGAGGGGGAAGTGGTTCAAGGTGAAAGACCCTTAAATACTGCTGCCTTTGCTATTCATTCGCGTCTTCATGAAGCAAGACCTGATGTAAATGCAGCTGCTCACTCTCACTCAATGTACGGAAAATCTTTTTCGACAATGGGAAGGCTATTGGAGCCCATAACTCAAGATTCATGTGCTTTTTATGACAATCATGTTTTGTTTGATGATTTTACTGGAGTAGTCTTAGAAACGGATGAAGGCGATAGAATTGCAGAAGCTTTGGGAGATAAAAGAGCAGCAATTCTTAAAAATCATGGGCTCTTAACCACTGGTGAGACAGTTGATGCCGCAGTTTGGGGATTTCTATCTATGGATAGATGTTGTCAATCCCAACTCATAGCTGAATCAGTAGGGCAAATGGAAAGAATTTCTGATGAAGTTGCAGAGCTAACAAGAAACCAAGTGGGATCAGAGCCAGGTATGTGGGCTAGCTACCAGACTTTATACGATCTGATGTTAGAAAAGGACGACAGTTTTTTAAACTAGTTTTTTAGTCTAAGTTTTTATTTGGCTAGAGCTTCTTCTACTTGCCAAAGAGTATCCTTACCAAAATAGATATCATCTCCAACAAAGAAGGTAGGTATACCGAAAGTTCCTCTTTTGACTGCATTCTCTGTGTTTTCGATTAGTTGAGCTTTTATGTCTGGATCTTGCATTTGATTCATCAATCTGTCGGCATCAAAACCCGATTCGGTGAAGGCCTCCTTGATCACTTCAGGATCATCCATCTTTTTTGGTTCTTCCCACATATGCTTTAGAACTTCATCAATATATTTATCTAAATATCCATCCTGTTGAGCTCCAACAGCTCCTCGGATTATCTGTAAAGACATGACTGGAAAATGTGGATTCATCTTAAATTTATCAATTCCATGTCTTTCTTGGAAACGTTTCATTTCAACTGATTGATATTCATTCTTATTGAGAATGCCAAAAAAGGCTTCCATAGGAGGCTTATTGTTGGTTGCTTTGAAAATCCCTCCTAGTAAAACCGGAATATAATTAAACTTTGTCCCCGTTCTTTCTTCTATCCCTGGAACCACTTGATGGCTTAAATAAGCATTGGGACTGGCAAAATCAAAATAAAAATCTACAGTTTTAGTCATCGTCGTCTCCTTCTTCTTGATCCATTATTTCTAAAAACTCTGAATAATCAAGAGTCAGGCAGTAACCATCAGCATAACCATTAAATAGTTCAATAGGGAATTCGTCGCTACTATATGACATACCAAAAAGTGATTGGCATTTTTCATCTCTAGTAAACCTTTCGTCTGTTGTCAGTTCATTAAATATAGAATTGACGGTTACTTCACTGCCTACCATTACCAGACCTTGGTCTTCCTCGGAATCTAGAATCATATATTTATCTGAATCAGACCAAGCCTTCCATTGCGGCAGATCATTGGATCTGCCTTTTCCTGGATCCCCTGTGTAAGCAAACTCGGCCCAATAAGACATCATCTGGTCTGATAATTTTTTTGCTCCTTCGTAAGAATCTTTGATTACTATGTTCTTAATGACGAAATTATCAAAAGCTGCTGGAAACAGGAAGAGTATCTCTAAAGCATGTGCAGCACCTGCTAAAACTCCAAAATCTACTCCCTGTATAACAGGCAAATCATCCCAATCAAACCTATAGACGAAAGTTTCTCTATGGCCAGATGCAACCAGCTGTCTAGCAGGAGTATCCGCCGCTCTTTCTTTCCAAGAATCAGAGGAATATTGATTAACAGCGTTATAGAAGTCAGGCCTCATTATTTCTAAAGGCAATTCATCCATACCTACCCAAGAAAAAACTCTAGCTAATAATCCTTCCCCTTTTCCCCATCTAACGAATTTAGGATTCCTCATATTAAAGAGCTTAGATTCATATCGATTAGTGCCCAAAATGATGGGTACTCGGGGCATCTCATCATTGGTTAAAGATTCATAAATTCCTTTTCTCCCCAAAACATGTCCATCATTAAAAACTCTTGTCATCCCTCCTCTTTTGGGGCTTGCCTCTCCATAGGCAGTTAATAACTCTTCGGGTGTCGCACTTCTGAGATATGCCTCTGTCTCTTCTAAGGACATGTTATTTTGTAGTTCTTTAGCCTCCTCTAGATCTTCTGCCTTCTCTTCATTAACTAAAAGTCTATTAATAACTTCTTTGGAGCTGGTTATTCCCGAAGTTCCATCTTCAGGATAATAAACTTCAGCATCTTCGGTCTTGGAATGAGAGACAATTCCACTCTGAACAATTGCTTTATGAAATAAACCTGAAGCTAAGGGAGAGGCGTAGAGTGCAGCAACATTATGTCCTCCTGCAGACTCCCCATAGATGGTCACATTGTTAACATCACCTCCAAAAGCAGAAATATTTTCCCTAATCCAGCGAAGCGCCATAATATTATCTAATGTTCCGAAACTTCCTGAAGCATCTTCCAAAGTTGAACCTTTTTGCCTCAAGGCGGCATGCCTAAACCATCCCAAGTTAGACATCCTGTAATTGACAGTCACGACAATTACTTCATGGTCAATGACCATGTGACTGGGATAATAAGTATTTGCAGAACCGATAATATTTGCCCCCCCATGTATCCACATCATTACTGGCACTTTTTTTTCAGCTAATACTTGAGGTGACCAAGCAGGAGACCAAATGTTTAAATAGAGGCAATCCTCTGAACCAGTCCACCCGCCTTCTTCACCTGTCATTATTCCTTGAGGCTGAAAACATTCTTGAGAGAATTCTTTGGCTTCAAATCTTGATACATAAGGCTCAGGTGGTCTTGGAGCTTTCCACCTTAATTCATCGACGGGAGGTTGAGCAAAAGGAATGCCCCTCCAAGCGAAAGTTTCATCTTCTTTGAAGCCTATCACCTCCCCTTGTGCTGTAGTTCTTACAGAGTTTTCGTCCAAACCCTTACTGCAGCCAAAGGATATTAAAATTCCTAAAATTAGTAATAGATATATTCTTTTCATTATGCTCCTTATTTTATGAAACCGATTAAGGTCTCATGGTCCTTTCTTTTATGCCTAGATTCTGAGGTAAATTCTTATACGCAGTCTCTACCCAATCACAGAGTAATGGCCGTGTATCCCTGGGGTCAATAATTTCTTCGATGCCAAACATCTCTGCTGTCCTGTAGGGTGATCTGACTTCGTCTAATGAGTCTTCTATTTCCTTTTGCCTAGCAGCTGGATCAGGGCTTGCCTCGATATCCCTTTTATAAGCAGCCATAACCCCACCCTCAATCGGCAGTGAACCCCAATCCCCTGAAGGCCAAGCGTAGCGAAGATTGAGTTGATCTGAATTACCATGTCCACCACCAGCTACTCCAAAAACTCGTCTTATGATTACAGAAACCCAGGGAACTGAAGCTTGCCATACACTGTAAAGGGCCCTTACGCCATGACGTATAACACCAGATTCTTCCGCTTGAAGACCAATTGAAAAACCAGGGTTATCAACAAAGTTAACTACGGGAATGTTAAAAGTATCGCAAACATCTACAAATCTAGTCATTTTTTCAGACGCCTTAGCTGTGACGGAACCACCATCATAGTTACAATCATTACTTATGATGCCTACAGGGTATCCGGACAGTCTTGCTAACCCTGTCACTAAAGATTTCCCATACCCAGCACCTATTTCAAAAAAGCTTCCCTTATCCAGCACTAAATCAATTATTTCTCTTACCTCGTAAGGGGCCTTCCTGTCTCTAGGTATTATTGATATTAACTTTTCTTCCTTTCTGTCAGCTGGGTCATCATTCTCCTTTCGGGGAGGAACTTCCCAAACGCTTGAAGGCATGAATGAAAGAAAAGTTTGTATTTGTTTAAAAGCATCTTCTTCACTTACAGCTTCATTGTCCACTGCCCCTGCTGTTTTGGTATGAATATCACTGCCTCCGAGCTCTTCTCTTTCCATTTTTACTCCAAAGGCTCTTTCCACAACCGGAGGCCCAGCAACAAACATCTGAGCACTGCCTTTAACCATTATTGAAAAATGAGAAGCGACCACGCGTGCAGAGCCTAAGCCCGCTACTGATCCCATGCACGCTCCCACTACGGGGACCATGCTCAACAATCTAACAATATTTTGCCAACTTGGTAATCCAGGAACATAAGTGGCACCCATGGTCTCAAGTGTTTTTACACTTCCTCCGCCACCACTTCCGTCAACAAGATTTACTAAAGGGAGTCGCAAGTGTTCCGCTAGCTTTAAACTGTACAAAGACTTATTGCCTATTCGAGCATCAGCGGCCCCTCCCCTGACAGTAAAATCATCACCAGCAACAACAACTTCTCTTCCATCGACCTTACCTCTTCCAAATACAAAGTTTGCAGGGACAAATTCTTGGATTTCTCCATTTTCATCATAAGTGACCTTTCCAGTTATCTCCCCGGTTTCATGAAAAGAGTCTTTATCCAATAGCTGATCGATTCGTTCCCTTACTGTAAGACGTCCTCTGGCATAGTGTTTGGCTATGCGTTCAATGCCTCCCATTTCCTTGGCAAGCTCAGCGCGTTTTTTTAATTCTTCTAGGTCTTTTTCCCAACTCATAACTGTTCCTTTGAAGTCACTATATTCTCATACTTTTAAAAGCTTGCAAGCATTGCATTAGTTTCGTACATTAGTTCGTAGATTAAAGGAGAAAAAGTTATGCAAATTGCGCCTATACCAACCCTTTCTGAGGAAATTAATGATATTAGACTTCGAACAGCTGACATAGTAGGTAATCGAATCATTCCCAATGAAAAAGTCATCTACTCTGGTGGAGAAAAATCTGCAAAGCTAAGAAAAGAGATTAGAAAAGAAGTTAAAAAACAAGGTCTTTGGGCCCCTCATCTACCTGAAGAATATGGAGGCATGGGCAACGGCTTCTTAACTCACGCTTATATGAATGAAATCTTAGCCTGGTCACCTCTTGGAAATAGATTATTTGGTGTGATTGCTCCCAATTCAGGGAACCAAAAGATTCTGGTTAAATACGGAACAGAAGAACAAAAGAAAAAATGGCTTATTCCATTGATCAACCAAGAAATGGAATCAGGCTTTTCTATGACTGAACCAGACTCCCCTGGCTCTGATCCAAGGTCACTGCAAACAACTGCTGTAAGGGATGGAGACGAATGGGTAATTAATGGTCATAAGATCATGACCTCAAATGGACAAAGAGCTGATTTTTTAGTTGTGATGTGCAGAACGGAGGAAGATGACGATGATTCGGGTAATGCCAATATGAAAATGACTCAAATTATTGTGCCTACAGACACTCCCGGTTTAGACAGAATCAGATCAGTCCCTATATGGGGTCACACAGGTGGGGATCACATGGAGATAAAATACAAGGACGTTAGAGTGCCAGTTGAAAATGCTCTAGGTGCAAGAGGATCCGGTCACCAAGCTGCTCAAGACAGATTGGGAGCAGGAAGAGTCTATCACTGCATGAATACCATTGGGCAAATGTGGAGGGCCTTTGACATCATGGTTAGGTATTCCACTCAAAGAGAAGTTCATGGAGGAAAGTTGGAGACAAAACAATTCATGCAAGGTTTTATTGCAGACTCATATATAGATATCCAGGCTGCAAGACTGATGACCATACATTGTGCAGAAATTATGGACAAAGACGGTAATTCAAGGGTTGATATTTCAGCAATTAAGGTTTTTGTTCCTGAAGCAGGTAGCAGAGTTGTCGACAGAGCAATACAAATGCATGGCTGGAGAGGAGTTTCCAGCGATCTTCCTCTTGCTGGAATGTTCCAAGGCTTTAGGACTCTAAGATTGGCCGATGGTCCTGATGAAGTTCATAGAATACTGATAGCAAAAGAAATACTTAAGAAGTACCACGATGGTCTTTCTTGGGACTTTGGTGTTTAAGACTAACTAGATACAGGAACCAGTTTTACAGTTGAAGTGGCAGTAGCTACTAGTCTTTCTTTTTGATAAAGCTCGCTAGCCAAGTAAACAATACTCTTGCCTAATTTCAAAACTCTGGCATGGCAATTAAGCTTACCTGGATGTGAAGGACCTAAGAAACTCACATTGATATCCAGAGTCACAGGATTAAACTTTGACTCTAATAAAGCGATTAAAAGATGAGCCATGGGAGCATCCAACATTCCGGTGACAAACCCTCCTTGCACCACTTGGTTGCCTGAGTGACAAAATTCGGGTATGGCTTCAAACTCCATTTCAAGTACAGGTGGCTCAGACTGGAACTTAATTGCCCTGCCTCCTAAAGTTTTGATGCATGGAGCTTGATGAGAAAGAAGCATTTCTAATTTATCTTTATCACTCATGTAAACTGTCCTTTTAAGTTTTAAGGAAATAAGTCTAAACTATTAGCAATTAAGGATAAATCAATGAATGCTGCTGATGCGCTTCTTAAAACACTTGTAGACAATGGCTTAGAGGTTGTTTTTGCCAATCCTGGTACCTCTGAAATGCATTTAGTAGCGGCAGTGGATCACTACCCTCAAATTAGACCCGTACTGGGTTTATTTGAAGGAGTAGTAACAGGAGCTGCGGATGGCTACGCCAGAATGTCAGGGAAGGCTGCTGCTAATCTTCTCCATTTAGGTCCAGGTTTAGGTAATGGATTTGCTAATATCCATAATGCTAAAAAGGCAAGATCTCCCATGATAAATATAGTCGGAGATCATGCTACATATCACCTCAAATACGATGCACCACTAACGTCTGATCTAGATGGCTTGGCAAAATCTAGTTCTGACTGGGTTGAAAGAGTTAAAAGTCCTGACGAACTTCCGGCTGGCGGAGCCAGAGCATGGCAAGCAGCGCATAATTTTCCCGGAAAGATTGCAACTCTAATTGTTCCTGCTGATTGTGCTTGGAGTGAAACTGATAAGAGTGGAGAAATACTAAATAGCAAAGGGCCTGAAGATATCGATGAAAATATTTTAAAAGAAGCTTATAAAGTTTTGACAGATAAAAGTAACTGTATGTTATTTCTTGGAGGAGAATTTCTTGATGAAGAGTCTTTAAATATGGCTGCAAAAATAGCAACTAAGACAGGAGCAAGATTAGGAACTGAAACTTTTAGAAAAAGGCAAAGAAGAGGTCAGTCTATTCCTGTGGTAGAACCATTGCCTTATTTTTCTGAAATGGCAGAAGACTTCCTTACGGGAATTGAAAGTATAGTCTTTGTGGGTTCAAAACCTCCGGTTTCCTTTTTTGCTTATCCTGATAAAAAAAGTTACCTCTCACCAGAGAATTCAAATCTAGTGCAATTAGCCACATATGAACAAGATGGTAGAAAAGCCCTAGAGTCCTTATGTGAGATGCTCAATGCAAATGAAATATCAGAGGAATTCTTGCCTTCGCCAACCAACCCAGCCCCTTTAAATGGAGAATTGAACCCAGCTCATGTCGGTTCATTAATAGGAGAACTCCTCCCTGAGGAAGCCATAGTCTCAGATGAAGCTGCGACTTCAGGATTTGCAGTTTACCCAAATACATGGAATTCAAAACCTCATGACTGGTTGTCTCTAACCGGAGGATCAATTGGTCAAGGCTTACCTTTAGCTACAGGGGCAGCTATTGCCTGTCCCGATAGACCTGTTGTTTGCTTACATGGAGATGGAGGGGCCATGTATACCATTCAATCCCTCTGGACTCAGGCCAGAGAAAGTTTGAATGTTACAAATATTATTTTTTCAAACCGTGCTTACGCTATATTAAAGGTTGAACTAGATAGAGTGGGGGCTTTACAAACAGGAGATCGAGCTCAGTCTTTATTTTCTTTAGAAAATCCTGATATTAATTGGACTTCTCTTGGAAAATCTTTGGGAGTTGAATCTTTTACTACTCTGACCGTTGAAGACTTTAGAAAGGTATTTTCTACTGCTGTCAAAGAACCGGGCCCATCTTTGATTGAAGTTAGAATTTAAAAGGAACTGGTGGTAAATGGACTTTCTACTGCGCCCAACCAAAATTTTATAAGCCCATCTACCAAAGGGGGCAGGACGCAGTGAAATTCAGCTCTTGCAGCTAATTAAAGGGTGATAACTGCATCCTGCTTAATAATTAGAGGGTCTTACTTGGAGGTATTTCATGGGGAGAAATTGACGCCTCTAACTATTAGTTTTAATTATAGTTAAATATAGATTATTTGTATAGTACTAAATGGTCGGGGCGGCCGGATTTGAACCGGCGACCACTAGACCCCCAGTCTAGTGCGCTACCAGACTGCGCCACGCCCCGCTTAAATTTCAAACAACCTGTTTAATTTCTTTTAGGATTTCTTGCAAATCATCTATTAAATGATCGTTAGATGAAGATTCATTAGAAGAATCTTTTGAACTCAGTTTTTTCTTAGCACCAGATATGGTTAATCCCTCTTCATAGAGTAAAAACCTAATATTTTGAACTAGTAATATATCCTCTTTCTGATAAACACGCCTACTGCCCTTTCTGGTTGATGGTTTTAATAAATCAAATTCTTTTTCCCAAAATCTAAGGGTATGAGATTTAACCTTACACAAGTCTGAAACTTCACTAATTGAAAAGTATTTTTTGTCTGGTATAGAACGTAAATTATTCACCCTGAATAGTCGCTAGTTTCTTTCTTAACTTTTGACCTGCTTTAAAAGTGACTACTTTTCTGGCAGATATAAGAGCAGGTTCCCCCGTTTTAGGATTTCTACCAGGTCTTTCATTTTTATTAAGAATTTTAAAGTTTCCAAATCCTGAAATCTTTACTTCTTCATCATTTACTAAAGAGTTTTTTATTTCTTCAAAGAATGCTTCAACTATTTCTTTCGATTCAACTTTATTGAGTCCCATATTTTCATGGAGATGATTTACTAAATCTGATTTTGTAATAGTTTTACTCATTAACTTCTTAATTTAGCATTAAACTTTTTAGAAAGAAATGCTACTAATTTTTTAATGATTTCATCGATCTCTTTATCTTTAAGTGTTCTGTTGGAGGCTTGCCAACCTAGCGCATAGGTTAAGCTCGTTTTACCTTGAGGTATTCCTTTTCCCTTGTAGACATCGAAAAGCTTGATCTCTTTTAAATTGTCTCCTGCCTTAGAAATTATTGAATCAGTAATCATTGAACTGGCAATACCTTCATCGACAATAAAAGATAAATCTCTTTGTGCAAAAGGAAAACGAGAAAATTTCTCGAATTTTATATTACTCTTGCTTGACGTTGCATTAATTGAAATTTCAAAAAAATTAACTTCCTGCTTGATATCAAATTTATCTAGCAATTTAGGATTAACTGAACCTATATAGCCTATTACTGATTCCCCCTTAAGCAAAAGTGCTGTTTTACCCGGATGTAAATAAGGAATCTCAGCTTTCTTGAAATAATATTTAGCGGAATCGTTTAGAACATTTTCTAAATCTCCCTTTAAATCAAAAAAATCCATAGGTTCATTTAAACCAGACCAGTTATCCTTATCTTTAATCCCAGAAATCAAACCACCGATTAATTCTTTTTGATTGATCTTGTGATTTTTACCCTTCTGAAAAACTGTACCAATTTCAAAAATCTTGAGGTTTTCAATTCCTTGATTAAGGTTGTAAGACAAGGTATCTAGTAAACTTGGTAGTAGGCTTGGTCTCATGATATTCATATTCTCTGAAATAGGATTATTAACAAAAATTAACTGTCCCTTTTTGGGCTCCACTAGTTCAGCAAGCGACTCATCTATAAAAGAGTAGGTAATAACTTCGTTGTATCCCATAAATTTAAAAGAATTTCTAACGGAGTTATGTAAAGAATCGACAGGATTATTAATTTTTTTACTTAAAGGGCTTTGTGGAAGATTGTTATAACCTACTAATCTAGCTATCTCTTCGATTAAATCAGCTTCAATTTTTAAATCAAATCTCCAAGATGGAACCTTCACTTTAATAGCGTCACCAGTTGATTGAGAATTAACTAAACCGAGGCTCTTAAGATTTCTCCTAATAAAGGGCTTTGAAAACTCAGTTCCTAAAATCTTATTAACATTCTTGAAGTTAAGAGATATATCTTTATTCTTAGGTATGGAGGATCTTTTGCTGAACTCTTGTACTGGAGAAAATTTTCCTCCTATTGATTCATGTATTAATAAACTAGCTCTCTCAATTGCCAAAGTCTGCAATTCAAAGTCAACACCACGTTCAAATCTCGTTGATGCATCTGTCTGCAGTGAAAATTTTCTTGCTCGACCTCTTATAACTTCTGGCTTAAAAAAAGCACTTTCAAGATAAATTGAAAGTGTTTTACTAGATATTCCTGTTTCAAATCCGCCCATTATTCCTGCTAGTGCAACTGGCTCACTCTGATCCGCTATAACAAGACAATTTTTATCAAGTTTAAGTTTATTTTCATCTAAAAGAGTTATCCTTTCCTTTTCTTTAGCAAATCTCACTTCTAGGTTCCCTTCAATTTTATTGGCATCAAATGCATGAAGAGGTTGACCTAACTCTAGTAACACATAGTTGGTAATATCCACTATGGGATCAATTACCTTAATGCCACTTAACTTTAATCTTTCTTTTACCAAAGGAGAGGTCTTCTTCTTTAGGTTTACTCCAGTTAAATACCTGCCTACATAACGAGGAGCTTCATCGCAGACAGTGACTTTTATAGGACTTTTGACAGAACTATTTACTTTTTTGATCTTGGGTAATTTAACAGTTAAGTTGTTGAGCGCTGCTATCTCTCTTGCTACTCCCAATAAGCTATAACAGTCTCCTCGATTAGGCGTAAGGTCAAGTTTAATAACGGCGTCTTTCCCAGTTAACTTAGAGTGATAATTTTTGTAATTATCTACCTCTAATCCCAGCATGGTTAACTGATCGCAGAGTTCTTCGTCTGAAATGTTTAAGTCAACAAATTCTTTTAGCCAGTTCCTACTGAATTGCATTAGTTTTACCTGAACTGTTTCAAAAACCTTATATCGTTTTCAAAAAAAGATCTTAAATCAGGAATGTTATATTTAAGCATTGCCATTCTTTCGGGGCCTAGCCCAAAAGCAAAGCCAGAGTATTTCTTGGAATTAATACCAGACATTTCTAACACATTTGGGTGCACCATTCCGCATCCTAAAATTTCTAGCCACCCCTTTTTCCATTTTATATCCACTTCAGCTGATGGCTCTGTAAAAGGAAAATAAGAAGGCCTAAATCTGAGCTCAGTTTCTTTTCCAAAAAAATTATTAATAAAATCCTTTAACATCCCTTTTAAAACAGCAAATGAGGCATTTTCTTCAAGCACAAGGCCTTCAATTTGGTGAAACATGGGGGTGTGAGTTAAATCAGAATCCTTTCTATAAACCCTGCCAGGACAAATAATTCGAATGGGAGGATCTTGCTTTTCCATGGTTCTAATCTGTACTGGAGAAGTGTGAGTTCTTAGCAGAACTCCATTATCTAAATAAAACGTATCATGCATATCCTTAGCTGGATGATCTTCGGGAATATTAAGGGCTTCAAAATTATAGTATTCACTTTCAGCTTCTGGACCAGAGCGAATATCAAAACCCTTTGATACAAAGAAATTTGATATTTCAATTATTGTTGAGGTAACAGGATGAAGGGTTCCGAACTCCCTTATTCGACCGGGTAAAGTAACGTCTAAAGAATCTCTCTTTAACTCTTCAGAAAAAATTCTTTCTTTCAGGTGACTACGTCTTGACTGAAAAATAGCTTCAAGGCTGCTTTTTAATTCATTAAGAGCCTTTCCTGACTTTTTCCTTTTTTCTTGTGGTAACTTACCTAAGCTCTTAAGGAGTAAATTGATTTCCCCATTTTTTCCCAATAAATCTGTATAGCTACTTTCTAATGCCCTTAAATCCTTTGCCTTTTGAAGCTTAGACTTAGATTTCTTTGATAAAGAAGATATATTCAACTCATGGTCTCCAAGGGATAGCCATTATTATAGAGAATATATCTCTATGTAGGAGACTATGTGGCTAAAAATATTATGCCGCTAAATTAGATTTGGCTTGTTCAGCAAGAAGAGAAAAGCCTTCTTTATCATTAACTGCTATATCAGCAAGTAATTTTCTATCGAGCTCTATATTGGCTTTTTTAAGACCTGCTATAAGTTTGCTATAAGAAATATCATTTTCCCTAGCTGCAGCGTTTATTCTTACTATCCATAATGATCTAAAAACTCTCTTTTTCTGCCTTCTGTCCCTATAAGCATATTGACCTGCTCTCATAACAGCCTGTTTAGCTACCTTATAAGTCCTACTCCTGGCTCCTCGATAACCTTTAGCTTGTTTAAGGATTTTCTTATGGCGCTTCTTTGATTGCACGCCTCTTTTTACTCTTGCCATTTTTTTTGTTAATTAATTATTCTTCTTTAACATACGAGAAACTTTCTTTTTGTCTCCCCCCGATATAGGAACCGTACCCCTAAGTTGTCTTTTATTTTTGGTTGTTCTTTTTGTAAGGATATGACTTTTATTAGACCTTTTTCTTTTAAGGCCACTTCCGGTTTTCTTGAACCTTTTACTTGCGCCACTATGTATCTTTAATTTCGTCATTTCTATTTATTTCTTGTTTGGACCCATCATCATCACTAATTGCCTTCCTTCAAGAGTAGGAAATTGTTCCACATTAGCCATATCTTCTAAATCTTTTTCAACCCTTTTTAATAGTTTCATGCCTATATTTTGATGTGCCATTTCTCTTCCTCTAAACCTTAAAGTTACTTTAGCTTTGTTTCCATCTTCCAAAAAACTCTTAATTTTATTAACTTTGATTTGATAATCATTTTCCTCTGTTACCGGCCTAAATTTAATTTCTTTGATTTGAATTCTCTTTTGTTTCTTTCTTGAAGCAGATTTCTGTTTTTTTGAATCAAAAATATGCTTTCCATGATCCATTAACTTACAAACCATCGGATCGCCCTCCTTAGCCATCTGCACTAAATCTAGAGATGATTCTTTAGCTTTGCCTAAAGCTTCTTCTAAGGAAAGAATTCCAACCTGTTCTCCTTGGATGCCTATAAGGCGAACCTTATTGGCTTTTATTTCATCATTAATAGGTAACCGTTTTGCAGCTTTACCTGAGTTTCTTCTTATAGCTATTAGTTTCTCCTTTATTAATTCTTTTCTTTAATATCCTTGGATACCATGCTTGAAAATTCTTTAACAGACATAGAACCCAGATCTTTACCACCCCTTGCTCGTACAGAAACTGAATTTTTTTCCAGTTCTTTATCCCCTACTATTAATAAATAAGGAACCTTTTTCAAAGAGTGGTCGCGAATTTTATAAGTGATCTTCTCATTCCTCAAGTCACTTTTAACTCTAAATCCATTTTTTTTAAGAGAATCTCTTACTTTTTTACTATAAACAGACTGTTTATCTGTGATATTCAGTACAACTGCTTGAACAGGAGACAACCAAACCGGCAGGGCACCTGCATAGTGTTCTATTAAAATACCAATAAACCTTTCGAATGAACCCAGTGTAGCTCTGTGCAGCATAATGGGAGTTTTTCTGTTGCCTTCTTCGTTTACATACTTGGCTCCTAGTCTTTCAGGCATAGAGAAATCAACTTGTATAGTCCCACACTGCCAAACTCGATTTAGAGAATCCCTTAAATGGAAATCAACCTTCGGTCCATAAAAAGCTCCTTCCCCTTCAAGCCTCTCCCATTTCAAATCTTTACTATTCAAAACTTCTTCAAGGGCTAATTCAGATTCATCCCAAACCTTATCATTTCCAACTCTCATTTCAGGCCGAGTTGCCATTTTTACTCCAATATCTTCAAAACCAAAATCCTTGTAAACATCAAAAACCATATCAATGAAGTTACTTATTTCTGTTGCCAATTGGTCATGAGTACAAAAAATGTGAGCATCATCTTGAGTAAAACTTCTTACTCTCATTAGTCCATGTAAAGTTCCGGAAGGCTCATCCCTGGTACAAGAACCAAATTCACAGAGTCTAAGAGGCAAGTCTCTGTAACTTTTTAATCCTTGATTAAAAATTTGAACATGGCCGGGACAATTCATCGGCTTCACAGCATATTCTCGTGATTCAGATTCAGTCCTAAACATCCCTTGATCAAACTTTTCAGTGTGCCCTGATTTCTCCCACAAACTAATATCTAAAATCGAAGGGGTATGTATTTCTTGGTATCCTCTATGGAGTTGCTGCTCTCTTAAATAATTCTCAATTTGAGTAAATATGGTCTTTCCATTTGGATGCCAAAAAGGCATTCCTGGAGCTTCCTCTTGAAAATGAAATAATTCGAGATTTCTTCCCAGTTTCCTGTGATCTCTTTTTTCGGCTTCTTCTAATCTTTTAAGGTGCACATCAAGCTCTTTCTTAGATTTCCAGGCTGTTCCATATATTCTTTGCAACATTTCATTATTGGAATCACCTTTCCAATAGGCGCCTGAAATTCTGGTAAGCTTAAAAGCCCTCAAATGCTTAGTGTTAGTCACATGTGGGCCTCTACACATATCGACATATTCTTCATGGTGATATAAAGCTATTGTTTCTCCAGTCGGTATTTCATCAATAATTTTAAGTTTGTAGGTCTCTCCTCTAGATTTAAAAACTTCTTTGGCTCTTTCTCTATTCACTACTTCTCTTATAACTTGATATTTCTTTTTTGCTAACTTCACCATTCTTTTTTCTATGGATTCTAAATCTTTATCGCTCAAAGATTTATCTAAAAGAACGTCGTAATAAAACCCTTCATCTATTACTGGACCTATTGCTAATTTAACTTTGGGAAAAAGCTGCTTCAAGGCATGGGCTAATAAATGTGCGCATGAATGTCGTATAATTTCCAGACCTTCAGCATCTTCAGCAGTGAGGATTTGAACTTTACAGTCTTCCGTTATTTCTTCAGAAGCATCGACTAAAACATCATCTAATTTTCCAGCTACAACAGCTTTTCCTAGACCTGGACCAATTTCTTTAGCCAGATCTTCGACCGTTATCGAATCCTTAATTCTTTTCTTAGTTTTATCTGGTAGGGTAATCTGCGGCATATTCAGTGGTGACCCTAACTAAAGGCCACTTGTTATTAACATTCTATTTTCGTTTGGCTTTCCATGCAAGAAACCTCTAAGGAGAAAGCAATGTTTTCCGCCATTTATTTGACTCTAGAATAAAAAGTTCCCTTCTGTGAAGCCTGTTTACCTCATTTTTCCAGAATTCTATCCTATTAGGAATTAACTTGTACCCTCCCCATCTAGATGGCCTTTTCAAATTGCTTCCTGAAGACCTTTTCTCTAAATCTTTTGCTTCTTTCACAAGATTTTCATAATCTCTTATCTCTTTACTCTGTATGGAAACAGTGGCAGATATTTGTGACCCCTTAGGTCGCGACTGAAAATATTCATCTGACTCTTGGTCAGAGGTTTTAATACAAACTCCTTCAATTCTTATTTGTTTATCTGTTTTAGCCCACCAAAAATTTAAAGCTGCTTTAGAGTTTTTGTGCAACATTTGTCCTTTATGACTTTCATAATCTGTATAAAAAACCATGCCTTCATCTGAAATAGATTTAAGTAAGACCATCCTTGAAGAAGGTTGACCAGAATCATCTGCTGTCGATAAATTCATGGCATGCGGCAAAGGTACTTCCAACTTTATAGCCTCTTCTATCCACTCATTTATCCTAACCAGAGGTTCATGAGAAAGATTTGAACTCTCAAAGGGCTTCATGGATTATTTTCTAGAAATCCAGTAATCAAGACTAAAGTACTTTCCTCCTCCTGAAAGAAGAAGGATTACTAACATAATGGAATAAGTGACTGCCATTTCAATACCATTAGATTCTAGTGCCCATCCGTTTTGCCAATGTACTAAAAGAATTGTATTTGCCATTACAACAAGTAGAGGAATTGCAGCCCATCGAACAAAGAGTCCTATCAAAAGAAGGCAAGCTCCACCAATTTCTGTAACTATCACCACCCAACTGAATATTTCAGGGAAGATTAACCCTAATGAACCTAACCACTCTGTAAATTGATCAAAAGTATTTAATTTATCTGTACCTGCAGACCAAAAAGTATAAAAAAGGTACAGTCTTATAGATAAAAAGCCTATAAAATCAAGGTTTTTTAAATTTTTAAGGAATCTATGAAAACTAAGCAATATTCTCATTCAGGATTAAATTTTTTGGACTATTATACTGCCAACCGAGTATCCAGCCCCAAAAGAACATATAACCCCTATATCATTCATGTTTAAATCATCTTGGTATTTATGAAAAGCAATTATTGATCCAGCTGAACTTGTATTGGCGTATTCGTCGAGAACAATTGGCATTTCTTCGGCTTCTGGATCTCTTCCTAATAATTTTTTAGCTATGAGCTGATTCATACTTAAATTAGCTTGGTGCAGCCAAAGACGTGAAACTGTATCAATAGGTATGTTGTTTTTTTGTAAATGATCTTCTATTAAAGAGGCTACTATAGGTATGACCTGCTTAAATACCTTTTTTCCTTCTTGAATAAATAATTTATCAGGAGAATTTAAATCGCTATTCTCAGCTTGATTTAAAAAGCCAAAGTTATTTCTAATATTATTAGAAAAAACTGTTTTTAGTTTTGTGTCTATAATTTTATAACCTTCTTTATGAGATCCTACATCTTGTTCTAAAAGAAGAGCTGTACAAACATCTCCAAAGATGAAATGACCATCCCTATCTTTAAAATTTAAATGTCCACTACATATTTCAGGGCTAACTACCAAAACACTTCTTGCTAATCCAGCACTTATGTCACTAACAGCATTTTGGATTCCGAACGTTGATGAAGAACAAGCAACGTTCATGTCGTATGCATAGCCTTCTATTCCCAGTAAATCTTGTATTTCAATGGCTACTGCTGGGTAAGCCCTTTGTAAGTTTGCACAGGCACAAATAACAGCATCCACATCCTCTGCCTTCTTGTTAGCATTTTCTAAAGCCTGTAAACAAGCAGAAACAGCTATCTCTGCCTGGACTGAAGGTTGCTCATTGGATCTTTCTGCTAACAAAGGTCTCATCCTTTCAGGGTCAAGAATGCCTTCTTTGTCCAAAACGTAACGACTTTCTATTCCAGAAACTTTTTTAATGAAATCCTCGTTAGAGTGAGTTAAAGCTTCTATAGTGCCTTTTGAGATATCTTCTTTATACCTTTCATTATAAGAGTCAGCGTACTGATTGTAGCTCTCAACTAATTCTTTATTATTTATACTTTGTTCAGGGGTATAAATACCGGTTCCACTAATTACAACAGACATAACAATTTTCTATAAAATTAAGAACAAACGTAATGTAAAAAGGGAATGAAAACAACCATTATTGGTTTCTCTTTTTTTCTATGGCTTCATAAGCTTCTTGTATCTCAATGAATTTCTCTTTGGCTCTTTCGATCAATTCTTCTGGCAAGCCTTTAGATATTAAAGCATCAGGATGAAATTCTTTGCGCTTTTGTCTGTAAATTCTTTTGATTTCTTTAAATTCCATATCCTCAGAAACTCCTAGAACACTGTAAGGACTTAAATCTGAATTAAAGGACTGGGACTTTAAATTTTCAAAAATATTTGGATCAATATCAAAAATATGAACTGTATCTCTTAATAACGCTTCTTCTTTCTCATGAAGTACTCCATCTGCCATGGCTAATTCAAAAAGTAATTCATAAAAAACTAGTAAGGCGTTTTTATTGTTTCTGAGAAGAGCAGAAAGCTGCTGGGCATAATCTTCATAAGTATTGTTATCTTCTTTAGCGTGATTAAAAATCTCTATAGCAAACTTTCTCTGATCAGAGTCAAACTTAAACCTTTCCTTAATAAATCTATCAACAGCTTGAATTTCTTCTTTACTGACTATTCCATCAGCTTTAGCCAATTTAGCTAGGCAGGCAAAAAGTGCTGTAAAAAAAGCTACTTGATGTTGTTGGTTAGTACTGAAACTGCTTCTTTTTCCTCTTGAACCAAAACGAGATCCTATGACGCCTCCTAGCAAAGCACCTATAGGCCCACCTAACGTAAATCCTATCATGGCTCCTATGGCTGAATTCCAGAAAGACATTTATATATTTTTTTCTAACTATTGTTTAAATTTTCGAATAATATGATACTGTTAATCACAATTAATTATAGAATTATAGAGGAGAATTATGCCACTTCCAGTTGTTGACTATCTTAAATTACCTGAAGACGGTGATCCTTATTTAGAGGGTCATAAATGTAGTAGCTGCAATTCTATCTTTATTGGGGAAAGGAGTGTTTGCTCAAGTTGCTCTTCAAGAGACACGATGGAAACAATAACTCTAGGCAATAAAGGCAAGCTTTATTCATATTCTATAGTTTTTAGGTCTTTTCCTGGTATAGATGTTCCATATATTTCTGCAATCGTGGATTTGGATGATGGGGGTACGCTTAAGGGTAATCTTATTGACTGTGACCCTGATCCAGAAAAAATAAAATTTGATATGCCAGTTGAGGTTGTTTTTGATGATGCTTTAGGAAGAAAAGATGCTGAAGGAAATTCCTATATCAGCTACTTTTTTAAACCTGTAAATTAGGAGAAAGAAATGAGTGATGTATATATTTTAGGTGTGGATATGATTAAGTTTGGAAGATTCCCAGACAGAACGGTACCAAGTCTTGGCGCTGAAGCGGCTTTATTGGCTTTGGATGATGCCGGTCTTACCATACAAGATATGGAGGCCTTGTATTGTGGGAATTTAGGTCAGTCTAGCGGTATGGTAGGTCAGAGAATTCTTCAAGAAATAGGCCAAACAGGTATGCCAGTAGTTAATTGTGCAAATGCTTGTGCAACTGGCGCCACCGCATTTAGAGAGGCTTGGACTTCAATTAAAGCTGGTCTTTATGATGTAGTCCTTGCTGTAGGCGTAGAACAAATGGGTAAGGGGCTGCTAGGAGGTACAGGAGCTGGTAAAGGTATCCCCAAAGAAGGATTGCTTGGTTCAGGAACTATGCCAGCTGTATTTGCAGAAGCAGGAATGGAGCATGCAAGAAAATATGGAACTACCTTTGAGCAATTTGCAAAGATTTCAGTGAAGAATCATCACCATTCAACTATGAACCCTAAAGCAATGTATCAAATTGAAACTCCTTTAGAAGATGTAATGAATGCTGAAATGATTTCTTATCCAAATTCTAAATTGATGTGTTCGGTAAACGTGGATGGTTCTGCCGCAGCAGTTCTAGTGTCTGAAAAGAAAGCAAAAGAACTCGGCATGGAAAGAGTTGTAAAAGTAAAAGCATCAATACTTTCTAGCGACCCTTATCAAGAAAGAGATCTCGTTATGCCTGATGTTAATACTTGTACAAGAAAAGCTGCTAAAGAAGCCTATGAGATGGCAGGGGTGGGTCCAGAAGATATTGACCTTGTAGAACTACATGATTGTTTTGCTACTGCTGAAATGCTTCACTATGAAAATCTTGGTCTTTGTAAAGATGGTGACGCAGGCAGAATGATAGATGAAGGTGAAGTAGCTCTAGGTGGAAGAGTTCCTGTAAATGTATCTGGGGGCCTCCTTTCTAAGGGTCATCCTTTAGGGGCTACAGGAATAGCAAATATATATGAAGTATCAACTCACCTAAGAGGAGAAGCGGGAGAAAGACAAGTTGAAGGAGCTAAGCTAGGTTTAACTCATGTTATAGGTTTAGGAAGTGCTTGCGGAATACATATTTTAGAGAAAGTTAACTAGAAGTGTATTAAAGATGATTTTGGGTGTTGTAAGCGACACACATAATCGTGTTTCTAATGTTGAAACAATTATCGACATTTTT
>ENA-ORXI01000692-ORXI01000692.1-sediment-metagenome-genome-assembly--contig:-NODE-692-length-28002-cov-9.149758_pt1 | contig 28002 bp, 14 predicted proteins | sample MGYA00237861_ERZ511468 | MGnify/ENA primary metagenome ERZ511468 (study PRJEB26299, sample SAMN06266213) | sediment metagenome | isolation source: Hudson Canyon methane seep mesocosm | place: USA:Hudson... | reverse complement strand
TAAACACTGGATCGATTAACTCTTTTTCCCACGCTTTAACTTCAGCTTTTTGTTTGTCAAACTGTGCTTTGTTTTTGCCTACTAAGTTGGTTGTTTCACTTAAATCATCCGCTATATTGTATAAGTGGTCACCTACTTTTTCTGAGTGAATGATTTTAGAGTTACCTCGACGTGTCACCAAAGTGCCCTGATCAAAGTTGCGCCAAAACAATACGTCATGAGGAAGCCCTTTATCTTTACCTGTAATAAAAGGCATTAGATTCACACCGTCTAATGGTCGTTCTTTGGCAATAGGTGCATTAGTTAATGTGGCAAAGGTACTTAAAACATCTAGTGAACTTACAGGGTTTTCATACGTTTTACCTGCGGGTATATGGTTTGGCCAACGCACAGCAAACGGCACATGAATACCGCCTTCAAAGTATTCTCCTTTGTGGCCACGAAGTGGCGCATTACTAGAAGGGTGTTTACGGGAGCCGCCATTGTCAGACAAGAAAAACACCATGGTATTATCATCAATACCAACTTCTTTTAGTTTTGCTAATACTCTACCAACACCATCATCAACAGCTGTGATCATCGAGGCATAGGTGCGACGTTTTTTATTCTTGATATGGGTATTTCTGTCCAGGTATTCTTGTGTTGCTTGCATTGGCCCATGTGGCGCATTGTAAGCAAGGTATAAGAAGAAAGGATTATCTTGTTCACGTTCAATAAAAGCTACTGCTTCGTTAGACAGTTCATCCGTTAAATACTCGTCTATCTCAACAACCTCATTGTTGTGGTTAAGCTTGGTGGCGTAATGTCTGCCACCTTTTGGTATTGAGTTAAAGTCTTTATGGATCAAAAGCTCTGGCAAATAATCATGGCCACCATTTAAAAAACCATAAAAATGATCAAAGCCACGTTTATTAGGATGAAACTTGGGGTGCATGCCCATATGCCATTTACCTATAATACTAGAGGTATAACCGACAGGTTTCAGCACTTCAGAAATCATCTGCTCTTCAAGTGGCATCCCTGCTTTTGTATCTGTTGGATCTATCACAGGGTTGCGACCAAAACCAAATCGTCCTTGGTATCGGCCAGTTAATAAGCCGGCTCGACTTGGCCCACATACCGCATATGAAACGTAACCATTAGTAAACTTAGTGCCTTCATTAGCAACTCTGTCGATATTAGGGGTTTTAATATCTTTACTTCCATTAAAACCTACATCAGCATAACCTTGGTCATCAGTGAGAATAATAATAAAGTTGGGCTGTTTAGTAGGCTGCTTTTCTTGCTCATTCGCGGTACTAATAGCACTGGCTAATATGGCGAAGATGCAAAAGCTAATTCTTAAGGTTTTCATCACATTCTCTTTATATTTTTAATATTACTTAGCTTTTGTTTTCTTGTTCTTATTTTTATTACCCACATGATGACCTTGCAACGGTCTAAAAATTGGTTCAATAAGTTCTGACTCCCAAGCTTGAACTTCTTTTATTTGCTGTTGGTATAGTTCACCATCTGATTTAAGTAAGTTGTTTTTCTCAGATAAATCATTATCTAAATTAAACAAATGATTGCCATCTCTATCAGACTTTATTGCTTTTGAATTACCACGACGAGTCGCTAAAGTGCCTTGATCAAAGGCTCGCCAAAAAAGTACATCATGGGGAGCGCTTTTGTCTTTGCCAGTAATAAAAGGCATTAGGTTAACACCATCTAACGGTCGTTCTTTAGCAATAGGTGCTTTAGTAATACCCGCAAATGTTCCTAAAATATCTAACGAACTTACTGGTTTTTTATAAATTTGCCCTGCAGGTACTTTACCCGGCCAGCGTACAGCAAATGGTACATGCACCCCGCCTTCAAAGTAGCCACCTTTAAAACCTCGAAGTACGCCATTATTTGAGCCATTGTTACGTGCACCACCATTGTCAGATAAAAAAATCACCATGGTATTATCATCAAGACTCAGTTCATCTAACTTAGCGAGAATACGACCCACACCATCATCGACGGCGGTAACCATCGCGGCATAAGTTTGGCGTTTTTTATCTTTAATATGAGTATTGCGGTCTAAATATTCTTGAGATGCTTGTAAAGGTGTATGTGGCGCATTATAGGCAAGATATAAGAAAAATGGATTATCCTTTTCGCGTTCAATAAATTTAACCGCTTCATTTGAAAGTTCATCTGTTAAATATTCATCAATCTCAACACGTTTGTTATTCTCCATTATTTTAGTTCGATACCAAGACCAATTTTTTTTGGCATTTTCAATACTATCAATTGTGAGATCTTCAGGGAAATATTGATGACCGCCCGATAAAAATCCATAAAAGTGATCAAAACCACGTTTGTTTGGGCGGAATTTTTCATGAGTGCCCATGTGCCATTTACCAATAATACTCGAGGTATAACCGACCGGTTTCAGTACTTCAGAGATCATTTGCTCGTTAAGTGGTAAGCCTGATGTTTCGTCTGTTGGATCAATAATGGGGTTACGACCAAAGCCAAAACGACCTTGATACCTTCCGGTTAATAAACCCGCCCGACTTGGACCACATACCGCGTAAGTAACATAACCGTTTGTAAAACGGGTGCCTTCCTTGGCGATTTTATCAATATGAGGGGTAATGATGTCATCACTACCGTTAAATCCAACATCAGCATAACCTTGGTCGTCAGTTAAAATAACGATAAAATTTGGTTTTTCTGAAGCTGAACTCATAAAAGAACTAAGTGCAGAGCAAGCTAAAAATAAAGCTACTGCTAATTTAAGTGCTGGTTTATTCAATTTTTTAATGGTCAATCTTTTCATGTTAATTATCTACTGCTTATCTATATTGGTATAACGAGAATAACGCTCACGGTTTTGTTTAATCCATTTAGAATGGGTTAAAAACATCGGTGCTTGTAGTTCATTTTCCCAAGCGAATAACTTCTTCATTAATTGTCGAACTAATAAAGGATTTTCATCAGCTATATTGTTACTTTCGCTGATATCTTTCGCTACATTATATAAAACGGCAGGTCTGTCTGGGTATCGCACTAATTTATGGTTTTCATCTCTAACAGCTGCAAAGGCAGCTCGACGCCAGAACAATGTTTTATGAGGCTTGAGGTCAGTTTTGCTATTTAAAAAAGGGATTAAATCAACCCCATCGAGTTTGTTTTTACCTATTGGTTTAGTTTTAGCTGCTGCTAGTGCGGTAGGTAGAATATCTAACGATGAAACAACTTCGTTATATTGTGTACCCGCCTTAATATGGCCAGGCCAAGACATAGCAAACGGTACACGTACTCCACCTTCATAAAGTGTGCCTTTAACACCTGAAAAAGGCTTGTTAATTGAGTAATTATAATCTGAAGGACCACCATTATCATTTAAGAAAACAACCAAGGTATTTTCAGTTAATTCCAATTCATCCAATGCAGACATGACTTGGCCAACAGATTCATCAAGCGCTAAAGTCATTGCCGCTAACGTACGACGGTGCTCATCTTTTATATGGCTCAATAATTTTTCATGCTCAGGTTTTGCTTCCATAGGTGCATGAACAGCAGTGTATGAAAGGTATAAGAAAAAAGACTCTTCTTTATTACGCTCAATAAAGGAAATGGCTTCTTCGCCTAAACGGTCGGTTAAATACCCTTGGTGTTTTTCTTCGCTATCATTTCGACGCATTTTACGGTATTCGGTATTGTTACCTGCTTGCTCCCAGTAACTCCTACCACCACCTAATAAGCCATAAAACTCATCAAAACCTCGGTTATTTGGATGAAACTGCTCAGCTAGCCCTAAATGCCACTTACCAACTAATGCAGTTTTATAACCAGCTGCTTTAAGGTGATCTGCCATGGTTTTTTCTGAAACATTCATGCCATTAAATTTTTCAACATCACCTGGCTCAGGCTTTACGGGTAAATTATATTCATGACCAAAACGCTGTTGGTAGCGACCTGTTAACATACCTGCCCGAGATGGGCTACATACTGAAGCAGTTACATAGCCTTGAGTAAATTTGACACCACTTTCGGATAACTTATCTAAATTAGGAGTATTAAAGTTAGCTTTCCCAAACGTATTACCACTAAAGCCGATATCAGAATAACCTGCGTCATCACTCATTATAACGATCACATTAGGTTTTTCTTGATTGGCATTACTTACAAAAGACAAGCTCAATAAAGATAAGCAAGTAAATAGTGTTACCGATTTTCTTAAATTCATTTTAAAGTTTAAAGTTAAGTTATTAATAGTCATTATGTTTATCTACTTAATTAGTGGCGTTAAGGTAAAATTAAACTGATATTCTTTAGCAGGAATAATAAACTCATCATGTGGCATAGCTCCCCAGCTGTTATCCCCGCCAACACCCATTTGTAACATATCAATACGTACAGTGGTGGTATCACTGAAAGCTACAGCTGCACTATGACGAGGCGCTTCTTTAACGTTATATAAATCAAATTTATTGAGCGGAACTGCTGTAATGTTCAATGGTATTGAAGATGATATTTTTAAACCATTTCCTTGTTCATCTGTCAGTGTTAACCAACGAACATCTGATTTATTACCTGATTCTTGAGGTCTTGCATAATCATGTAATTGATCTAAAACTTTTGATTGATACAAACCAACCGCCATGCTGGTTTTTCTATCGCTATAACTTGATAGTGGTCCTCGACCATACCATTCTAGAAACTGAAACGGTTTAGCTACTTGCATGTGCATACCTACACGCGGCAAATTGACGAGGTTATCTTCTAATAGTGTTACCTTAAAACTAATATCTAGTTGGCCACTAGCGAGAACGACGTATTGCGTTGTTAACTTTGCAATGTCATCACCTAAACTATGCACTGTGGTAATAGCAACGCTTGTCTCAGTTAATTTCTCAGTTGAAAATGAATTAAGCGTCTGATTAGTTGATGCATTTTTCCACATTTTGAGTTTATGCTGTGCGCCCCAACCTTTATCGTTATCAGTAACTGCTCGCCAAAAATTCCCTGATAAACCTTGGTCTATCAACTCAACATTATTAACTTTGTATTGGTTTAACAGCCCCGACAATTTATCAAACGATATCGTTAAATTTTCATTTGAAACATTGAGAGTTTTTTCTGTTTCATTGAGCCGTATTTCATCATCGAAATTACCTTTACTCACATAACTTTTATCAACATATTTTAGCTGCGTTTTGGCTATCTTGTTTGTTAAGTAAAATTGATGCCATGCTATTACATGCCCTTTGGGTAAAAATATATTATCGCCTACTTTCTCTGAAGCAGTTATGGTTACAAAGTACTCTGCCCCAAATTTTTGTTGAATTTTGTTGAATGGCAGTTCAAACGTGCCTTGTTGGCCAGCAACTATATTAGGTGTTTCTAGCTTGCCTTTAGCGATAACTAGGCCGTTCTCTTCTAATTTCCAAGTGAATTTAAGATGTGATAAATCAACAAAGTTATACCTATTATTAAGTACCACCTTGTAATTACTTTGATCTAAAGAAGTAAACTCAACGGGTTGATAAATTTTTCTTACTTCATACGCATGTGGATTTAACGTGCGATCTGGTTGAATTAAACCATTAGCCAAGAAGTTTTTGTTATTATTACCATCATTGTAATCACCACCATAACCCCAGAAGTTATCGCCATTCTCATTTATCTCGAGGAAAGTTTGATCAACCCAATCCCAAATAAAACCACCTTGTAATTGCTCATGTTGATAGATAACTTTCCAGTATTTATCTAGATTACCGACACTATTGCCCATTGCATGGGCATATTCAGCCATAATAAGCGGTCTATCTGGGGTGTTTTTGACATAATCTTGAAGCTCTTCAATACTGTCATACATTGGGGTATAAATTTCAGAGTAACTGACAACAGAGTGGCCGTTTCTGGTGCCCCAACCACCGTATGTTACCGGGCGAGAATGATCGTTATCTTTAATCCATTGAGCTGACTTTTCAAATGCAGAGCCTAAACCAGCTTCATTTCCTAATGACCACATAATTATTGACGGATGGTTTTTATCTCGTTCAACCATTCGAGAAACCCGTGCTAGGTGAGCTGCTTGCCATTCAGGCTTAAAACCTAAATGATGCTTTTTCTGATTATCTTCACGGTTAAATGATTTTTTCTTGGAAACTACTGTAGAATCATCAATTTGCTGCCTTTGATCTGGCTGATTACCTATTTGCATGTATTTATGAGATTCAATGTTAGCTTCATCCATCACATATAAACCATATTTATCAGTTAATTCATACCAATAGGGATCATTTGGAAAGTGTGCTGTACGAACGGCATTGATATTAAGTGACTTCATTAATTTAATATCTTTTTCCATCGACGCTTTGGTTAATGTTCTACCACCTATTGCATGATGTTCTACGCGATTAACACCACGAATAGTTACTGGCTTACCATTGACTAAAAACAAACTGTTCTTCATTTCTAACGTTCTAAAACCAACATTTTGACGAATAACTTGCTGTACCTGCCCCGCATTGGTTAGCAAGGTCAATTCTAGTTGAAAGAGCTTAGGTGTTTCGGCTGACCATGGTGCAACGTTTTTTATATTAGAAGAAAACTCTACTGTTTTGTACTTTGGCTTTGTTTGCTTATTTTCTTGCGAGCTAAGTTGATAAGGTTTTTTAGCAGAGTATATTTCATTGCCATTATCAAAGAGTTTAACTGCCATCAACATCTCTTGATTTGGTTCAACAGCAAGATCTACTACAATATCAAGTTGTCCATCTTTAAAATTATTCACTAATGCCGATGACACTGAAAAATCTTCAATATGGCTATTCGGCGTTGCATACAAATACACATCGCGCTCAATACCACTTAAGCTCCAACCGTCTTGATCTTCTAAATAACTACCATCTGACCAACGATAAACTTCAACAGCAATTTTGTTTGTTCCTTTAATAAGGTGATCGGTTATATTAAATTCACTAGGAAGCTTTGAACCTTGGCTATAACCAACTTTTTTACCGTTTATCCATAAGTACATAGCCGAATTAACAGCCCCAAAATGAATAGTTACTTGTTGTCCTTGCCAATCATCAGGTAATTCTACGTACTTAACATAAGCGCTAACAGGATTGTAACTGTGAGGGATATTGGGTTGATTCGCAGGAAAAACATAATCAATATTCATGTAATGTGGCGTACCATATCCCTGCCTTTCAACATTGCCTGGCACATCGATATCAGGCCATTGACTGACATCAAAATCTGTTTTATAAAAATCTACTGATCTTAAACTAGGTTTATCTACATAGTTGAATTTCCATTTGCCGTTTAATGATAAATACCGCTGAGATTTTTCTGGTTGGTTATCAAAAGCCATTTGAGCTGATTCGTAAGCAAAAAAAGTTGCTCTGGCAGCTAGCTTATTTATTTCAAATATTTCAGGGTTTTCCCATTCAACACTTGAAGGCTTAAGTGATATTTCAGTTGAGACTTTAGTTGAATTATTAGCTAGAGCATTGGTGTTGTTATCGTTTACTTGCTCATTTCCACAGCCCGACAAGCCACCTACTACGCCAGTAATAAGCACTGAAGTTTTTAGAAACCTCTTTACTTTAATTAAATTTAAGAACTCTATAAAACTTTGATAAAAACATACTGATACAGCCATAACTTACTCCAATGATCGGTATTTTTATTATTGGAAATAGAGCGCTTTCACGCCCCATTTGAACTAACAACCAGAATTAGTAACCTGAATTAACAATCTCAGTCAGACGAAGTTGTAATTTTTCAACAAGTTCTGGATTATCACCAGCAAGGTTATTTTGTTCATTAATATCTTTACTTAGATCATAAAGCTGTGGGGTTTTCGAAAAACCGCCTTCTATGTTCTTATGGGCTAAAAAGGAAGCGACATTGTTATTTTTAACAGGCGCGATATATTTCCATTGATTGAACCTAAGTGAGTTTGTTGCCACAGATTCTTCAACTAGCTCAACTCGTGCCATAGTCTTTTTACCCAATAAAGCTGATAAGTGTTCTTCACTGTCTTGGGCTTCATCTTTTTGTAATGGTACGTCCACTAATTTTGCTAAAGAAGCGTAAATATCCATTTGTGAAAGCAAAGCATCGCTTACACCATTTTTGGTATTACCTGGCCAAGTAAGAATAGTTGGCATTCTAGTTCCTGCTTCAAAAGCACTGTATTTGCCTCCTCTAAACGGCCCCCATGGCTTATGTTCCCCAAGAAGCTCTATTGCTTGATCGTCATAGCCATCGGTTAACACTGGGCCGTTATCACTGGTAAAAATAATCAGGGTATTTTCACTAAGACCCAATTGTTCAAGCTCATTAACCACTTTACCTACCATCCAATCCATTTGAACAATGGCATCACCACGTGGCCCCATTTTACTTTTCCCCCTGAATCTTGGGTTCGGAAGACGTGGCACATGAATATCATGATAAGAATGAAATAGAAAAAACGGCTTAGATTTATTCTCTCGAATAAAGTCTATCGCCTTATCTGTAAATACATCAGGAAAATCTTCATCTACCCAAAGTGCAGATTCACCACCAGCCATAGTACCAATGCGACTAACACCATTGATAATAGTTTCACTGTGTTGCTCATCCGCCACTACTCTTGCTAAGTCAGGGCGTTCAAGTCTTGTTGGACGTGTACCAACTTTACCTTTATAACTTACGGTTATAGGATCATTTTTATCAAGATTAACCACCCGAGTGTTTTCAAGGTATACGGTAGGTACTCGATCGCCAGTCGCTGGTAGTAGAAAACTGTAATCAAAGCCAATATCTAATGGACCAGGACTAACATCACCATTCCAATCTACGTTGCCATTACCTAAACCAAGATGCCATTTACCAACAACAGCCGTTTGATAACCCGCTTTTTTTAACATCGAAGGTAATGTCGCTTTACCTGGCTTAATCAATGCTGGCGCATCACCAGGTAAGATAGCTGCATTACTTCTAAAACCATGTTCCCCCGTTAATAAGGAATAACGAGAAGGCGTACAAGTTGCTGCAGAGCTATGGGCATCGGTGAACCTAACGCCTTGATTCGCTAATTTATCAATTGAAGGTGTTTCAACACCAATGGCACCGTAACTACCAACATCTCCATAACCTAAATCATCAATGTAAAATATAACTATGTTTGGCTTAGTCGGGTTTTCATTAGTAACTTTATCTTGCTCACCTGCCCCATTGGCAGCGGTAATTTTCAGTAATACGAGTAAAGTGGTACCTACAATAGATAGTTTTTTAATCATTATTTGTCTCTATAAAGTTTATGGCATACTTTTTTTGCAGAGCGATTATTCATGTGACACCAAAATAAATTTGTAACCGCGTAATGTGCTATGCAAAAAGTAATAAATTAATGCGTCAGATTATTAAGACGAATAACAAAATAATTTCCGCTACTTAAAATTAATTTTAAGTAAATTTTTTATCGTGATATGGGGTTGGGAAAGCTTAGTAAAGAGATAGTAAAGCCTAGTTAAAACCGGTATATAACACCAAAGTTATATTTAGTGCCTGAGAAAGCGATATAATTAGTGAGCTGCTCATACTTCATAAAACGTTCTGTTTTAGACTCATTAAGATTAACCGCAGAAAAATTAATTTTAAAGTTGTCGGTAATTGAGTAGTTAGCCGTTAAATCTAACTGACCGCGTGCTTTCTCAATTTCAGGTAGCGTTTCAGGGCGATTATATCCTAAGGATACACTTGCCCTACGCACAAAGTCATCACGCCAATTATAAGCTAAGCGTATACTGAAAATACCATCATCATAATAAGTGAGTAAATTATAGCTGTGCTCGGATAAACCTACACGGCCAATAGCATCTCCTTCATCATCAAAATTGTTAGAATTTTCATCGGTATAAGTGTAATTAATACCGATCCCAGTATGAGAAAAAAGGCCAGAGAAATGTGAAAATGCATGCTGTAGGTTTAATTCAAGCCCTTGAATGGATGTTCCAGCATAGTTTTGAGGTTGGGTGGCTAAAAATGAACGTTCACCGATTTCTACCGTGCTTTTGTCACCTGCATCAACAAAAATAACCGAAGCAAGATCTTTATAAAATAAAGCCGCAGAAAATATACTGTCCTTTGCATAATACCACTCATAAGAAAGATCAAGATTCTGACTTAGAATGGGTTGTAAATTTGGATTACCTAAATTAGCTGTTCCGGAAAAACCATCAAGCTCAGAGCTAAACTTAATGTCAATTCCAGGAGATATATTCTTTAAGCTGGGACGAGAGATAGCTTCATAAGCCGCAAAACGAAGAATTACTACATCACTCAAACCCAAATTAAGATTTATTGATGGTAGTGCATCTTGATAGTTGCCTGATAGCGTCAGCCACGAAAAACTTACCTTTTCGTCGGCTAAAGGTTGATTTACTAGGTATCCAGAAGACTCTGTGTCAGTTTCAATATAGCGAACACCAACATTGCCAAATAATGGCATATCACTCAAATAGGTGAAAAAGTCGAGTTTGACATACAAAGCACGAGTATCTTCAGTAACGTCATATCGAGAGCCTTCATTTTCATAATAGCCAGAGCCTGATAATGGATTGATTGCTCTAATATCATGCATTGAAAAATACTTGGTAAAAAAATCGCTTCCACAACGTGTACTGGTCCAATTATTAGGTAAATTACTGCCATCAACATCTATACTTTCTGATGAAAAACACGGTAATAAATCATTTGCAATCTGAATACTTTCCACATCTTCATTCGACTGAGGATTAACACGAACATTCTGTATATCAATAGTTTGAACTAAACCATCGACAACAATTTCCGTCTTTTGATTAGGATTGATAAAAGCAGCGTGATGATAATTACGTGATGCTAAACGAGTACCCACTCTTATCGAACTGAAAAAATCTCCGTCAAGATCGTAAGTTATATCAACTGTAAATGCAGAATCATCATTTTTAGTATCATCAGCATTTCTTTGCATTTGAAAATAGCTTAGTTTGTCATACGAAATACTAGATGGGTCTAACTTCACTAACTCTTCAAAGTTCACGGGCTCAACGCCATCTGTTGTATGTGCTGGTGACTGATAAAAATCCGCATTGGGCAGTGCCCCACCGCCAAATTCGTAAGCTAATAAACCAGCCCAATCCGCTCCGGTAAACTCACCATTTGAGTCCCAATCATAGCCCATATTTAACTGAGCTTGGTTGCCGGCACTTGAACCACTTGAAGTACTAAATGATGATTCAACTAACAACAATTCACTGAGCTGGTAATCAATACCAAGTGTTATTTTTTCGGACTCTCGAGAGGTAGTCCTAACAGAAGGTGTTCCGCCCATTCTAACACTCGTTGCCCCTATCAAACCGCTTTCTAGCATGTATGTATCACTATTAATAGGTGATAATTTATGGTCTACACCATCTACAGGAAATGAACGGGCAGCATTAAAAGCTAAACTCAGTTGTGAGCCATATAAATCTTCAGCACTGTCAGCTTTTGAGTAATCAAGGTAAAAGTTTAATGCACTGTTAGGTTGCCATTGCGCAGTGAAGTTTATAGAGTCACGTTGTGATTCAACATAACGGGAATTTGTTCTTATGCCCCCAGAGGTATAATAACTGTCTTTATCATTAACGATGCCATCGCCATTTACGTCAATGCCATAAGCAAAATCACCATCACCATCTACACCATTTGAGTACTGGAAAGGCCCTGATAATAAAAATGGATTATTATTCGTATTCCCTGCGGGTATTTGTCCACCAGTTCGTCGAAACCATTGAGCCGGAGCAGCACTCCAGTCACCACCACCATAAACATCTGTTTGGCTGACCACTTCTTTCCGGGCAAAGTTAAAGACAAAACCGACATCACCAATGCTAGTATCTCTAAAATTTTTTGCCAAAAAGCCATTAATATCAGGCGATGTCTCGCCGCTTAATTGATGATATTTAACTTTCGCGGTAATTGAACCAATTTGATCTTCTTGAATGTTTAATGGCCGGCGAGTTTTTAAATTAATAGTTCCTCCCAGTGACCCTTCAATACTATCTGCTGTCGCAACTTTTAGAACTTCAACACTGGAGAATAACTCTGATGGGATATCTTGAAAGTTAATACTTCTGTCAGCTGAAGAGCCTGAGGCAGTTTGACCATTAATTTCAACGTTATTATCTGAAATACCGCGGATTTGTATCGAGGTACCTTCGCCATCTGCGGCCCTAGTCATTTGAATTCCGCTAACTCTTTGTAACGCCTCAGCGATGTTTTCATCGGGTAATTGACCGATGTCTTCTGCTGAAATAGTTTCTTTAATTTCGGTAGAAAATCGTTTGTCATTAAGTGACTGAACGATACTACCTCTAACACCTGAAATAGTAATAACTTCTATTGCTTCATTGGCTTTTTCAAATAATTTTACTTTGGTGATTTTGGCAACTTTTGTAGAATCATTATCAGACGAGAGCTTTGTGATCCTTGCTTGTTCACGAGCTTTATTTAATGCTAATTGTGCCTTGATAAATACGTCATCTATAACAATAGAATATTGTCCATTGCTGTCTACTTCAGCTTTCAAACCTGTTCTAGCAAGTAATACCGACAGGCCTTGAGAAATTTGATACCAGCCAGAGACTTTATTAGTGGTTATACCCTTTAATTCATTGTGTGGAAAAAGTAAGGTGATGTTCGCTTGCTGAGCAAAGATTATAATTGAGCGTTCTGCATTTTGCCTATCAAGGTTGAAATTAAACAAGCTATCATTAACATCAGCGTAACTGGTCGCAGAAAGAAGCGTTGCTATTGAGATTATAGGTAATGATAAATTTCTTTTCATAAAACGAGCTGAATATTTTGCCAACTTGGTGACAAATAGCCTGTTTAGTGTTTTAGTAAATACGGCAATCATTTTATAAGATAACACTCAAATACATTTACACAACCTGATGACAATTGGTCGAGAAATAAAGTAAAACTCGTCCATTTACTGCTAATACATCCCTATATTCTGTAAAGGAAAGGAAAACACATAATAGTCAGAACACTAACCATTATTCAATAATTAATATTATTTTTCATTTACACTGGCGGATTTTTGAATCTAGATCGTCATAATAGTATGAATAAAATTACATTCAAAAAACAATGTATACTAACTAGGTCTAGTGTTATCAGGAGACAGTATGTTCCAACAAGTTTATTTGGCTTCTAGAGAAAGCTTGCGCCGGGTTGTCGCACGTATTGCTCCGCCAAGTGAAATAGAAGATATAGTGCAAGAAACCTATGTAAGAATATGCCAGGTAAAAAACCCTGAAGCTATTGTTTCCCATAAATCTTTTATATTTACAACGGCAAAAAATTTAGCCTTAGATTATCAAAAACAAGCCTATGTTAAGTTGGTTGACGGCGTGGATGACTGGAGTGAATTTGAACGTATAATTTCAGATACAAATTCAGACACCCCATACAAAGAAAAAGTGGCCAGCGATGAGTTTGCTGAACTTTGTGAAGCTATCAGGCTCTTGCCAGTACAATGTAGAAAAGTATTTGTTTTAAAGAAGGTCTATGGTTATTCACAAAAAGAAATAGCACAAGAGCTTGCCTTGAGTGAAAGTACAGTAGAAAAGCATATTTCAGCAGGCACTAAAAAGTGCATGCAATTTAAACGTAATAGAAACAAGATTAAAGAATCGACTATGAATATTTCAAAAAATGGACTTGGAGGTGGCTATGAGTAATGTACACCGCCTACACCAACAAACTGACCAAGATGATCTTGTTTTAGACCAAGCAAGTGATTGGGTTGCAAAAATGGATCGAGGGTTAACAAGTCAAGAAACATCAGACTTTCAGCGTTGGCAACATGAGTCTCCCTTGAATATGAAGGTAATGTTTGAGGTCGCACAAATGTGGGACAAATTAGACGAGCTTAACCGTTTATCCGATGTATTTCCCAAGTCGAGTGTAAAACATAAAATTATCTCTAATAAGTTGATAGCTCTTGCCGCTTCGCTGTTTTTGGTCGTCAGTGTATTTTTCTTGCAAACAAGTCAATCACCATTAAAGAGCACTTCACAATACGCTACTTTAACAACTCAATATCAAACAGGTGTAGGTGAAAGAAATACCATTCATTTACCTGATTCAAGTGTACTGGTATTGAATACCAATAGCGTAGTTAATATTAATTATAACCAGCAAGCCCGGGTGATTGAGCTTAAACAGGGTGAATTGCATATTGAAGTAGCTCATAACAAATCTCGCCCTCTTCAAGTGGTAGCTGCAGGGAAAGTCATTCAAGCTGTTGGTACAGCATTTAATGTTCAAATTACGCAAGGTCAAGTAGAGTTAATTGTAACTGATGGCAAGGTACTTGTTGATAATGATACCAGTGAGGTCGGAGAAAAACACATCTCAAGTAGTGCGATTCCTGTTGTCAAAGGTGAGACAATTAACTTGAACAAGTCATTATCTAACGCTAAGCAGACGTTGAAAAAAACAGATAACAATGAAATATCATCCAAGCTTTCTTGGCGTAAAGGCAACCTAATTTTTAGAGGTGATTCATTAGCCGATGCAATTCAGGAGATAAGCCGTTATACAGATATCTCTTTTGAATTTGCTGATGATGAAGCCCTTAAAGCAGTTGAAGTTGCAGGCGTATTCAAAACAAGTGATATCGACGGTCTCCTGTCAGTTTTAGATAAAAGCTTTAATATAAAGCATAAAAAAATAGGTACTGATAAAATACTATTGTCATTTAAAATCTAGACGAATCAATGACCATACTCAGTACAAAGGTAATACTAGTGATTACCTTAACTCTTTTTTATAATACTAGTTTTGTTACTCAAGCCAAAGTTAAGAATAAAGTTACAAATAAAGTTAAATCAAACATTCAAAGCTGGCCCCAAATAACTCAACATCGTTGGGGTGAATTTAATAATCAAGCCATTTGGTTGTTCGAACTAACCAACATCAACGGCATTAAAGTGAGGTTAACTAATTTTGGAGCTTATGTTCAAGCAATAGAAGTACCGGATAAAAACGGGGCATTTAGTGACATAATGCTTGGCTATGATTTCGCTGAGCAATATGTAAATGATTGCTGCTATAACGGTGCAACAGTTGGACGATATGCTAATCGCATCAAACATGGGCGCTATAGTTACGCCAATAAATCTTATCAACTTACGACCAACAATGGTGGTGCAAATAAAATTAACCACAATCACGGTGGTATTACCGGCTTTAATAAAAAACTCTGGCAAGTAAGTCGTTTTGATAGTGCTGTAGTCTTAACTTACACTTCTGCTGATGGTGAACAAGGTTACCCTGGAGAGTTAGTTGTCATTGCTAAGTTTGAGTTAACCAACAATAATGAATTTATCATTTCTTATTCTGCCGATACGAGTAAAGCTACACCTATTAATATCATCCCTCACCTATACTTTAACCTCAATGGTAATGGTCAAGGCACAATTGAGAATCATCAATTAGAAATTAATGCCGATTATATTACCGAAATTGAGCCCTATTTAACGGCCACAGGACGATTATTATCGGTTAAAGATACGCCATTCGACTTTTTAAAAAGTAAATCAATCGCAAGAGACATCCGAATAAAACACCCGCAATTAAAACTTGCTGGTGGTCAGGATAAAACCTATGGCGGCTACGATCACAATTGGGTGCTAAATAATTATGATGGAAAAATGCGTCAGCAAGCAATACTTTTTGAACCGACAACGGGTCGTAAAATAACTATTTCGACTACTCAACCAGGCATACAGGTTTATTCAGGAAATTTTATGAATGGCACCGTAATAGGTAAAAAAGGAAAATTAATGGCAAACCGCTCAGGATTAGCCATTGAACCACAGCACTTTCCTGACTCACCCAACCATAAAAACTTTCCTAATACGATATTATCGCCCGAAGAAAACTATAAAGAAGTAACCAAATTTCACTTTTCAGTTCAGCCTTAACCTTTAACTTTATAACTTTATACCTTTAACGACAACGCCTTAACTATAATCGTCATTTGGGGTACCAAGGACTGATGTTGATTGTTTTACTTTGCAGAAACTGAGCATCAACGTCTTTGTACCAGTTTAATAGCAAATCTCTTAATTGGGCTACTTTTTTTGGCTTTAACGCAGATATATCGTTCTGTTCACCAATGTCCTTTTCTAGGTCATATAAATGAACCTCACCTGTTTCTAAGCGCTTAATTAATTTATAGTTGCCTAATCTTACCGCTGATGCCGGTACACCACCTTGATTACTATAATGAGGGTAATGCCAAAATAATGGCCGCTCTATTGTTGCTTTCTCATTGAGTAGAAGTGGCACTAAACTCTTACCGTCTAAGCCAGATATTTTGCTACCTGTTAATTGATAAACAGTAGCAGGAATATCCATACCAATAACCGGTGTAGATTGTTTGACATTTTCCTTAGCTACACTTGGCATACGAACGATTAAAGGCACTCTAATTCCTCCTTCATACATCCATCCTTTACCTCCCCTTAGTGGTAAGTTGCTGGTAGGAAAACCTTCAGATGTTGCTAGACCACCGTTGTCTGAGGTAAATATCACCATGGTGTTATCAGCCAGGCCCGATTGTTCAAGTTGTGCTAATACCCTGCCAACATTTGCATCCATTTGCTCTATCATTGCCGCATAAGTTGGATGATTTTGTACTTTCCTTACTTTTCTAATTGATTTTAGTTGAGGTAGCACTTGTTCTTCTTGGCCAAACTCTTGTTTATCGGATAACCCTCGCGATAGTTGACGATACTTTTCGATCGTAGGTTTAGGTGCCTGCAGGGGTACATGCACAGAATAATAAGACAAGACTAATAAAAAAGGATTGTCCTTAGTATTCTTCAACGTGTTTATTGCTTCGTTAGTTAAACGTTGAGTTAAGTATTCACCCTTTTCCCCTTTAACTAATCTTGGATTTTTATAGGGTGCGAAATACCCGCCTTTTGGAGAACCTGCTGCCCAACCAGCAATATTGGTATCAAAACCTTGGTTTTCAGGCCAAAACTTTTCACTTTCGCCTAAATGCCATTTACCAATAAAGGTCTTTTGATAAGACGATGGGATTAATTCCGCCATAGTTGTTACTGTTTGAGGCATATAATCGATGCTATTAGCCACTTTATATTTACCAGTAAGTCGTTTACCGTTTTTATGGTGAAACCAATCAGTTGTTTTAGTTCTAGCGGGATTCAAGCCTGTCATTAAGGCAACTCTAGACGGGCTACAAACAGGGTTTGCTGCATAACTATTGGTGAAATTAACGCTTTGTTTGGAAAACTTAGTTAGATGAGGAGTTTGATAAAATGTATTAGGATTATTGGGTTCAATGTCCATAAAACCTAAGTCATCGACAACAATGATTAAAAAATTCCACTTTTTATCAATTGCGGCATTAGGCGTACCTTGAGCGACATTAATAACTAAAGTGCTGATAAAAAATGACGGTATCAGCATATATTTTACAGCTCTGTGAAGACAATTTGTATGCATCAGGTTTTTCGTCCTAATTAATAGCCTAAAAATCAAAAGGCTGAAGTTTATAAATAAAAAAATCGAGTACCCTAAGGTACTCGATTAACGTGTGACTTAGCTGATGTCACAAAGCAAAGTCATTGGTCACTAGTTCACATATTAAAAACGGTAAACAACACCTAAGTTATAACGTGTACCCGCTTTTGCTAAGTAACTATGAAGTGGTTCATACTTTAAATAACGTTTGGTTTCTGAGTCATTTAAATTAGCCGCTGCAAAGTTAATTTTTAAATTTTCAGTTAACTGGTAGTTAGCCGTTAGATCTAACTGACCACGAGCTGCTTCAATTTCAGGTAAAAAGTTAGGGCTATTCCAACCTAAAGTCACATTGGTACGTCTGACAAAATCATCACGCCAATTATAGGCTAAACGAATACTTAGTGATCCATCATCATAAAAAGCAGTAAAATTGTAACTGTGTTCAGATAAGCCTTTACGCTTAATCTCATCACCTTCTTGATCGACTAACTCACTGTCTTCTTGGGTAAAGGTATAATTTGCACCAAGACCCGTATTGGCAAATAAACCAGGTAAGTTAGTGAAACCATGTTGAACGGCAAGCTCTAGCCCGTTAATTTTAGTACCTGGTAAATTAGCCTTTTGAAGCACTTTAAATAACTCACCATTGATTTCAACATCTTGTAACTCCGGTGAGTTGGCAATGGTAGAGTCTATATCTTTATAAAATGCAGCAACTGAGAACATACTGTCATCTGAATAATACCACTCATATGATAAATCAAGGTTGGTTGCACGAATAGGCTCTAAATCAGGATTCCCCATAGAACCATTACCGGCATAACCTTCAAGTTCATCATTATATTTAATGTTTACACTTGGCGCTATTGCCGATAAACCAGGGCGAGATAATGCTTGATAAGCAGCAAAACGTAGTACCATTTCTTCATTAAGCGCTAAGTTAACATTTAGGCTTGGTAAGAAGTCACTATAATTGCCTTGAAATTCAACCCATTCATAGGCAGTTTCTGAGCCTGGCGCACTATTGAGGTAACCTGAAGATAATGTATCTGTTTCAACATAACGAACACCAACATTACCATAAAGTTCTAAACCGGAAATTTCAGTTAAGTAATCGGCTCTTAGATATAAAGCCGTAGTTTCTTCTTCAACATCATAACGCATGCCGGTATTTTCATAGTAGCCTGCGCCCTTAGCGGGATTAAAGGCACGTATATCATGCATATTAAAATAATTGGTAAAGAAATCGCTGCCACAATTATTTGTATTAGACCAAGATCGTGGGAAGTTACCACTTACACCATCTAATTCAATAGAGGTTGTACCAAAACATTGGTGTAAATCCGTTGCAATTTGCGCTAGTTCAGGTGAACTATTGGCTTCAGGGTGTACTTTAATATCTTGAATATCAATTTTTTCATAAATACCATCATCACCTACAATGGTATTTTTTTGGTTTGAGTTGATATATGACATACGTTCAAAGTTACGTTTTGCATAACGCGCACCGGCTTGAATTTTAGTAATAAAACCATCCGAGAGATCATAGTCTATATCAAACTTAATTGAATCATCACCAGAATTGGTATCATCAGCATTACGTTGCATTTGGAAATAGTTCAAACGATCATAAGACATGTTGGTAGGATCAATAGCCAGTAACTTATCAGGTGTTACTGGGCCAGCACCAGAATAAAATGGTGCTTCATATAAAGTGTAATCAACTAGGTCGGCGCTATTCCAGTCATAATCAACTATACCTGCCCAATCTTTACCATTTAATTGTGAATCATTATTCCAATCATAACCCATGTTTAACTGTGCTTGCTTAGTTGTGCTAGACCCTTGTGAAGTACTTATTTCAGCAGATAATCTAAGATTATCATTTACAAAGTAATCACCACCAAAAGTTACTTTATCCGCTTCACGCCAAGTGTTTTTTTGTGACGGTGCTCCCCCCGTTCGAATATTAGCACCACCAATAAGACCACTTGCTAAATAATAATTTTCGCCAGCAAACGAAGTATCAAGCACACCATCGCCATCTAAAAGGCCTGCTCTATATCCCATACTATCAAATTGAGCATTGCCTTGTAATAAAGGCAGTGCACGAGCACCATTGGTAGCAATATTGAGTTGAGAACCACTAGAGAATTCTTCTGAGTCTGTTTTGGTATAGTCCAAAAATAGATCCAGATTTTCAGTAGGTTGCCAATTTAAGGTAAGATTGAGTGAGTCTTTTACAATTTCATCATAACGGGAATAAGTTCTAAGACCATTAGGCACATAGAAGATATCTTTGTTATCTGAGATTCCATCCTCATTTACATCAATACTATCATCATAAGCCCAAGGCCCAGAATTAAAAGGCGCGGCTGCTTTTTTACTACCGTCAAGTCGATACCAAGATCCTGGTGCATCGTCATAGTCACCACCTCCAAATGCATCGGTTTGCGAAATAGTTTCTGTTCGGCCACCGTTAACAATAACACCAAAGTCGCCAATAGAAGTGTCACGCCAGTTCTTTCCCAAAAACACATTAAAATCTGGTGTGGTTTCACCTGATACTTCAGCATATTTTGCTTTAGCTGTAACTGTTGCAACGTAATCTTCTTCAATATTAAGCGGACGACGTGTTTTTAAATTAACCGTACCGCCAAGCGAACCTTCAATGCGGTCAGCGGTTGGCGCTTTAAGTACCTCAATACCAGAGAATAACTCGGAAGGAATATCGGCAAAGTTTACACTACGATCAGCACTAGTCCCTGCCGTCGTTTGACCATTAATTTCAACGTTGTTGTCGGATAAACCACGAATTTGCACAGTAGTACCTTCACCATTAGCACCACGTGTCATTTGAATACCAGTAACACGTTGTAAGGCTTCGGCGATATTTGCATCAGGCAACTGACCAATATCTTCTGCTGAAATGCTGTCCATAATTTCAGATGAAAAACGTTTGTCATTCATCGATTTTTTAAGACTTCCCCGTATACCTGAAACGGTAATTACCTCAATTTCTTCTTTTTGCTGATTTTTTATATCATCACTGTTTTGAGCAAATGTATGTGGTGCGATCATAGTAGATAAAATACCGACTACCGCTACTGCTACTTTACTTTTTTTAATTGTAAACATTTAGTTTCCCCTAACGTGGCTCTCACCATAAATATAATGGCACCTATACCGTGGTGCTTTAATATGTACTTCTAAATTGCACATATTTCTAAGACGATTAGAAAAAATATTTCCGCTAGCAATTTTTTAAATTATTCTCAAAGTATATTAATAGCTAGTTTAAACCAAAAAACTATTCCCCAACAAAAACAACTAGTTACCAAGGTAACTGTAAAATCAATAATTTAAAAAAAGTTTTATAAATATTTCGTACTACACTAATATTGTAATTTAAATAAAATAATAATAGCGTATGAACTCTTGGTTAAAATAAATAATTGGGTATTGATGTTCTTTTTTCTGCCCCTCATAAATGCACCTGTTACAGCGAGTGAAAAAATCAAAGTGGCTGTAAGCACTGGTCTCGCACTTAGGTATGACGACCTCTTAACTAAACAAAAGATTAATGTTAACAACCTTTCAGATGCTGGAATTAAAGGCGCTACGCGTGGTTTTATTCAACTTATCATTATCAAACAAGCACTTTACAAAGGTGGGCTAGATGTAGATTTTGAATTTATTGAAGCACCTAATGAGCAGCGTTCTAATGTATTAATCAGTGAAGGAAAAACGGTGATATCTCATCATTTATTGCCTCAAACATCACAACCCTCAAATACATTTAAAAGTACTGTAATAATGGAATCGAGAACGTTAAAAAAAGGGATTTATGGTTTATCAACGAATAAAACCTTAATGAATGTTAAATCTATTGAAGACCTAAAACCTCTCAAAGGTGTATTAATGTCGTCTTGGCCAACAGATATAAAAACCTTAGAAAATGCAGGGATTACACAACTAGCGTTGGTGCCGAAATACCAGAATATTTTCACACGTATAGCTCACCGCGGTACCGACTATACCCTATTAGAACATCCCTATTTTCATGGCAAAAGCTACAAAAATATACTTATACAGCATATGAAGAACATAAAGCTATTTCCAGTTCCAAATATCGTTATCGCTATGGAGGATAGTAGACACTTTTATGTCTCTAAAAAGCATACCGATGGGAAACGTATTTTTACAGCGTTAGAAAAGGGCTTGAAAATAATGAAAGACGAAGGAACAATAAAAAAATATTTCCAGCAAATAAATGTGATTAGAAAGGATTTAGACGATTATAAAGTTTTGAACTGACCGTCTGTGAATTCATCATTAACAAAACATATGGGTTACTTTGAATTAGATTAACTTAAATTAGTTAAGCAATACCTGTAGTAAAGTTGAATAAAAAAGCTGATGCATAACGAACCGTTTGTTTAAAGAAGGTAACTTTAGTTAGCCAATGCAAAATTGAAACAAAACCTTTCACTTTTTACCCTCTTGAACTTAAAGAGATCCCCTCCGCTTTATTATCGGTTCAAACAACCAAGCTTAATAAAATCGAGACAATGCACAACTCACTTACACGAGTATTACTTTTATTTAAACAATTAGTGTCTCAACTTGGTTTACGTTTGAAAAATAAACATCGCTTGCTAAATCAAAATAACAATCCAAGAAAAAATAATCAAAGTAAATAAATGTATGGCGGAATTGTTTAATCAGATCGTCTTACTATGATGTACACGTAGAAAGTTACGATAAAGCAATCATAAATTAAATTACTGTTGGGGCAGATATGTCTATAAAATTAAAACTAATAGCACTATTTATCAGCCCGTTGCTGGCATTTCTAATCACGGCAATCATTAATATTAGTCAAAATGCTGTCATTGCCAATGATGCAGAACGTGTAAGCTCTTTAGTAAAATTAGTTGTCGCATTAAATGATGCCTCTGATGCAATGCAAAAAGAACGTACCTTCAGTGTGTTGTTCACTTTAAATAGTGAACATTGGCGTGATGAGTTAGAGCAACAACGAGCTATAACCGATATTAAAGAAAGCCAGCTTAAACAATTAATCCAAGAAACAGATATCTCCAGCTTTAGTCAAAATACCAAATTAGCTATAGAAAAAGACATGACAAAAATTGTTTCTGGTTTCAAAGTTCACAGAAAAGACATAAACAGATTAGAACTTGGACCTGATCAAGTAAATACAGTTTTATCTGGTAATATCTTTGGAACTGTTTGGTTAGGGTTAAGTTTGGTACATGAAGCAAAAACAACTACGACATTACTTGATATTATTAACTATACCAATGTAGTAAAACTAAAAAATGCAATGGGAACTCTACACAGCTCCCTGCCAATATCACTTATCGATAACCAAGTATCATCAATGACTCATCTGGTCAGAATTTCAAAACTAGAAAGCCAAATGCGAGCGCATGGTGCAAACATAATGCAATTAAGTAATGGCGAGCTTAAAGCTGACTTTACTAATTTACATAAAGAAATACTGCAAGGAGCAAACAAACAGGATTCTTTTTATCGAGGTCTTTCTAAAATAGCCATTAACGGTATTAATAAGCCATTAAATATCAACCTAACGACATGGTTGAATGAAATGGATATGTTATTAAGTACCATAAGAACCATTGAGAAAAACTCAGCTGATAAAGTTATATCTACTGCTAAGGCTGAACAAGAAACAGCTCAAAATAATCTTATATTTTGGATTCTATTGGTTATTACCATTTCAATTAGCACAATAATCGTTAGTTTATATTTAATGAAAGGCATAAATACGCCTCTTATCAATATGACCAATCGTTTAAAAGATATTGCAGAGGGTGAAGGAGATTTAACCAAGCAGTTAGAAAAGTTACCAAAAGACGAATTAGGAACCCTTGGGAACTGGGTTAATACCATTATTGAAAATTTAAGATTATTAATCATTGAAATTCAATCAACGGCTGGTGAAGTAAATACATCAGCAGAGCAATCAATTAAAGTGGCTCATTCAAATAATAACGCTGTTAATCTACAGTTAAGTGAAATTAACATGGTGGTGACGGCGATGAATGAAATGGCTGTAACCTCCCAACAAATGGCTATAAGCGCCTCAACGGCCGCGGATTCAGCCAATGAAGGTCAGAACTATGTTGGTATATGTAACTTAAAAGTATCTGAAAACTGTCAAGCGATAGAAGAAATGGTAGAGCAAATTAGTGTTGCATCAGACCAAGTTTCAGATCTTGAAAAAAATACCAATCAAATTCATGGCATTCTTTCGACGATTCAAAATATTGCTGAGCAAACCAACTTACTTGCATTGAATGCTGCAATAGAAGCCGCTCGCGCCGGAGAGCAAGGACGTGGTTTTGCTGTAGTTGCAGATGAAGTAAGAACACTGGCAAAACGCACTCAAGAGTCTACTAGTGAAATAAGTAATATGCTTGACCAATTACAAGGTTCAACAAATGCCGTTGTTAGTGCGATGACGCACACCCAAAGTAAATCTTCTGAAGGCTTAGAAAAAGCACAAGAGGCAGTGAATGCATTAACGCAGGTTGAACAATCGGTAAACATGATCAATGACATGAATATACAAATCGCCGCAGCAACTGAAGAGCAAAGCAGTGTTTGTGAAGAAATGAACAGAAATATGGTTCAAATTCAAAATCAATCTGACACGGTAAAATACCAGTCTCAACAAGCATCGACGATTGGTGAGCAGCTCGGTAATGTTGCAAAAAATCAAAAAAAACTCGTTGCTAAATTTACAACTTAATCATTAGCTCTTAAGTTATTAATCATTTAAACAGAATAAAAATATTAAAATTAATTTAGGTAATAGAAAATGCGCTGCGATCTAATAAAACCTCTCTTTGTTGTCTTAAGCATTAATTTAGTCATCTCTGGTTGTAAGAAAAATACTGATACAGTATTTTCAGTACAGTCTAAACCTAATATTATTTACATCATGGCTGATGATATGGGCTATGGTGACGTTGGCGCTTATGGACAGACTAAAATTAAAACACCAAATATTGATCAACTCGCCAAAGACGGCATGCGCTTTACCCAACATTATTCGGGATCAACTGTTTGCGGCCCTTCTCGTGCAAGCTTATTGACAGGGCTTCATTCTGGTCATAGTCCCATTAGAGGAAACCCTAAATGGACTAACAGCGGTAAACCTGTAGATTTAAAACCAGAAGATATTACACTTGCTGAAATGCTTAAAGAGAATGGCTATAACACAGCAGCTATTGGCAAGTGGGGTCTATCAGAAAGTGAAGACAAAGAATTAAAAGCGATGCCTCTTCAACAGGGGTTCGACTACTTCTTTGGCTTAAAAACCCATACCGAAGCCCACCATTATTATTGGCACCGGCTGTTTGAAAATAATCAGCCCTTTATCTTAAAAGACAATGATTATATGAATAATAAAGGGGTTTACACTCATGATTTATTTACCAGTAAAGCTGTCGATTACGTAAATAAGCAAAGTGAAGATAAACCTTTTTTCTTGTACTTGGCTTATACCATCCCTCACTTAGCGATGACGGTTCCTAATGACTCTAAAGAACAATACTTAGATCTAAACTGGCCAAAACGTATGATGAACACCCAAAAGCATTACCGTAACGATGTGGAAGGAAATACCACCTATGCTGGTATGGTTTCTCGAATGGATAGAGATATAGGCACCCTACTTTCAGTATTAGAAAAAAGAGGGTTAGCTGAAAATACCTTAGTGATATTCACCAGTGATAATGGCCATGAATACGATAATGCTTTTTTTAACAGCAATGGTGATTTTAAAGGCAAAAAACGTGACTTGTATGAAGGCGGTATTCGTATTCCGTTTATTGCAAAGTGGCCAGGCAAAATAGCGACTAGCTCGACATCAGATCACATCTCAGCATTTTGGGACATGATGCCAACATTTTGCCAATTAGCGAAAGGAGTATCTTGTCCCAAAACCGACGGTATTTCTATGGTTAATGAACTCATAGGATCTGCGATTCAGGAAAAACATCAAAACCTGTATTGGGAATTCAATGAAGCACAAGGTCCATTACAAGCATTGCGCAAAGGTGATTGGAAGTTAGTAACGCGTTACAACAAGCCTGTTGAATTGTATGACTTGGGCAACGATAAAAGTGAGTCAGTTAACGTAGCAAAGCAAAATCCAGAATTAACTGAACAACTATTAGCAGAAATGAAAAATTCACGTAATTATCATCCAGAATTTACTTTAGAAAAACTGAAAAACCCGTGGAATAAAAAGAAATAACAACTAGCCCTAGAGAAATTAAACATAATCCTTTTATTAATAATATAAGTTGTAAGGAACCGTATTATGGAACAATATCCTTTAAGTTTTGGTCGAATTAATATCGTTGGAGAAAATGTTGTAGAGGTAATTATAAATGAATCTATAGTGGTGAGTTTAGAAATGGTTGAAGAGCTCGAAATCTTCCTTAGTAATACTTTCAAAACAAAATTTGGCTTATTAATTAACAAAGTTAACAGTTACACCTATAGTTATGAAGCTAAACTGAGTTTTGGCACACTAGAGTTAATTAAAGCTATAGCTGTTATTAACTACTCAAAAGACTGTGAGATGGTTACCACAGAGATTATGGAAACAAGAAAGGTTGATAATTTGAATATTAGATCTTTTTCTGCTTTAGACCTAGGCTACCATCACGCAATCATCTGGCTGAAAAACCAACTAACAATGAATAGTATTTAATTATTATTTAAACAGATAATTAGTACCTGATTAACAACCAAACAAAAAAGGCCAATTCATAATGAATCGGCCTTTAAATATCTATTTAAGTTTAGTGGTGCGGATGGGGGTACTTGCCCCCCACGACCTAAGTCACCAGTCCCTCAATAACGCTCACCTAAACGGTATAAACAACCTATATACAACAACTTACACTTAAAGAATGATGTTTATGTTTAAAAACAATTCCAGTACCAGTCATTTGAGATCAATACCTTACATCTGAATTACTAACTACTAACTACTAACTACAAACTCACAAGTACTATTTTCAATTTTCAGATGAATACATTTCGGTTTCGACCTAAAGCGCTTTATTGCAGTAATAATTTTTGGTTTTTTTATAACCTGATGTTATCTGTAATAGCTAAGTAACACCCTATTCACTGTAACATTCTCATAATTAACTTATTCAAACCTGTTACGAGAGAGACAGATTAGTAGTGTTATTTACGGTTAAATAGCGCTCTAATTTTAATAAATAACTCATGGTTAAAGCAAATTCATTTTTTATAAATAATATCTATCCGCTTAATCACCAGTAACAGTTTTTTAATAGTCATCACAATAGAGTTTATTATGCCAGAATATAAAGCCCCGATCAGAGATATCAAATTTGTTATGCAAGAGCTACTCGATTGTGAGAGTCATTATGCTCACCTTGGATTTGAAGATGCCAGTATTGAAATGATCGATGCTATTTTATCTGAAGCTAGCAAGTTTACAGAACAAGTTATCGCGCCAATTAACCAAAGTGGTGACCTTCAAGGTTGTTCATGGAGTGAAGAGAAAGTTACGACACCAGATGGTTTTAAAGAGGCATATAAACAATACATAGATGCTGGTTGGTCAACCTTACCTCAAGATCCTGTATATGGCGGTCAAGGACTTCCTCATTCTTTACATGCAAGTATTGGTGAAATGTTATCAGCTTCAAATCATAGTTTTGCTATGTATCCTGGTTTAAGCCATGGCGCAATTGCAACGATAGAAGCACATGGAAATGACATTCAAAAGAATATGTTTCTTCCCAATTTAGTCAATGGCACTTGGACGGGGACTATGTGTTTAACTGAATCACATAGCGGTACAGATTTAGGCTTATTACGTACTAAAGCCGACATCAATTTGGATGGCAGTTACTCTTTAAATGGCAGTAAGATCTTTATTTCTGCAGGTGAGCATGATCTATCCGAAAACATAGTTCATATTGTTATAGCGAGAATTTCAGGCTCTCCTGCTGGTACTAAGGGTATATCTCTGTTTGTCGTACCTAAATTTCATGTCAATGAACAAGGTAAAAAACTAGAAAAAAATGGCGTAAGTTGTGGATCTATTGAACATAAAATGGGTATCAATGCTAATGCAACTTGTGTAATTAATTTCGATAATGCCAAAGGCTACCTTATTGGTGAAATCAACCGTGGCCTTAATTGCATGTTCACCTTTATGAACTCTGCTCGTTTAGGGGTAGCAACTGAAGGCATTGCCGCCGCCGATGCTTCTTTTCAAGGTGCTTTATCTTACGCAAAGGACCGTTTACAAATGCGTTCAATGACAGGTATTAAAAACCCTGAACAACCTGCTGATCCTATTATTGTTCATCCTGATGT
>ENA-ORXI01000691-ORXI01000691.1-sediment-metagenome-genome-assembly--contig:-NODE-691-length-28003-cov-5.016257_pt1 | contig 28003 bp, 29 predicted proteins | sample MGYA00237861_ERZ511468 | MGnify/ENA primary metagenome ERZ511468 (study PRJEB26299, sample SAMN06266213) | sediment metagenome | isolation source: Hudson Canyon methane seep mesocosm | place: USA:Hudson... | reverse complement strand
CGCAATACCAAAATTTTGTTCCACCTCTTGAATAGCTGAAAGCTCGCCCTTGCCTTTTTCTTGACGGTCCAGCGCAACAATCACACCTTTGGTCGTTGCGCCGTTAGCAGCAATGATATCTTGCGCTTCGCGAATTGCGGTACCGGCTGTAATCACATCGTCAATAATAAGAATGTCGCCCTCTAAAGGGTGTCCAACAATATTACCGCCCTCGCCATGAGTTTTGGCCTCTTTACGGTTAAAACTGTAAGGCACATTTCTATTGAAACTGTCATTTAGTGCCATCGCTGTTGCCGTTGCCAACGGAATGCCCTTGTAAGCAGGGCCAAAAAGCACATCAAACTCAATGGAGCTCGCTTCAATCGCTTGAGCGTAAAATTGCCCCAATTGCGACAAATGCTTGCCTTGATTAAATAAGCCTGCGTTAAAAAAATACGGGCTAATACGCCCAGATTTTAGTGTGAATTCGCCGAATTTTAACGCACCGGTCTCCAACATAAAATCGACAAAATCCTTTTGATACTGTTGCATTGAATATTCCTAAACTATTAAAATGTTTCCGATGAGAATTATAACAATTAATGTCAACGGAATTCGCGCCGCTGAGCGAAAAGGTTTCTTTTCTTGGCTTAAAGCTCAAGATGCGGATGTCGTTTGCCTGCAGGAAATCAAAGCGCAAGAGGACCAACTTGATGAACGCTTCTACCCAAAAGACATGCACACTTATTACCACCCTGCTGAGCGCAAAGGTTACAGTGGTACTGGCTTATATTGCAAAACCAAGCCAGACCGAGTTTATTATAGCGATTGGCATGACATCAATTTTGAAGGTCGACTGATTCAAGCAGATTTTGGCGACCTCACAGTGGCATCGCTTTACCTTCCTTCCGGGTCTAGCAAAGAAGAAAGGCAAGCCTTTAAAATGGAATTCATTACCGATCGATTCTTACCTTATTTAACAGAGCGGCAAAACGATGGCAGAAAATACATTTTCTGTGGCGACTGGAATATCGCCCATAAAAAAATTGATTTGAAGAATTGGCGCGGCAATCAAAAAAATTCAGGCTTCTTGCCGGAAGAGCGCGCCTGGCTAGACACCCTCTATGACGACGTTGGCTATGTTGATGCCTTCAGGGAAGTTAATCAAGAAGAATTTCAATACACTTGGTGGTCAAACAGAGGACAAGCCTGGCTTAACAACACCGGTTGGCGATTGGACTATCAGGTGGTCAGTGGCAATTTAGCCGGCACCGCTACGCATTGCGAGGTTTACAAAGACGAGCGTTTTTCAGACCACTCCCCTCTAATCATGGATTATTCATTATGAGTAACAACAAGCAGATACGCACCATTCAAAGCTTTGTCAGGCGCTCTGGCAGGCTTTCAAAAGCGCAAAAGATTGGCCTTAATGAGCTCTGGCCAAACTATGGCGTTGAGATTATTAATGGCGTGATGCTTGATTTTGACGAGCTATTTACTCAAAGCCAAGACGTAGTAATTGAAGTGGGTTTTGGTAACGGCGACAGCTTGCTTGCAATGGCTATTGACCAACCTGAAAAGAATTTCTTGGGCATTGAAGTGTACGAGGCAGGTGTCGGCAGGCTTATCAATGAGGCAAATAAACACCAACTGAATAATTTGAAAATTATTAAAAACGACGCAGTTGAGGTTTTAAAGCATCATATTAAAGACGACAGTCTCTCAGCCTTTCAATTGTTTTTCCCAGACCCATGGCATAAAAAGAAGCACCATAAAAGGCGTATTCTGCAAACAAGTCTGCTTGACATGTTGGCTGACAAGTTAAAAACGCACGGCATTATCCATATCGCCACCGATTGGAAAAACTACGCCGAGCACATCATGGAAACCATGGAGGTGCACCCCCACTTTAAAAACACCCTTGGCGACCATATATATTCTCCAAGACCCGCGCACCGGCCATTAACAAAATTTGAGAACCGCGGACAGCGACTCGGCCATGGCGTGTGGGATATACTTTTTACTAATACAAAAGGAGTTTAAATGTTATTTCCTTTATTTGTAGTTGTGACCTTACTGGAGATTTACGTACTGGTCAGCGTTGGTGATACTATCGGTGGCCTCCCCACAGTATTGCTTGTCGTTATCACCGCGCTCATTGGCTCTTCACTTTTAAAACACCAGGGCTGGTCAACGATGGCTAAAGCTCAAAGAAGTATGGCGGAAGGCAAAACACCGGCATTCGAAATGATGGAGGGTGTGGTTATTTTAATCTCAGGCGTTATGCTATTAACTCCCGGCTTTATCACCGATGCCATCGGTTTATTGGGTTTGATCCCACTATCTAGAAGATATTTTATTAACAACATTCTTAAGAAAAACACCTCAAAAATCTTCAACCAGAAAAACACCGTATTCACTTACAAAATGAACCAACCCCCTTCTGCTGAAAAAAAACGTGAGAAGAAAGGCGATGCTATCGAGGGCGAGTTTTGGGAAGACTAAAAACGCTTGACGATTGGCTAAGATGGCAAGAAAACCTGCACGAAAGTGTCATTGATCTTGGCTTGGAGCGCATTGAGGTTGTTTATAACAAGCTTTTCCCGAATGGCGCCCCATTCAAAGTTATTACCGTTGGTGGCACTAATGGCAAAGGCTCAACCATTGCCTTTATTGACAGTGTTTACAGCGAATCAGAATACAAAGTTGGGCGCTTTACTTCGCCGCATTTAATCGATTACAACGAGCGCTTCGCTATTGACGGCAAATTAACCCCTGACAATGTGATTATTAGCGCTTTCGAAAAAATTGAAGCCTGTAGAGATGGCGTTTCTTTATCGTATTTTGAGTTTTCAACCTTGGCTGCCTTGCAAATTTTCGCCGATGCCGAAATTGATATTGCCATCCTCGAAGTGGGGCTTGGCGGGCGACTGGATTCCGTCAATGTTGTCGAAAATGACATTTGCATTATCACCAATATTGCCATTGATCATACAGATTATTTAGGCGACACACGAGAGCTCATTGGTCGCGAGAAAGCAGGCATAATGCGCACAAACAAGATCTGTATTTGTGGAGACGAAAATCCACCAAGTGCACTTGTAAATCATGCCAAAAAAATCAATGCGCTACTCGAGTTTGTAGCCAAGCCCTATCCCGGCAAAATCGGCTTAGAGGGTGATCATCAAAAGCACAACGCAGCCGTTGCCCTGAGAGTTGTTGAAGCACTGCAGCCTCAATTTCCAATTTCAACCAATTTGATTAAATCCGGCTTTGAACAAGCCAGCGTTGTTGCCAGGTTCCAAAAAATTACGGTTGGCGATAAACAAGTCATTCTTGACGTCGCCCATAACTCAGCGGCGGTTGAAAAGCTTGTCAACACCTTGCAAGCCTCTGAAGCTAAAACGGTGGCTATTTTCTCGGCACTTGCTGATAAAAATATCGATGATATGATTGACTTGGCAAAAGATACATTCACTCATTGGTTTTTGGTGCCGCTTGATGTTGAGCGCGCCATTCAAATTGAACTTTTACAGGCTAAATTTGACGCATCTCTAACGACAACGGTTTGTCAAGGTATGAGCAGCGCAATCGACAGCGCACTGGCTTTGGAGAATACCCAAAGAATTGTTATTTTTGGCTCCTTCCACACCATCACCGACGCAACACTCATTCTAAGAGAAAATTAAGCGTTTTTTCCTTTAGTCTCGCCCCAAGAAACTATTGTAAAATTAGCGCTATCAAAGCGGGAGATCATGGGCGATTTTTTTAACAATTTATGGAGTACGATCAGTCTATTAGTCTGGTCAGATTGGCTAACCCTTTTGATTCTCTTCTGCTTTGTTGTCAGAGGCTTTATTCAAGGCCTTGCGAAAGAGTTAATTAGCCTTGCCTTTCTCATTCTCGCCATCCTTCTTGCTTGGTTTTTCTACGAAGGACTTGCCAACACACTGCTCTCAAATCCAGACCCCTCCGAAGGAAAATCTGTTTATGGCCTCGCCTTTGGCGCCATTGTTTTAGGGTTTTGGCTAACCAAAAAAGCCCTATATAAACTCACTGAAGCCGCCTCATATGTCAGCAATCCCTGCGCGCTTAACAGTTGTGTGTCAATCGCCGTTTTCCTTGGCGTCATTGCTGTTGTTGCCTGGAATTATATTGGCGTTTTAGCCGATCTAGAGATGCTAAGCGTTGTTATTGAAAACAACGGTATTCGAACCTGGGCCTCCTTTGTGGTGATTTATGCCGTTATCTTTATCGGCGCTAGAGCGCTTGTGCGCTTACTTAATATCACCATTGGTACTGAGCAGCCCTGTTTATTGGCGCCATTTTTCGAGAGAATATTGAACGCCCTAAGTGCCGTAGACAACCTTCTCAATGCGCGCAATATCGTTGGCATCAAAAACAAATTCCTTGGGTCATTCGTTGGCCTATTTAAAGGCGGCCTATGTGTCCTTATTATTGTCTTGGTACTGCAAAGCGTCAGCTGGGTAAGTCAGCAATATTTCTGGATTGAAACGCAAGGCGCCCTTAGAACATTCCAAGATTGGAGTGTGGATATAAAACCAAATTTATCAGAGCATTTGCTCTTTGTCGAACTAGAGCCTGGCGATGAAATCATTGCTGAACAACCCATAGAAACAGAGGAATAAATTATGTGCGGTATTGTTGGAATACTCTCCACCACTAATAAAGAAGTTGGCGTCTATATCTATGATGCATTAACAATCATTCAACACCGAGGTCAGGATGCTGCAGGCATTACCACTGCAGATAAGGGCCGATTTTTTATGCGCAAAGGCAACGGCCTAGCTCGTAACGTCTTTAGAACGCGTCATATGGCAATGCTCAAGGGTGATATGGGTATTGGCCATGTTCGTTACCCAACCGCTGGCAGTTCTTCGGGCGCAGAAGCCCAACCCTTCTATGTTAATTCACCTTACGGTATTGCCTTTGCTCATAATGGCAATCTAACCAATACCGACGCCTTGGCCAAAGAATTGTTTGAGCAAGACCGAAGACATACCAACACCAACTCCGACTCTGAAATTTTACTCAATGTGCTGGCCAGTGAAATTGCCAAACAACAAAAAAGCAGAATCGATGAAGAAGATATTTTTGCCGCTGTTGGTAAACTCCACCAAAGAGTCAAAGGCGCTTATGCAGCCATCGGCATGATTCCGGGTTACGGTATTTTCGGCTTTAGAGACCCTAACGGAATTAGGCCCCTCATTTTGGGCGAGAGAACAACAGACAAAGGCACCAAATACATGCTTGCCTCCGAAAGTGTTGCACTGACCGCATTAGGGTACACCGTTATCCGAGATATCGCGCCAGGAGAAGCTATTGTTATCGACAGAAAGGGTAAGATCCACGCCCAACAATGTGCCAAAAACCCAGAACTAACGCCCTGTATTTTTGAATTTGTGTATTTTGCAAGACCCGACTCAATCATTGACAAAATTTCGGTTTACAAATCACGCTTAAGAATGGGCGATCGTCTTGCTGACAAAATCAAGGAAGAGTGGAAAGAGGAGACCATAGATGTTGTCATTCCTATTCCAGACACCTCACGCACAGCCGCACTTCAACTCGCCTATGAGCTAAACGCAAAATATCGAGAGGGCTTTATTAAGAACCGCTACATTGCCAGAACTTTTATCATGCCTGGACAAAAAGAGCGAAAAAAATCGGTTCGTCAAAAACTCAGCGCCATTGGACTGGAGTTCAAAGGCAAGAATGTACTGCTAGTTGACGATTCTATCGTTCGCGGCACCACCAGTAAAGAAATCGTGCAAATGGCAAGAAACGCAGGTGCCGCCAAAGTGTTCTTTGCCTCTGCCGCACCCGCCGTTCGCTTTCCTAATGTTTACGGCATTGACATGTCAAGCAAAAATGAATTTATCGCGCATAACAGAAGTACCGAAGAGGTCTGCCAGGCAATTGGCGCTGATCGACTCATTTATCAAAATTTAGACGATTTAATTTGGTCGGTACAACAAGGCAATCCTGACATCAAAACATTTGATTGCTCATGCTTCGATGGTTGCTACGTCACCAAAGATATCGACAACGCGTACTTGGACAGTATTGAGGCGTTGCGCTGTGACGAATCCAAGCAACAGCTTGAAACAAACGAAAGTTCTGAGATGATCTGCAATGATGTAGAATAAAAGCAATTATTGAAAGACAACTATGACAGAAAGAAAATTCGAAACAATTGCCATTAGAGAAGGCCACAGGAAAACGGAAGAGCGGGAACATTCGCCGGCTATTTTTCTAACCTCCAGCTTTGCCTTTGATAGTGCAGAGCAAGCAGCCAAACGCTTTGCCAAGGAAGAGCCTGGCAATATTTACACAAGATTCACCAATCCTACGGTTGATGCATTTCAAAAACGCTTAGCCGCCCTCGAAGGCGCTGAAGGCTGTCTAGCAACGTCTAGCGGTATGTCTGCCATATTTGCCACACTGATGGCGCTGCTTAAATCGGGCGATCATGTTGTTGCTTCTCGCTCTATGTTTGGCACAACCATTGTTTTGCTTAACGACATTATCTCGAAATTTAATATTGGAGTGACTTTTGTCGACCTAGCTGACATTAGTGCTTGGGAGCAAGCAATCCAATCAAACACCAAGATTTTTTTGCTTGAAACGCCATCCAACCCTTTAGGAGAGGTAGTCGATATTCGCGCATTATCGGCAATTAGCAAGAAAAACAGTGTTGTGCTAGCGGTTGATAACGTCATTATGACGCCTGCATTGCAACAACCACTGGCACTGGGGGCAGACTTAGTAATCCATTCTGCAACAAAGTACATTGACGGACAAGGTCGCTGCTTGGCCGGTGCAATTGCTGGCAGCAATGAGTTGCTTGAAGATATTGGCGGCTTTATCAGAACGACGGGGCCTACGCTCAGCGCTTTTAACGCTTGGATTTTAATTAAAGGCCTTGAGACACTGTCGCTTAGAATGAGAGCGCATTGCGACAACGCAAGCAAACTTGCCAACTGGCTGGTAGGGCAAGAATTTGTTGAAAAAGTCCATTATTTGGGTTTAGAGTCCCATCCAAATCACGAGGCAGCCAAGTCACAACAATCTGGCTTTGGTGGCATTGTCTCCTTTGAAGTCAAGGACGGCAGAGAGGGTGCGTTTCGTCTCATTAACAACACCAAAATGCTCTCCATCACCGCCAACCTTGGCGACACAAAAAGCACAATTACCCACCCGGCAACCACGACACATGGCCGCCTAAGCGACGAAGAAAGGGCTCAGAGTGGTATCACGGATGGCTTGATTCGCATCTCTGCAGGACTTGAGGATATCGGCGACATTATCGCCGATTTGAAGCCCTAACTTGGATTTAACACATCAGTCAATTATGATAAAATTCCTGCTACAAAGGGAATCTCAACACTTATGAAACAAAGCAGCTATTCTTACGAAGATTTAATCACTTGCGGCAACGGCGAATTATTTGGGCCCGGAAATGCTCAACTACCAAAACCGCCGATGCTAATGTTTGATCGCATTACCGAAATCTCTAACGAAGGTGGCGAATACGGCAAGGGCATTATTACAGCAGAATTAGATATTAACCCTGATTTATGGTTTTTTGGTTGTCATTTTAATGAAGACCCAGTAATGCCGGGGTGTCTTGGTGTTGATGCCATGTGGCAACTGGTGGGTTTTTTCTTGGGCTGGCTCGGCGGCCCCGGCAGAGGTCGCGCACTCGGCGCTGGCCATATCAAATTTACCGGTCAAGTATTGCCTACCAATAAAAAAGTTACCTACAAAATTGACCTTTCAAGAGTCATTGCACGCAAGCTCTATATGGGTATTGCTGATGCAACAATGGCAGTTGACGGGAAAGTAATCTACGAAGCCACCAACCTTAAAGTTGGTTTATTCACTGATACCTCCGCTTTCTGATGAAGCGCGTCGTTGTCACTGGCATGGGAATTGTTTGCAGTCTTGGCAAGAACAAGGCTGAAGTGCTGGAATCCCTTAAGACAACCAAGTCGGGTATTAAATTTAGTGAAAAATACGCTGAAATGGGTCTAAGATCCCATGTGCATGGCGAGCTTCCTGAGGTGGACGCTAAAGAGGTCATCGACCGCAAAATGCTGCGCTTTATGGCGGACGCTTCTATTTATAATGCGCTAGCATTAGATGAAGCCATTAAGCAATCCGGCTTAACAGAAGAGCAGGTTTCAAACGAACGCACTGGATTGATTACCGGCTCTGGTGGCGCTTCCAACCAAAATGTTGTTGAAGCGGCAGACATTTTAAGAGAAAAAGGCATTAAACGTGTAGGGCCGTATCGAGTACCACCAACCATGGGCTCAACCACTTCGGCTTGTCTTTCTACGCTATTCAAAATTAAAGGCATTAATTATTCAATTACTTCTGCCTGCTCTACCAGTGCGCACTGTATTGGTAACGCTATGGAGCAAATTCAGATGGGCAAACAAGATGTTGTCTTTGCCGGTGGCGGTGAAGAGCTTGACTGGTCGCTTACGATGCTATTTGACGCAATGGGTGCATTGTCATCTAAGTATAACGACACGCCTGATAAAGCCTCAAGAGCCTACGATGCAAACCGTGACGGCTTTGTTATTTCTGGTGGTGGCGGTGCATTAGTGCTTGAGTCTCTTGAGCATGCACAAGCTCGAGGCGCGCATATTATTGCCGAGCTTACAGGATACGGCGCAACATCCGACGGCTACGACATGGTTGCTCCATCAGGCGAAGGCGCAAAGCGTTGCATGCAACTTGCAACCAGTACAGTCAATGGCCCGATAGACTACATTAATGCACACGGCACTTCAACGCCCGTTGGCGACATGAGAGAGCTGCAAGCCATTAAAGAAGTATTTGGTAGTGCGTTACCTATGGTCGGCTCAACAAAATCCCTATCTGGACACGCTCTAGGCGCTGCAGGCGTCAACGAATCTATTTACTCACTACTGATGCTCGAACACGGTTTTGTTGTGGAGTCAGTTAATATCGAAACACTGGATGAAGAAGCCGAAGGCGTGCCGATTGTTAGGGAAACCAAAGAGGTCGCCCTTAATCGAGTGATGTCAAACAGCTTTGGCTTCGGTGGTACCAATGCATGCTTGGTTTTCGAGAAGTTTGTTGACTGACTAGACTCTAAGGTCTAGCGTCAATCTCCTTGCTTTCCTTCTCTGAAGGTAGCATATCCGCCTTAGAAATACCCAACGCCAAAATCATTGAGCTCGCGACATAAATAGACGAGTAGGTACCAATCACAACGCCAATCAGCAACGCACCGGCAAAGCTGTGAATCACCTCACCACCCAAGTAGAATAACGCCAACAAAACAAGTAGCGTTGTTAATGACGTCATAATTGTTCGCGACAACGTTTGATTCAAGGCTTCATTAATAATTGGTTTAGGTTCGACTTTGCGTGTCGATAGAAAATTCTCTCGAATACGATCAAAAACAACAATCGTATCATTAAGTGAGTAACCAATCACCGCCAAAATAGCAGCCAAAACCGTCAGATCAAATTCAACTTGTAAAGCAGAAAAAATACCCAATACAATAATAACATCATGAACCAACGCTGCGATTGAGCCCAGAGCAAAACGGTACTCAAATCTGAAGGCAACGTAAATAAGAATACCAATCAAAGCGTAAAGCATGGCAAGACCGCCATCGTTGGTTAATTCTTCACCCACTTTTGGCCCAACAAATTCGACTCGACGAACGTCGATGTTTTCACCAAGCATGCGAATTATCGATGAACTTAATTTAGCGGACGATACTTGCTGCGGCTCAAGTTGAATCAACACTTCTGTATCAGAGCCAAAGTACTGCACGTTCGCGCCTTGGTAGTTTGCCTCGTTGAGTTTTTCACGGATCTCTTCAAGATCGGCCGTTTGTTGGTAGCCAACTTCAATTAATGTGCCGCCAGTAAAGTCGATACCCAGTTTGAGCCCTTGAACTGACAACGAAACAATGGACGCTATAAGTAAAACGGCAGAAAACACCATGGCCAAGTGGCGTCTATTGACAAAGTCAATATTTGGAATTTTTAGGGACTTCAAACTCATATCGCTAACTCCTCAACTTTTTTACCACCGTAAATAAGGTTAATCAATGCGCGCGAAACCACAATCGCGGTGAACATCGACGTGATAATGCCAATTGACAGGGTCACTGCAAACCCTTTAATTGCGCCAGTACCAAAGCTAAATAAAACAATGGAGGCAATCAGCGTGGTAATGTTTGCATCGGCAATGGTCAACAATGCCTTCTCATAACCGGCTGAAATGGCTTTTTGAATATTGCTAGTCGATTTTAGCTCTTCCTTGATGCGCTCAAAAATAAGCACATTGGCATCAACCGCCATACCAACGGTAAGTACGATACCGGCAATACCCGGCAGTGTCAGTGTTGCTTGAATTAATGACAATACGGCAACAATTGTCACCAGATTTAACGTCAACGCCACATTAGCAACGAACCCAAAAACGCGATAACGCCAAGCCATGAAAACCAATACCAAAGAAAAACCAACCAATACAGATAAAAAGCCTTTGGCAATATTATCAGCACCCAAGCTTGGGCCAATGGTACGCTCTTCAATAATTTCAATTGGCGCAGAAAGAGAGCCAGCTCTCAGCAATAGAGCGAGATTTCTTGCCGCTCGCGCACTTTCCATCCCTGTTACTTGGAAGCGGTTGGAAAAAGTACCCTGAATTGTTGCATCATTAATAATGTCCTGTGTCTTAGTGCGCAGCTTAACCATCTCGCCATCTTCGAGTACAGTTTCAACCTTGTTCTCAATATAGACAACTGCCATTCTATGATTAATAAATTCCTTAGTTGTTTCCAACATCGAGCGCCCGCCGGGTCCATCAAGTTGAATGTTTACCATTGGGGCATTGTTCTGATCAATGCCAGAAGAGGCGCCAGTAATATTTTCACCGGTTGCAATTACAGAACTTTTAAGTAGTAACGGTCTGCCGCTTTTGAAATAATACAACTTCGAGCCAGCAGGGGCTTTGCCTGTATTCACGGCCAATTGAAGATCGTTCTTTTCATCGACCAATCTGAATTCAATAGTTGCAACAGCGCCTAAAATCTCTTTTGCTCTAGCGGTGTCTTGCACGCCAGGCAGTTGCACAACAATTCGCTCTGAGCCCTGCTGCTGGATAATAGGCTCGGCGACACCCAACTCATTAACACGGTTACGCAATGTTGTTATGTTTTGCTTTAAAGCACTTGATTTGGAAGCCTTTATAGCCGCAGGGGTTACCTCCAAACTAAGCTGAAGATCGGATTCACTACCTTCGACGATTTGCATATCTCGCAACTCATCGTTTATTAACAACTTTCCTTGCTGTTTTGATTCTTCGGACTTAAAGGTAATCAGCAAACTATTACCCTCATTGCGAATGCTCTTATACAAACGATCCTCACGAAGCAGTGATCTCAATTCATTGTAGTAACGGTCAATCGACATAGCCACAACAGCCTCCATGTCAACTTCAAGAAGGAAGTGTACTCCGCCTCTTAGATCCAGACCCAAAGACATTGCGCGACCACCTACATCTGACAGCCACTGTGGCACCGAAGGTGCTAAATTCAGTGCAACAACATAGTTGCGACTCAACGTTTCTTTCAATAAAGCCTTAGTGGAGAGTTGCGCCTGAGAGTCATCAAAACGAATCAAAATACGGTTGTCCGACAATCCAATCGACTTATAGTCGACTGTATTGGTCGAGAGTGTGTTTTCAACCGTGGCTAAATCTTGATCACCAATACTAGCATCGCCAGCGCTTGAAATTTGGATTGCCAAATCGGAGCCATAAATATTCGGCAGTGCATACAGTGCTGATAATAAAAGGAAAAAGGCAATGAGTGCGTTTTTCCAGCCAGAGTAATGATTCATTTTATTTTTTCTTCAATCTTAAATTTAGACAGTGCCTTTAGGCATTTTATTATTGATGCCTTGCTTTTGCACTTTTACAGTAACGCCAGCGGCAACTTCTAAGTCTGCAAAAGACTCATCGACAGAGGTAATTTTTCCAACAATACCACCATTGGTTACCACTTCATCGCCTTTTTTCAATTCGCTCAAAACCTTTTTATGATCTTTAGCGCGTTTTTGCTGAGGTCTGATGAGTAAAAAATACATCAAGACAAACATACCTAGTAAGATAAATATTTGTTGGTCCATTATTGTTCTCCAAAAAAAGTTAAGTTGGTTATTTTATAGTAGTTAAGCCACCCATATAGCTTTGCAAGACTTCCGGTATAGCTATACTGCCATCCGCTTGCTGATAGTTTTCAATTACGGCCACCAAGGTACGGCCCACTGCAAGACCTGAGCCATTCAGCGTGTGCAACAGTTCAGTGTTATTGGTCTCAGGGTTTTTCCATCTCAACTGCATGCGTCGCGCCTGGAAGTCTTCAAAACAAGAGCACGATGAAATTTCGCGATAAGCTGATTGCCCTGGCAGCCACACTTCAAGGTCGTAAGTTTTTGCTGAAGAAAAACCCAAATCGCCGGTGCATAAAATCACCTTACGGTAGGGTAGCTTTAGCGCTTGCAATATGCCTTCTGCATGGCCCGTTAATTGCTCCAACACCTCGTAAGAAGACTCTGGTTTCGAAATTTGCACCAGCTCCACTTTTTCAAACTGGTGTTGGCGAATCAAGCCTCTTGTGTCGCGACCGTAAGCGCCCGCTTCTGAGCGGAAACATGGCGTATGAGCAACAAACTTTAATGGCAGATCCGACTCTTTGATGATCGAATCACGCACAATATTAGTTACCGGCACTTCAGCCGTAGGAATAAGGTAGAGTGATTTTGCCTCACCCTCTTCGCCTTTCAGGCTAGTTTTAAACAAGTCCGCTTCAAACTTTGGCAATTGACCTGTGCCAGTCAGTGATTCTGCATTGACTAAATATGGCGCATAAGTCTCGGTGTAACCATTAACTTCGGTATGTTGATCGAGCATGAATTGCGTCAGCGCCCGATGCAGTTTGGCCAACTTGCCCGTCATTACAACAAACCTGGTGCCTGTAATTTTCGCTGCCGTGGCAAAATCCAAGCCGAGAGACTCTCCCAAATCAACGTGATCTTTTACCTCAAAGTCGTATTCACCAGGCTCACCCCATTTCGACACCTCAATATTATCATCCTCACTATCACCGTGTGGCACGGAAAGGTGTGGAATATTGGGCATTGCCATTGCAATGTCATCAATTTGGTTTTGAATTTTTTGCAATTCAGCCTTACCATCTTCTAATTTTGTGCCGAGATTTGAAACCTCATCAAGCAACGGCTTGATGTCTCCACCAGCCGCTTTTGCTTGGCCAATAGCCTTCGATCGAGTATTGCGTAAATTCTGCAATTCTTGGGTCGCTACTTGGATAATTTTTCTCTTTGCTTCAAGCGCCTTAAAGGCGTCTACATCAAAGCTGTAATCTCTTCTGTTGAGTTGCTCTACAACATAATCAAGATTCTCTCTTAACTGCTTACTTGCTAACATAACTAAACTCTATTAAAACCTTACAATATCAATATTAAACAATGCTCGATATCGCTGGAAAACGTAAAGCAGAGATTATACTATGTCCGACGCCATCAGAGGCGCCGATACGCGCCCAGAGGCAGGCATTGGTGGGCGCTAAATATGAGCCTCAAATAGAGCATCACTATTCAAAGACCCTTGCATCAATCAACTCACAAGGAATTGATCGGCAGCTCGGTGGTGTGTTTTACTTCGGTAATGCCCACGTGACTCTCGTTAAGTCACCCTAGTTCCAATAAAAAATCTTTGGTATTTTGCATGGCCACCCCTTTGCTGTTTCAGTCCCGCTAGTTTAAAGACTGCGCCGGGGTGTTGTTGTGCACATAATGCACACAAATAGCGGTTTATTGAAAACTTAATTTAATAAAATATAATGAATATTATTCATATTCAGATTCAGAGTCAGATTCAAATTATTAATAGTATATCATAAATAAATAAATTAATTAAATCTGTATGTCAATGTTAACTACTCTAAATAACTTTAGAATACTTATTCTCAACTTGCATATATTATACATCAAGTTATAATGATTGTAATAAATTTATGTGCCTAATTATCAATTTTATCTTTCTTTCATTTTTTTCCACAGTTATGATTTAATTTGCGGTTTCTTAATATTGGCTTCTTGTAAGGAGTTAAATAATTGAGTAAAACATACAACATACTACTTTTTGTATAATCCTATAAAGTGAGAGTTCAATAAAATGTATCTGTAGGACTAATTATGATTGATAAAGTTTTTTTAGCGAAAACCACAATATTGTATGTTGAAGATGATGAAGATTCAAGAATAGAAATCACTGAAGTATTTGAAAACTTTTTTAAAGAAGTTCTTGTTGCAAGAGATGGCTTTGAAGCGCTAGAAATCTATAAAGAATCTATAGAAAATCAAAAAGAGATAGATGTCATAATCAGTGATATCAATATGCCTAATATTAATGGTCTTGAACTCTTAGAAGAGGTACGTCAACTATCAAAGGAAATCCCCTTTATTTTTACAACAGCCTATTTAGATTCTCCAAAATTATTAAAAGCCATAAAATATAACATCACCAGCTATGTGTTAAAACCAGTTAATGTGACCAAACTTATTTTGGAAATTCAAGAGTATGCTAAACAAATAAATGAAGAAGAAAAAAATAAAATAAATAATAACGAACTGGGTAAGTATTTAGAAAACCTTGCAAGCATTGTATTGATGTTAAAAATGGATAAGCAGGGACTTGTTACCTCTATAAATCAGCCTTTATTGGATGTATTGAGGGAAAAAAAAGAAAATATAATAGGGAAACCATATTCACGATTAATGGAGTCAAAAGATTCCCTAAACAGTATAACTGAGTTGTTTGAGAATATAGAAGCTGGAAATATATATAAAGGTAAAATAAAATTTAAAACAAAAAAAGAGCTAGGGGTATATCTGGATGTGATGGTTTTGCCTATGTATGAAGATAAATATGAAAAAACAGAAGAATATATTCATATTGGTTTTGTGCTTCCTTCACAAGAACAAAACAGTATAAAACATAAAAAAATGAGTCTGCATGCTTTTAATAAAAACAATAAGTTATCAAAAAAAGAAATAATTTATGAGATTAAAAAACAAATCAATAAATATAAACATATGAATATGGTGACCCAATCTTTAGAAAAAGAAAAAAAAGAAATAGACTATGAGTTAAAGAAAATAGAAGAGTATGAAAAATAAATTTCAAATGAGGTGAAGTTTTATACCTAATAATATATAATGATATTTTAACAAACAGGAGAAGTAATGAGTATCGAAAAAAAGTCTGTAGCAACAACGCAATTTGAAAAAAAATTAACACAAGAAAAATACAATATAAATGTAGCTTTTTATATCCATATAAAAGAGTTTAACAATAATGTAGTAGAAGAAATAGAAAAGAAAATTGATGATGTATTTTATTTTCTAAAAGGCATAGATTGGAATTTTGATAGTTTTGGTACTGAAAAAGCGGGTTCAAGAGGTACAGATATTTTATGTTATTTTATTTTACGATCAGCAGATGTAGAAAAATTACAAAAACTTTTTATTAGTTATTTAAAAGATTATGATAATGCAGTCAAAATAACATGTTCTGTCGCAAAATATGAAAAAATAGATGAAGAATTTTTTGAATTAGATGTATAACAATTAGAATAAATTATCAGTCGTAGTCAAGAGGATTGGTATACTTATAGGTATAACCTAACTCTTCTATGACTTTAATGGTGTTAATTATTCTATTCTTATTTGCTGAAGAGTTTTTAAAAATGGGTTTTGCAAAGTTATATTTTTTGGCATTTAAAAGATACACTTCCTCTTTTGTAGGATGAATAGGGGAACAAAGATTATAAATACCCCTTGAGATATTCTTTTTAATAAGTAGCTTAATAATATTTATGACGTCATCTTTATGTACGTAATTGACCCTCTCATTTTTGCATGTTAATGTTTTATTTGCAAAATATTTTCCCGCAATTCTGTTATATCCCATAAGTCCTGCACACCTTAAAATAACCACATCATACTGCATGTTTAAAAATATTTGTTCTGCTTCAAAAACAACTTTTTTTGAACTGTTTTCATAATTTATTATTTCATTTTCAGTAAGGTCTTTTTGGATATTGGGGTAAACAGAAGTGGAACTAATAAAAAACATCTGTTTAATCGTTTGTATCTTTTTATGTTTTGAAAGTAATTGTAAAAAACTTAAATAAGAATCACTGTTTTTAGGAGGTATTAAAATAATAAGAATATCACATAATAAAATATTGTCCAAAGAAGATTCTTTGGTTGAATCCAATAGAAATGGAATGATTCCATTTTGTTTTAAGACAGCTAATTTATCAGCTGTAGTGGTACTTCCTTTTACCGTATAATCAGACTCTTTTAATAAATCAAGTGCCAAATCAAAACCTAACCAGCCACAACCTAATACAGAAACTGTTGTCAATATAATCCTTTTTGAAAATCAGTGTTGTATTTTATCTTTTTTTTCATTGCAGTTGTTTTAATATTTAGGCTATAAAATTCTATTTTTGATAAAAATAAATCCATGTTTTGCTAAAAAGGCATTGTAAATAGTCTAGGGAGCGTGTTATACTCTAAGTAATAATTTTAAGGAGATAAAATGAAGAAATTAATTTTAGCTATGATGTTGTTTTTTGGACTTGTAAGTTCAATTCAAGCTGCAGATACAACAAAGTCGTTATATGACAGACTGGGTGGTTATAATGCGATAAGTGCTGTTGCCAATGATTTATTGCCTAGACTGCAAGGGGATAAACAATTGGGTCGATTTTGGGCTCACAGAGGAATAGATGGAGTACAAAGAGAAAAACAACTCTTAATTGACTTTTTAAGTGCAAAATCAGGAGGACCTATGTATTACACAGGTCGAAACATGGTACAAACTCACGTTGGTATGGGAATTAGTCAAAGTGATTGGACTATTTTTCTTGGACATTTAAAAGCTACTTTGGCAAAATTTAAAGTTCCTCAAAAAGAGACAAATGATGTTCTTGGATTTATTGGCAGTTTAAAAACTACGATGGTAGAAAAATAAAACTCTTTTCTAATGCTATTATGAACTTAATTTAATAGCATTAGAATTATTACTGTAAGCAGAGATGCTGTACATTTCTTTGTAATGAAGGATATGAGAGTCATAATTTAAATCTATATATTTCTTTAATCTAATTGTTAAAATCTCAATGGCTTTATATGTTGCCCAACTTCTACTCTTTTCAAATCTTTTAGAAATATCTTTACATTGCATATTAAGATTAACTAAACAGTACGCAATAACAAAAGCTCCCAAATGTTTTTTCTCTTTACTAATAGAGGCTAAGAGTAATTCATGAGCATCAAGATGTTTAATGACTTGCGAATATTCATAACATTTTGAATAGTCATCTGAATTAAAAAGAGTTATTACAAAATTTTTTATCTCTTTTTCCCCAATGGAATCAATAAATAATTCTAAATTATTTTTTTGAGCTGTGGGTTGAATATGGTCAGATTCAAGTAGTGAGAGTTCTTCTTTGAGCCTTCTAATCTTATTTTGTGTCCTTACTCTCTCATCTTTAATCAGCGCCAGTTTTGTTTTGTTTTCGTTTACAATAGACATAGTAACTCCTCATGTTGTAATTATTACTTAAAATTGTGGCAATTTTGTGGCATAAATTTCTTTTTAGTAAAAATACTAAAAATTTTGAATTGTGACGAAGAAAGTAACGCCTATTTGTTACTATTAACATACATTTAAAAAGGAGAGAAGATGAAAAGAATTCTATGTATGTTATTGGGGTGTAGTATGTTTTTGTTTGCAAGTATTAATTTAAATACAGCATCCAAGGATGAACTTATGAATATAAAAGGAATTGGTGCTAAAAAGGCTGAAAAAATCTTAGTGTTTAGAAAAACAAATAAGATTACACAAGCAGATGACTTAAAAAGTATCAAAGGGTTTGGTCCTGCTCTTATAAAAAAAATCCAAGAATACGCAAGCGAAAAGTAAAACGCTTTGTAAAAATTTAAAAGTATTTTGTTTTATAATGAAATACTTTTAAAATGGAAATAATTAAATTTCCAAGACAGATTTTCTTAAAATATATGATATAATTTTTCAATAGTTTGAAGTTTAATATTTACAAAGGATAACATATGTTTTTAGACCCTAAAAAATATCTGCTTACAATCAAAGAAAAAGATGTTCATGTAAAAGGCAAAGATATAAGAAAAGATCTTTTCCAGATTATTTTATTAAATTTTGATGATATAAAGTCCCTGAGTGAAACAACAAAAAAAGAGTTTAAAAATAAAGATGTTGAATCGTCTATTGCACATATTGTGATATTGATTAAATCGTTTGATATGGAAGTAACATATCTTTGTTATTGGTCTTATGATGATTTAAATGAAAAAATAACACAATTATTGGCAGAAGATGGAAGTTTAGATGAATATTTCAACCTCTATCAAGCGTGTAAAAAAACAGCAATTGATAATAATATTATCCTTGATTCTGATGATTTTTTAAATCTTTTTGCAGTAAAAATTAAAGAAAAATTTATAACTGATATTAGCAATTATAAAAAGAAAAAATAGAGTATCCCAAAAGAGTGAAATTTTCTGTAAATACCTTATGCCCTTGCGGCAGTCAAAAAAAATATAAAAAATGTTGTAAAATATTTCATGATGGGAAAATCCCTTCCTCTGCACTGGAACTTATGAAATCAAGATACAGCGCATATGCTGTTGGAAATTGGGAATACATAATCAATACAACACATGTTAATAATCCTGACTATTCAAACAACCCATACTCTTGGGAAAACAGTATTAAACAATTTATAAAGCAAACCAATTTTAATTCTTTAGAGATAATAAGTTATACCCAAGGTATGCTTGAATCATATGTCACCTTTAGAGCAAACATTGAGATCAATAAAGTTGATTCCTCTTTTGAAGAAAAGAGTAAATTTGTAAAAGAAAATGACAAATGGTTTTATTTAAGTGGTGAATTTAGCCAGTAATAGAGATACTTATTGTATTTTAGATATATAAAAATAAAATGAAAATTATACGGAGTAGTGAATGAAAAGCTTATGGAATGATGAAAAAGCAAAAGAATTTAAAAGTGATTTAGATTTAAGAGTATACACTTCTAGATTATTAGGAGAGAGCAGTTTTTTAGTTTTGCACGGAGGTGGGAATACTTCTGTTAAAACAAAAGTAACAAATCTTTTTGGTGAAGAAGAAGAAGTCTTATATGTCAAAGGAAGTGGTTGGGATTTAGCAACCATAGAAGCTGCTGGTTTTGCTCCTGTTAAAATGGACACTTTATTAAAAATGGCCCAACTGGATTCTTTAAGTGACAGTGATATGGTTAAATATCAAAGAGCTGCAATGTTAGACCCAACTGCGCCTAATCCTTCTGTTGAAGCTATACTTCATGCAATTATTCCATTTAAATTTGTAGATCATACCCATGCAGATAGTGTTGTTGCTATTTCAAATACTTCTGAAGGTGAAGCAAAGCTAAAAGAAATCTATGGTGAAAAAGTACTAATCATTCCTTACGTAATGCCAGGATTTGATTTGGCTAAATTGGTTTATGAAGCAACAAAAGAGATTAACTGGGACGAATTAGAAGGAATTATATTATTGAATCACGGTGTTTTTACATTTGATAATGATGCTAAAAAATCGTATGAAAACATGATAAGTCTTATTTCTAAAGCTGAAAAACACATGTTGAAAAGTGGAGCAATGGTTTGTGGAGATAATATTGAAGAAGATCTTTCATTTTTTGCTTCAATGGGAGTTTTCTTTGGCTCTTTTTTTACAAAATCAGGAAAATGCTTTTTGGGAAATTCTAAAAATGAAGATGAACTGGCTGAAATAAATCTTTTGGAGCTTGCAAAAATTAGGAAATTAGTAAGTAAAGAAAAAAAACAAGCAGTCATTGCTAAAATAAATAATAATAAAAAAGCCATTCACTTCTCAAATATGACAAATCTTGAAACAATTGCAAATCAAGGTCCTTTAACTCCCGATCATGTAATAAGAACAAAAAGAGTTCCTTTGGTAATTGGTGTAAATATTGAAGAGTCTTTAGGTGAATATATTACAGCTTATCATGAATATTTTGAAACTAATACAAAAGAAGGATTGGTTGAATTAAATCCAGCACCAAACTGGGCGGTAACAAATGGATTGGGATCGATCTCTTTTGGTAAAAGTGTGAAAGAAGCTCAAATTATAGAAGATATTACCGATCATACCATGACTTCAATATTAAAAGGAGAACTCTTAGGTGGGTATAAAGCCTTAAGCCCTAAAGAAATCTTTGATGTTGAGTATTGGGAACTTGAGCAAGCAAAATTAAAAAAAGGTTCTTCTTGCCAACAGTTTGATGGTAAAGTTGTCTTAATAACCGATGCCTTAAGTCCTGCTCAAAGAATTTGTGCTAAATTATTAAAAGAAAAAGGTGCAACGATAGCAGCACTTGATAAAAACAGTGATGTCAAAAAAATATATAATACAACAGGTGAAATTGGAATCCAATGTGATTTATTGCAACAAGATAATATTAAAACAGCTATTGATGAAGTAGTGAGAAATTTTGGTGGAATTGATATTGTTATCAATGATATTGGGACATCTATTTCAACTAAAGATAAAACAGATGAACACAACTGGCAAAAACATTTGGATATCAATGTAACCAAACATCAAAACTTATTAAAAAAAGTGCTTCCGTATTTAAAAGAAGGTATCAATCCTAGTGTTATTATTATTGCATCTAAAGAGTTTATTACTGTAGGTAATGAGCATGTCATTTATACAGCAGTAGAAAATGATCAAGTACAATTATCAAATAATACAACAGCGGAACTTAGCAGATATGGTATTAGAGTTAATACAATTTATCCGAAAAAAGGTCTTAATGCTTCACATGTTAATGCAGATTCTCTTCAAGACAGAGCAGAGTTATGTGGGGTAAGTTTGGAAGAGTATTTAAATGATGATGATTTAAAAACCCAATTAGAAGCTTATAATACAGCTTTACTTGCTCGAACAATCGCTTCAAGTTCATTCAGTCGAACAACGGGTGCTCAGTTAAAAGTTGATTGTGCTGTATAAGCAATAAAAAGTAAGAAATCAATATAAAGATGAATTCATGAATAAATATTTAATGACAATAGATGCAGGAACAGGAAGTGCTAGAGCAGTTATATTTGATTTAGATGGAAATCAAATAAGTGTGGGTCAAGAAGAGTGGGAACACTTAAGTATTGAAGGCATTCCTAATTCTATGAGTTTTGATTATGATAATAACTGGCAACTTATTTTAAGATGTATCAATAAATCGTTAAGTGATGCCAGATTGGATAAAAATGATATCTTAGCAGTGAGTGCTACGAGCATGAGAGAAGGTATTGTTTTATATGATGAAAATGATAAAGAAATTTTTGCAGTTGCAAATGTAGATGCACGAGCGCACAAAGAAGTTAAATATTTAAAAGAAAATTTCAAAGGTATTGAAGAAGAGTTTTATAATGAGTCAGGACAAACTTTTGCCCTAGGCGCTCTTCCTCGAATTTTATGGGTCAAAGAAAACCTGCCTGAAACGTATGAAAAAGTATCAAAAATATCAATGATCAGTGATTGGATTTTATTTAAGTTAAGTGGAGTTATTGCAACAGATCCAAGTAACGGTGGAACTTCAGGAGTCTACTCTTTAAACAAAAGAGATTGGGTTGCTTCCATGGCAAAAAAAGTGGGTTTAAAAGATACTATTTTTCCTCCTTCATATGAGCCAGGCGTTGTATTAGGAAAAGTGAATTCTAATGAAAATGTTTTAAGTCAAGATACATTGGTTGTTGTTGGTGGTGGAGATGTTCAATTAGGAAGTGCAGGACTGGGTGTTGTAAATCTTGGTGATGTTGCAATATTGGGTGGTTCTTTTTGGCAACAAATTGTAAATATCAAAAGCTCTGATATGCCTCCAAAAGATATGAGCATACGAGTAAATCCTCATGTTATAAAAGGACAATCTCAAGCTGAAGGGATTACTTTTTTTAGTGGTCTTGTCATGAGATGGTTTAGGGATGCTTTCTGTGATTTTGAAAAAGAAATTGCAAAACAAAAAAACATAGACGTATATGCTTATCTTGAAGAACTGGCATCCAAAGTTCCTGCAGGTTCCTATGATATTATGCCAATATTTTCAGACAGTATGAAATATGGAAAATGGTATCACGCAGCACCAAGTTTTCTAAATCTTAGTATTGATTCTTCAAAATGTAATAAAGCTTCAATGTTTAGAGCTTTACAAGAAAATGCTTGTATTGTTTCAAATATTAATTTAGAAAAAATAGAAAAATTTACGGGTATAAAATGTGAAGAAATTATTTTCGCAGCAGGGGCGAGCAAAGGATTTTTATGGCCTCAAATTTTAGCAGATGTTACGGGTAAAAAAGTCAAAATACCCAAAGTAAAAGAAGCAACAGCTTTAGGTGGAGCAATGGCTGCAGGTGTTGGAGCTGGAGTTTATGAGAGTTTAAAAGATGCAGCTTCAAAATTAGTTGTTTGGGAAAAAGAAATCACACCTAATATGGAAAATCACAAAGTTTATAATGAAATCAGAATAAAATGGGAAAAAGCGTATGAATCGCAATTGAAACTTGTTGATGATAATATCACCACTTCAATGTGGAAAGCCCCTGGATTATAAGCTTTGAAAATATTATTAGCACCAGCTGAGACAAAAATGAGTGGGGGCATTAAAAAACCATTTTCAAAAGAAAATTTTATTTTCCCCAAACTTTTTGAAAAAAGAGAATACATACTACAAGAGTACGAAAACTATATTAATACGTTAAGTTTTGAAGATTTAAAAAAATGGTTTGGTTTAAAAGATGAAAACGAAGTAAGAAAATATCAAGAATCATTAAAGAACAAACCAAGTCTAAAAGCCATCCAAAGATATACGGGTGTTGTTTTTGATGCCTTAGATTACGGCTCCCTAGAAATAAATGAACAAAAATATATTGATGATAACGTTTGTATATTTTCAAATTTATTTGGACCTTTAAACGCAGATGATTTTATTCCTGATTACAGATACAAACAAGGGGCAAAATTACCTAATGTTAGTGTAGAAAAATATTATAAAGATAATTTTAGTGATATGCTTGATGATGAACTGGGTGAAGAAATTCTTGATATTCGAGCAGGACATTATGAAAAGTTTTATAAAATAAAAAAAGCAAAAGTATTAACATTTAAATTTATAAAAGAGGGTAAAGTTGTAAGTCATTGGGCTAAATATTATAGAGGAAAACTTTTAAGGGTTTTGGCACAAAACAGTGTAGACTCACATGCTGCTTTTATGCAAACGCCTATTGATGGTCTGAAATTGATTGAAATACAAGAAAAAGGTAATATTAAACTCTTAATAATGGAAGTCTCTTAAAATAATTATTTTTTTTATGACTTCCCTAAATATGGAAGTTTTATTGATTATATAATATAATATTAACAATTGATTTTTAATAGAGTAAAGGATATTTAATGATTGATCAAGATTTTCTCAAAACATTAACTATTTTATATGTGGAAGACGACAAAACCCTAAGTGGAAGTTTTTGTGACATATTAAATAAATTATTTTCAAAAGTGATTTTAGTTGAAGATGGGTTAAGTGCATTGGAACTATTTAAAGAAGCTTCAAGGGACAATACTCAAACAATTGATGTTATCATCAGTGATATAGAACTTCCTAAACTCAATGGAATGGACTTACTTGAAGAAATTAGAAAATATGATGAAGATGTTCCTTTTTTATTTACAACAGGTGAATATTCCGCTAAAAATTTATTAAAGGCAATCAAACTAGGTGTAACAGAGTTTTTTGTTAAACCTTTGGATGCAAAAGAAATTATAGGTCATATACAAAAAGTGTGTGAGAAAAGATATCAAGAAACAAGAATTATTCACTACCAAAAAGAAATTAAAAAATATATAGAGGTTATTGATCAAGTTGCCATTGTATCTCGAATAGATAAAAAGAAGAAATATAAATTTGTCAATGAATTCTTTTGTGAAGTATCAGGATACAGTGAAGATGAAATAGTTGGAAAGGCAACATCAACAATAAAACCTGATGATATAGCAACCTCTTTTTATAAAGAAATGTGGGATGAACTGAAAAAAGGTAATATTTATAAAGGAAAATTTAAACATAAAGCTAAAGATGGCGTTCCTTTTTTTGTTACAACGACCATTTTCCCTGTTTATGATGAAAAAGAAAATTTGTTAGAATATATTTCAATTGAATTTTTAACCACAGAATATGAGAATCAAAAAAGAGAATTTAAGAAAAAAGTTATGTATAACCTTCAAGAGACCAGAAGAATAAATACAGTTGCCAGAAAAAAAATTGATGACTTAATGGGTGAAGTTAAAACATTGGAAGATAAATTAAAAGATTATGTTCATTATGATGTTTTACTGGACAAGTTAGACATGGAGAAAAAAAGAAGTGCTGCTTTAAATAATCAAATCAAATACTATGAAGCACAAGTTAAAAAAAGTGGTGAAAGATATGAAAAAGTTTCCAATGAAATTACTGAAAGAATATATAAAGCAGAAACAGAAACAGACAAAGTAAAAAGAAAAAATATCATGTCACTAAAAGAATCAGAATCTTTAAAATCAGAACTTATTTATTCAGAGAAAGAGAAAGAAAGATTAAATAACTTGGTTGAAAAACAGAAAGACTCGATTAAAAACCTTGAAGAAGTGATTAAGCATCAAGATGAAAAAATGATGCAACCAGATGAAGCAAAATAGAAAGAAATAGAAAAGAACTATAATTGGAGATAAAAATTGTACTTAACAAATGAAAATGAACATGAATATAGATTTGGTACGCATGGACCTAAATATTTAACCAATGGGCCAAAAGTAGATATGGGAATGGTAGTTATTGGTGTAGGAGAAGAACATCCTTGTCACAAGCATGTTAAACAAGAAGAATCTTTTCTTGTACTTGAAGGTGAATGTGCAGTCTATGTAGATGGAGAACGTGTTGTTATAAAAAAAGGGGATTATTTAAGATGTGAACCAGGAGAAGCACACCTTTTTAAAAATGAAAGCAAAACCTCATTTAAGGCGGTGTTCATCAAAGCACCTCATTTTGAAGAAAAAGATTCGGTTTATATACAGTGGAAACCAGGAGAAAAATTTATAAAAGAATAACATATATTTGATATATTATTATGTTGATTTCATTCACTATTGCTATGATTATAATATGCAATTTAAGCTTATTGGGTGTAATAATTAGATAACATTTTATTGTATAGAGGATGTTTTATGATAAATGTGGAGTTTTTAAAAACTTTAACCATTTTGTATGTTGAAGATGACGAACAAGTAAGAGAAAAATTCGGAGTAATTTTAAATAAATTATTCAAAGAAGTTTTTGTTGCTCATGATGGCGTTGAAGGCTTGCAAAAATTTCATCAATCCAACAAAGATGGATTATATCTTGACTTAATTATAAGCGATATTACCATGCCAAATATGGATGGTGTGGAATTTTTATCTCATATACGAAAAATAGATAAAAATATTCCTTTTATTTTTACTACAGCCTACACAAATTCAGATTTTCTTTTATCTTCAATTCAAGAGGGCGTTACTGATTATTTTGTAAAACCCGTTGATGCAAAAGCGATTATCCAAAAAGTACAAAAAACCTGTCAATTAAGACAAAAAAAGAATGAAATAGTTCACTACCAAAATGAAGCTCAAAAATATTTAGATGTTATCAATAAAGTAGCCATAGTCTCAATTTTCGATTATAATGGTGATTTTACGTATATAAACGATTTTTTTCTTGAAGTATCTGGTTACAGTGAAGAAGAGTTAATTGGACAAAACTTTCAAATGATTTCTCACCCAGACATGGCAAAAACAATTTTTAAAAAGCAATGGGCTACACTGCAAGCTGGTAAAACATGGAAGGGAAAATTAAAACATATTTCTAAAAATGGGGAAACTTTTTATACAAATACAACCATTATTCCAATGAATCATGAAGACAAAAAAATAAATACTAAGTATATAAGTGTACGGTTTCTTACAACCAAAGATGAAAATGAAAAAAGAGAATATAAAAGAAAAGTTTTTTTCAGCTTACAAGAAACAAAACGAATAAACCAAGCAGCCAGTGACAAAATAGTACATTTAAAAAATCACATAACAAAATATAAAAAACTTGATATTATAGAAGATAAACTCAATGCTCAAAAAGAAATCAGTTCTAAATATTTTGAGGAACTACAAGGCTTAGAATCAAAAATATCAAATATTCAAAACAGTTATCAAAAACTTCTTGTTGGTGCAAATAAACAAATCAGAGACACATTAAAAAATGCACAAAAAATGAAAGAGAGAAAAGAATCTGCTTATGAAGAAGCCGATGTGGCAAAGAATGAGATTCAAATTCGAATAGAGTTGATTAAAAGATTAAGATATCAAGTTAATGCACAATCAAGAAAAATAGTTGATTTAAAAGACGTTGTCCTTCATAGAGAAAATCAACTCTCAGAGAAAAATTAGGGTTTATTATGATTAATCAAAATTTTCTAAAAACATTAAATGTACTTTATGTAGAAGACAGTAAAGCTACAAGAATACAATTTTCTACAATATTAAATAAACTGTTTAATAAAGTTGTAATAGCAAAAGATGGACAAGAAGGTATAGAAAAATTTATACAAAATCAAGAGGAAAATTTTGATATCAATGTTGTCGTCAGTGATATAAATATGCCAAATATGAGTGGCATGGATTTATTAATTAAAATTAGAGAAATAAGTGATGATACACCTTTTATTATAACAACAGCCCATTCAGAAACCAACCTATTGCTACAAGCTATAAAATACAAAGCTACAGATTATGTTATAAAACCAATTAATACAAAAAATTTAATCCACACCGTTCAAAAAGTTTGTCAAAGTAAATATCATGATAATATTAAAGTACAAACCATGAAAGATCTGGAGCAACTAACTGATACGATTAATGAAGTTTCTTTAGTGACAAAAACAGACTTGAATGGAAAAATTACTTTTGCAAATAAACTTTTTTGTAAAACATCGGGGTACAAAAAAAGTGAAATTATAGGGCAAACGCATAGGATAGTTAAACATCCAGATATGGATGAAGGCGTTATTAATCATTTATGGACTGAAATACAAAAAGGAAATATTTGGGAAGGTAAAATTCAAAATATTTCAAGAAATAAAAAAACCTATCACACTTATGCAAGTGTTATTCCTTTATATGACGAATATGATGTTGATATAATTGAATTTATGTGGATTTGTTTTTTAACCACTCAAGAAGAAGAAGAGCAAAATGAATTTAAGAAAAAAGTTGTTAAAAATGTTAAAGAGACCCGAAGAATAAATTTGCAAGCGCGACAAACTATTGATAAACTGCAAACTAAATTAACTAAATATAAACATTTTGATATGATAGAATATGCTTTGGAAGTAGAACAAAAAAGAACCTCTAAATGTAAAAGTCAAATTAAATATTATGAAAAAGAAGTAAAAACAGGGGAAAAAAGATTTGATTTGATGAGTGGTGAAGTACATCAAAGAATAGATAAAGCAAATCTTATTTCTAATAAAGAGAAAGATAAAAAGGATGTTGCCGTTTTAAACCTTGAAGTATTAACAAAAGAACTTGATGCCAGAGAAGCTGATGTAAAAGTATTAAATGAAGAAATTGCTAAGCAAATAGATATGATTGAAGAGCTACAAGAATCAATAGCAGTAAAAGAGAGTCAATTAGGAATGAATGATTTATTAGGACGAAGGTGATTTATCTTAGACTATAAGAGGCTGCCTTTT